>ENA-ORXR01000948-ORXR01000948.1-marine-metagenome-genome-assembly--contig:-NODE-948-length-33782-cov-9.534045_pt1 | contig 33782 bp, 31 predicted proteins | sample MGYA00237866_ERZ511479 | MGnify/ENA metagenome assembly ERZ511479
CTGGGGCTGGGGCTGGGGCTCGGGCTGTGGCTGTGGCTGGGGATCGGTGGTCGACCCGTTGCCGTAAACCGCCTCGAGATCCCAGCGTGGGCCTTTGATATCGCAACCGCGCGAGCCGATGTCCACGCGTCCCGGACATTCCGCTTCGTCTGCGGCATCGTTGGCCGGGCCATGTCCGCACTGTATGTCGTTGTAGGGAATGCGGCCCTCGCGCGGTCCTTCGCCGAGTCTCGCCTTGATGTCCGCACAGATTCTGACAACGTTCAGCCGACCGATCGGTGTGACGGCAGACTTCTCATCCAGGTTGTGATCGTAACCGTTGCTATCGCAATAGCAACGACCAGCCACCGCGTAACTGTCTTTCCAACCAGGGCGAGGGTTCCATTCGGCCAAGGCGTCGATGGCTGGGAGCAGGGCAGTGAGAAGTAGTAGCGCGAGTCTTGTTTTCATGCCCTGTCTTTGTCTCCTCATCTTCTCGTCGATGTCAGTCTGGATCACGCGGCAAGATGCCTGCGGTCAGATGCCTGCAGTGAGGCAGACGCGGACAAGTGCATGCGATCGCCTGAATGCCGTTGCATACCGAATCGAAGCAGCCTGCTTGCGATGAAGATTGTGCACCTGACGTTCCCGAAGGAAAGAGTTCGACACGTTACGTCGTGACGTCCTTATCGAAATGGCTCGATACAAGTTCGACCGGTTTGCGTTATTGCGAACCTTGTCTGAAAATCAGGCCATACCGATCCGGGTTGAGACCCGGTTTTGCGAAACTCGTCGTCCGCGATTTCATGAGGATGGGTTCGCACAGTAGCAACAACGGAAGTCGATGAGCTTTGCCGGGGTCTCCCGCTATTTCCGATCGCCGTTGTTCATTCGCTCTTTGATCAGGACAGTGACGCGAGAGCCTTTTCCGCATGTGCTCGCGCGTGATCGGTGATCTTTGGGTGTGTCGGCATCCAGCCGAGCAGAAATCGCTGAAAGTCCGCCCAGGCGATCGAATAGACGCTTCGCCACTCCTGCTCGACCGCATCGGCCAGCCCGGCGATACCGTCGATGGCATCGGTCAATTCCTCGAAATATCCATCCAGGAGCCGCGACTCGTGCGCGCGGCATTCAGCGTCGTCCAGGCAGCTGCCGAGCAGGTAGGCCACATCGCGTACGCCAGGGCCGCGTCCGACGTACTGAAAGTCGACAGCGGCAGTCGATGTCATGGCATCGTCGAAGCAGAAATTGGCGACCTTGGCGTCGCCGTGCACGAGCGTCTGGAAACGGCAGGCAGAGAGCGCCTCATCCAGTTGCATCGCTGCCTGCTTGAGCGGTGAATCGGCCATGGCACGGTATTCATCAAGCCTGGTGTCCAGATGCCAGTAACAGCCGATCGGCCACAGGCCTGTCCCCGGGTCGTCAAGGAAACGGGCATGAAAGCGGGCCAGCCAGCGTAGACAAAGACTGCATTCATCCGGCGTCAGCTCACGCCGTCGTAGCGGCCAGGCCACGTCGAGATCTTCAAGCAAGAGGTAGCGTGAATGCTCTCGCTCGAGCGAGCCGAACGGCAGGGGCACTCGACAACGGTCATCGCAACGCGCGGCGAAGTCGAGGTACCACTGTGTCTCGACCTCGTAGGAAAAAAGCTTGCGGTGGTGTGAAGCTGCTGAATTCCAGCCGCGTGGATGATCGGATCCTGCAGCGGGTGGAGCGATGTGCTTGAGAATGGCGCTTCCTACCCTGGCACCCTCGAGGTGCAGGCGCCGGATCTCGCCGTACCCGCTCCACAGGGACTGCACGACCTCCTCGGTATGCAAAGCCGTTGCGCCGGTGGCGGCACGGATGAAGGCCTGTGTATCGCCGTCGATCTCACCATCATCTGTCGCCATGGCGGGCCTGGTGCTTCAACGCGAAGGTGACGGGCCCGTGGATATCACTTTGAAGCACCACGCGTCTTCAGTCCGACAGCATCTCGCGATAGCGTGCTTCGTCGAAGCCCACGAGTACCTGTGCTGCATGGGTCAGCACGGGGCGCTTGATCAACGCCGGCTGCTCGATCATCAACCTGATGGCGGCGTCTCGATCCAGCGTTTCGCGCAAGGATTCGTCGAGCTTGCGCCAAGTCATACCGCGGCGGTTGATGAGCACGCCCCAGTCATCCAGGGTCGTGATCCACCTTTCGAGCATGGCTTCGTCGATACCGTCCTTCCGGTAGTCGTGAAAGCGATGCTCGATCCCGTTTTCGGTGAGCCAGCGACGCGCCTTTTTCATGGTGTCGCAGTTGGGTATCCCGTGCACGACAACGTCGCTGGCCGCAGTCATCAGTCGACGACCCTGAGCAGTTCGTTGATGCCGACCTTCGAGCGAGTCTTCTCATCCACACGCTTCACGATGACCGCGCAATACAGGCTGTATTTCCCGTTGCTCGAGGGCAGGTTGCCGGAGACGACAACCGAGCCTGCCGGTATGCGTCCGTAGCTTATCTCGTCACGTTCACGATCGTAGATACGCGTGCTCTGCCCGATATAGACCCCCATCGAGATGACGGAACCCTTCTCGACGATAACGCCCTCGACGACTTCCGAACGCGCGCCGATGAAGCAGTCGTCCTCGATGATCGTCGGTGTTGCCTGCAACGGCTCGAGCACGCCGCCGATACCGACGCCACCCGAGAGGTGCACATTCCTGCCGATCTGGGCACAACTGCCGACGGTTGCCCAGGTATCCACCATGGTGCCTGAGTCGACATAGGCGCCGATGTTCACGTACGACGGCATGAGCACGGTATTGGCCGCGATGAAGCTGCCCTTGCGAGCCATCGCCGGCGGCACCACGCGTACGCCACTGGCCTGCAGCGTGGCGGTATCCATGTCGGTGAATTTTCCGGGCACCTTGTCGAAGAACTTCGTGAAGCCGCCCGCCTCGATCGGCACGTTGTCGCGCAGTCGAAACGACAGCAGGACCGCTTTCTTCAGCCATTCGTTGACGCGCCATTCACCGGGAGCACCGAGTGGCTCGGCGACGCGCGCCTCACCGCTGTCGAGCATGGCGATGGCTTTCTCCACCGCTTGACCGGTTTCGCTGGTCGCGTCGGCCGGCGTCAATTCGGCGCGTCGCTCCCAGGCGGCATCGATGATGTTCTGGAGTTCGCTCATGTCGATGTTGTATTTCCTGTCGGGTGATGTCGGAGAAGTGATGTCAAGGAAGATGTCAGAGAAGTGATGTCAATCAAGATGTCGGAGAACGATGTGACGGTCCTTTCATGCGCATCGGATCATTCTGCAAGGCAAGTGGCGATGCGTCGGGCCGCGTCCGTGCAAGCATCGTGTTCCGCCACCAGCGCAAGTCGTATCCGCCTGTATCCAGGGTTGTCATTCTGGTCGTCACCTTCACTACGGGCGAGGTAGCTGCCGGGCACGACGCGGACGTTCTGTTCACGCAATAGCCTCTGTGTGAAGTCGCAGTCATCGATCGGCAGGGTCGGCCACAGGTAGAACCCGCCAGGCGGAATCTCGAGCGGCAGTGTCGGTGCGAGCACAGAGACCACCGACGCGTATTTCGCGTCGTATGCCTGACGATTGGCGACCACATGTGCCTCATCGTCCCACGCCGCCATACTGGCCGCCTGCACCGGAACGGACATCGAACAGCCATGATACGTCCGGTAACGCAGGAACTGCTTGATCAGGCTGGCGTCACCTGCGACGAAGCCCGAGCGGAGACCGGCGAGATTCGAGCGTTTCGACAAGCTGTGAAAGGAGAGGCAGCGCGCATGGCCCTCGTTCCCGGCGCGTGCCGAGGCCTCCAGGAGGCCAGTGGGTGGCCCGCTGGCCTCCCGGTAGATTTCGCTGTAACACTCGTCGGAGACGATGATGAAATCGTGCCGGTGCGCTCGCTCGATCAAGCGTTCGAGCGCGGCTGACGAGAGTACTGCGCCGGTCGGATTCCCGGGCGAACACACGTAGATCAACTGACATCGATCCCAGGACCTGTCGTCGATGGCGTCGAGATCGGTGTCGGCCGAATCACTGATCGGATAGAACGCCGGCCGGCAGCCCGCCAGCAAGGCCGCACCTTCGTAGATCTGGTAGAAGGGGTTCGGCATGAGCACATCGCGCGCAGGTGCGCTTCTGTCGAGCAGACATTGAGCGATGGCGAAGAGGCCCTCACGGGTGCCGTTGAGCGGCAGGACATGATGCTCGGCCAGCGTATCGGCGTCGGCAAGTCCGTATCGCCTGACGAGCCAACGGGCGATACTCTGGCGTAACGCCGGTTCTCCCCGGGTCGAGGGGTAGCGTGTGCAGCTTGCCAGGTCAGCAACCAGCGCATCGAGTGCGAGCTTTGGCGGTTGATGTCGCGGCTCACCGACCGAAAGCGAGATGGCAGCGAGATCGGCAGGTGTCACGTCGGCAAGCAGCGACGACAGTTTCTCGAAAGGGTAGGGCTGCAGGCGTTCGAGATCGGGGTTCATGAAAGACGTTCTTGCGGTGGGATGCGCCGTTCAAGCGACGTTGTCAGCGTCTTTTAAGCTTGCAGGCGGGCTGATGACTGGATGGATTCACGGCGATCTATTGGCTCGCGCGCGCAAGATGTGCCGGCACCGAGTATAAACGTTGCTTGGGGCATGACAGGAGACCACGATGGACAGGAAGCTTCCGCCGCTCGATCCGCCAGGGGACTCGGGCGGGCCGGTCAGCGAGGAGACAGCGATCCGTGCGACCCGACACTGGGTCGAAACGATCGTGATCGGTCTCGACCTGTGTCCGTTCGCTCGTAGCGCACTGCAGCGTGATCGGGTCGAGTTCGAGGTCATCGACACGATCAGCGTGCGCGATGCCCTGCAGCAGTTTGCCGACGCAGCGTCGGTGCTGGCGGCGGCCGAGCAGGCTGACTCGACGGTCTTGCTGATCCTGCCCGATGGATTCGTCGACTTCGACGACTATCTCGATCTTCTCGGGCTTGCCGAGGCGTTACTGGATGATCTGGGCTATGCGGGTTCCCTGCAGATCGCGAGTTTCCATCCCGACTATCGATTCGCCGAGACGCCGACCGACGACGCTGCCAACTGGACCAATCGCGCCCCCTATCCAGTACTTCAGTTACTCCGGGAGGATTCGGTGACACGGGCCGTGGACAATCATGCCGACCCTGAAGGCATTCCGGCACGCAACATCGAACGATTGCGATCGCTGGGCACCGAGGGCTTGCACCGTTTGCTCGCGCCGCGGGCCGAAGACACGATCGTCCATTGAGTAGCGCCCTGACGGCTGATCGTTCTCATGCATCGGCGTGAGCGATATGTTCAACAGTATCGAAGTCGGCCCCTCGCTCGAGCCTGTTCTCGACATACGGCAGATGGGCGATCGAATTGGCGTAGTAGGACAGCACCTCGAACTCTGCCGGGTTCGCCGTGATCGCGCCGTCCTTCTCCAGCAGCAGACCGCGAAGCAGGAGCAGACGCTTGCCGACATCGACGGCGTAGGCGATGTCACCTCGTGGCAGGTAGACACGATGGCCTGCCGCCTCCAATTCCTCCTGAACTGCCTTGACGGCGACGACTAGCTCGCTGGCATCGAAGTGGCGCTCAGGCGCTGCCCTGATGACGCGAGTGACCAGTGCGACGGGCAGGATGGGCGTGATCGCTCCGATGCGCAGCATCAGGTTGTCGGCAAGCCGGGATACGTCGCTCAAGGCGGCGGCTTCTTGATCCAGCTGCTTGTCGCGAACCGGGCCTGACTCGCTCGACTGATCGACCTGATCTCTGAGCCACGCCTTCAGCGAGACCGGCTCGCCGAAGTTGACGCAGGCATAGCCGTTCCGGTACCGGCGTCGGAGCAAGGCCTGCCAGCTCGTTCTGGCAACGAATCCGACGGTCGTGCGCAACTTGAAGCCAAGGCTGCGGCGTGGCAGCTTGCGCGCGTCGAGCAGGAGGCTGCGGTCCTCGAACACACGATCGTAGTTGATGCCGACCGGAATGAAGACAATGTCGCGTTCGCCTGCCGGATCGAAGTTGCGCGTCATGTAGCCGAGCAGGCCGAGCCTTGCCGGTCCCAGGCGGCCGTCACGGCTGAGTCGGCCTTCCGGGAAGACCGCCTGAGGAACGCCGCCTTCGGCCGCCATCTGCACGTAGCATTCAAGTACACGCCGGTATAGAGGGTCTCCCGAATCCCGCCTCACGAAGTAGCCGCCCATGGCCCGTATCAGTTGTTGCAGCGGCCAGACGCGTGCCCATTCACCGACAGCGTATGACAGAGCCGTGCGTTCGGCGGCGAGATAGGTCGCCAGGATGTAGTCCATGTTGCTTCTGTGGTTCATCAGGAACACCACGCTGCTCTCCGGACCGAGCCGTTCCAGTGCTGCGTCGTCGGCATAGCCGAGCCGGACGCGATACAGCGCATGGACCAGACGACGGGCCAGCCGATAGGCGCTGTTGAAGTAGACCAAGGCATTGAAGGCCGGCACGATCTCGCGAGCATAGTCGCGCACATCGCCCATCAGCTGTTCACGCGGCAGGTCGCGTTCGGCCGAAAGCCTGTCAACGAGTTCGATGATGCGTGGGTCGAAACTCAGGCGGTCGACGAGCACCTCGCGACGCGTCAGCTTGAATCCTGGAATGCGCAGTGCCAGTCGCTGGTTCAGCCGCTCGATCAGGCGATTGGCGCGGCGACGAAGGAACCATCGGGCCGACGGGACGAGGAGGTTCTGCACCAGCCAGAGTGCGCAGATGCCGAGGGCAAGCATCGCCAGCCACCAGGGTAGCTGGACGGTCGCGCTCATGAGACCTCGCTTCGCATCACTCGAGTATAGAGCGTTGCACTCGAGCGAATCGGCGCCCTTACGACGCGGCATGCCCGATACTGGCGGCATGACCATGGAACTCATGTTTGGCCTCGCTGCCTTCGCCTTCGTCACCTCGATCACGCCGGGACCGAACAACCTCATGCTGATGGCCAGCGGGGCGAATTTCGGGTTTCGCCGAAGCCTGTCGCACATGCTCGGCATCAGCGGTGGCTTCTGTTTCATGGTCATCGTCGTCGGTATGGGTCTTGCTGAGATCTTCGATCGTTTCCCGATCAGCCACTTGATCCTGAAGGGCGCGAGTGTTGTCTACCTTCTCTATCTCGCCTGGCGAATCGCCACAGCGGCACCCCCCTCGACAGGAGAACCCGCGGGCGAGCCCTTCAGCTTCCTGCAGGCGGCTCTGTTCCAGTGGGTCAACCCGAAAGCCTGGTCGATGGCGCTGACGGCCGTCACCGTCTACAGTGCGACCCACACGTTCAGCGAGATCGTGTTGGTCGCCTGTCTGTTCAGCGCGATCAACCTGCCTTCGGTAAGCCTCTGGACACTACTGGGTCAGGCGATGAGGCGACTGTTGAACGCGCCAGCGAGGCTTCGCCAGTTCAATATCCTGATGGCGGTCCTGTTGATCGTCTCGTTATACCCGGTCTTGTTCACCTGAATCGGAACGCGTCGCCTGCAGCTACGCTGTCCTGCCAGCAGGCGTGCCGCGCGACTCTCCTCACTCCACGTAACGACAGACGCATCGCAACAGGACATGGTTTCAGACATGAAGACGGCAACAGGCCCCGGTCAGCCGCCCGAGGGCGACGCGCGAGCGGCGTGGCGAACGCGTCTGGCCGCCTGGCTCGCCCAGTCTCACGTCGAGCGAGGCTTGATCATCCTGATTGGCATCAATGCCGTGATTCTCGGCATCGAGACCTTTCCCGCCGCCATGGCGCGTTACGGCACCTGGTTGCTCGCCATCGACCTGGCCATCCTCTGCATCTTCGTGGTCGAGATCGCGCTGCGCATAACCGCGCACGGGTGGCGTTTCTTCCGCGATCCCTGGAGCCTGTTCGACTTCTTCGTCGTGGCCATCGCGCTGGTACCGGCCAGCGGACCACTGGCCGTCTTGCGGACGTTACGCGTCCTGCGTGTGCTGCGCATGCTGACGCTGTTGCCATCGATGCGTCGCGTCGTCGGCGGCCTGGTCGGTGCCATACCCGGCCTCGGTTCGGTGGTGCTGTTGATGGGCTTGATCTTCTATGTCTCTGCGGTCATGGCGACGGGCCTTTTCGGCAACAATTTCCCGCAGTGGTTCGGACACCTCGGCGAGTCTGCGTACACGCTGTTTCAGGTCATGACGCTCGAGAGCTGGTCGATGGGCATTGCACGCCCCGTCCTGGAAGCGCATCCAATGGGCTGGATCTTCTTCGTCCTGTTCATCCTCGTCACCAGCTTCACGATGCTGAACCTGTTCATCGCCGTCATCATCGATGCCACGCAGAGCGAGGCAAGCAGTGAGTCGACCCGACACGTCGATGACCAGCACGACCGGACGCGTCAGGAAATCAACGACCTCAAGGACGAAGTGCGCGAACTTGCCCGGCTGTTGAAGTCTCGCGATTGAGGTACACCCGGGTACGCGTCAACCGGGCCAATGGCATGATTCATGTAATGCAGAGGGACTCCACCCCCGAGTGATCCTGATCATGCGTAGCCGATTGACGGTGTTGTCGTCCCTGCTGTTGCTGACCGCCTGCGGAGGTGGCGGCGGTCTCAACGGTTCCGATGAGCACGCGCACATGCATGCGGAAGGTAACGTATCCGGCATAGCAGAGGGGGTCTGGCCTCCACAACCGCTCGGCATGCAGAATGAGGAGCGACTGTCTGCGGAGCTGCGCACGCGTGCGCGACTCTCTGTCGTTGACGCCGCCCGAAGTGCCGTGCTGAACAACCCCGCCGTACTGGCAGCGATCGGCAGCAACTATGGCTCGTTCGACGCGACATTGTCCGAATCGAAGAATGGCAATGTCGCCAGCTTCGTTTTCTACAACTATGACACCGATCAGACGGTAGAGGCTGTGTTGAGTGTTGGGGGTGCCGTCAACGTGCAGGTCCAGCCTGCCAGCGTCTGGCAACCGACCGAAAACGGAGACGAGGTTGCAAAGGCCGTGAACCTGGCGCGGACCTCGCTCACAGCCGATGGCCACAGTATCGACACGCTGCAAGGGACGGCGATGCTGACCTACCCGGCTGCGACAGAGCCTGAGATGGAGGCTCCTGTCTTCTACGACACGCGCATTCTCTATGTGACGTTCGGGCAGGGCGATGGCGTGCCGCCACTGTTCAGTGCGCGAGTGAATATTGCCACCGAGGTGGTCAGTGAGGGAGGGCCATTGCGATGAGCACCACCGAAATCATGTCGCGTCCCTGCATCACTCGAAACCTGTTGCTGGTGATCCCGCTTTCGCTCTTCCTCTCGACTGGTGCTGCCTACGCCGCCGATGTCGACTGGGAAGGCTGGTCCTTCGACTACAGCACCAGCGACAATTCGTCGGGACTGGTGCTGCGTAATGTCGAATTCGGCGGCAAGAAGATTCTCGACCGGGCTAGCATGCCGGTCATGCGCGTCGAATACCTACAGGACATCTGTGGTCCCTATGCCGATATCATGTCACCCGGTGCACTCCGTCCGGCGAGTCAAGGTGCGCCAGACAGTGTCTGTGATGGACAGGCTCAATGCACGCGCACCTACACGCAGAACGGTGAGCAGATGCTCGAGGTCGGTTCCAACTGGCAGATCGGCGAATACCAGATCTATCAGACTTACTATTTCAGTGAGAACGGCTACTTCGACTCGCGTGTCTACAGTCGTGGTCTGCAGTGTCTGGTCGATCATGCTCACCATGCGCACTGGCTGTTCGATTTCGACATTGACGATGCTGCCAACGATCGTGTCGTACGCGCCGACGGGAGTGCGCCGAGTACCGAGTTCAACGACCTGCGTGCCGATTCGGATGGCTGGCGCATCGAGGACACGGTCACCGGCAGTGCCGTACGTCTGATACCGTCGGATGACGATGGGGCTCCGAACGACTTTTCGAACGTCGATGTGGCCGTGCGCGCCTACAACGGTGCGGAGACCGGCCGATGGAGGCTCGGCGCACGCGGCGAGATCGGCGACAACTACCGGAACGGTGAATCGGTCGATGGTGCCGACATCGTGCTCTGGTACGTCACGCACTTGCCGCATTCCGCGAGCGAAGGCCCCGCCATCTGGCATGCGTCCGGACCCCGCATCGAAGCGGCATCCGGAACGACTACCCCGGTCGATCCACCCACGGAGCCACCGGCTGAACCACCAATAGCGCCGCCTATGCCAAGCGGTGACAACCTGCTCGCCAACGGTGATTTCGCGGCAGGCAAGGCAGGCTGGTTCGACTGTGGTCCAGCGTCCGCGACATCGACGGTGGCAACCGGCGGGGTGGATGGCTCAGCCGCCCTGCGTGTTGCTGACGGCGGCTGCCTGTACCAGGAAGTTGACGTCACCATTGGCGCTGACTACACACTCGCCTGCGACGCCGATCGCCGGGGCAACAGCTGGACGATCATGGAGCTGAGCTACCTCGATGAGAGTTTCGAGCCGCTCTTGTCGCGTGTTGCGCAGATAGCGACAGACGAGGGCTACGAGCGTCAGGTCGTCGGTGGCGCGGTACCGACAGGGACGGTGCGCGGGTTGGCATTGCTTTATAGCGAAGACGATACGAATTTCGACAATTGCGAGCTTGTCGCCGCGACCTTGCCGAGTGAACCGGTCGTGCCGGATCCTGGCACGGAGCCGGGTGACGGTGGTGAGAATCTGCTGCGTAATGGTGGCTTCGAGAACGCCCTGGGCAACTGGTACTCGTGCAGTGCAGGCGAACTGGCAGCTGCTTCGAGCGATGCAGCCAGCGGCAGCGGCGCATTGGCTCTGGAAGGTGGCGGCTGTCTGTATCAGGAGTTCGAGGCACAGCCCGGCGAAACCTATGCGATGCGCTGCAAGGCCAGGCAGGCAACCGGTGACGAGTACACCAGCGTGAGTCTTGCATTGATGGATTCGGCGTATGCCGCACTCGAGAGAACCGAGCTGCCGGTCAGTACCAGTACCTTTGCGGACTTTTCAGTCTCGTTGTCGGCACCGTCGGCAAGCGTCCGCGGCGCAGTCACCTTGTACAGTGAATCTACCGGGGTGTTCGATGACTGTACGGTGGGCGTGCAATAGCGAGGGTTGGACAATGGCGCCCGGGGCAGAGAGTCATGATGGATCCTGGCGAGCCGTGCTGGCGGCGACCTTCAGCGCTTCGCGAATGACGTCACGATCGCCGATGTGATTGCTCAGGATGAGGACGAGTCGGGCATTCAATGCCTGGCTTTCCTCGTCGCCGAGGCCGTCGTGAACGGCCAGCAGTTCGTCATAGAAGCCGTCTCCGTCAACGAGATTCGGTTCGAGGACGAGTAGTCTTTGCGCCGATCTATCGCGGTCGTGCTCTTGCGATGCTCCGGAGTCGGGCTCTGGCAGGGACGACGGCGTGGCTGTCGTTGCGTGGCCGTTGATCGCGATTTCCATGGCCCGCTCCACGGCGTTCTCGTCAAAGGCTGACCAGCGGGCCACAATGTGCCGGTCGGGACGGATGAGATAGACCGCACTCTTTGCTCCTCCGAGGTAACGCTTTCCTATCGCGTCGCTGTCGCTCTGACTTGTCTCGATGGTCAGGCCGGAAACCGTGATGCCGTGACTTGCGAAATTGTCTGGCACTTGAGTGTCGATGGCCAGCAGGGTGAAGTCGCGACCGAGCCGGTCGATTAGAAATACGGTGGCAGAGAGCTTGACATCGGGACAAGGTGCGCCGGGTCTTGTATCCGCTGGCGCTCCTGTTGCAATCAGTGCGTCGACGCCGATGCATGACAAGGCGGTCCCATCTGTCGGTGCAGGCGGATAGCTTGTCGGCAGCGAGAGTCGCCCGGAATTAACCAGGGGGCGGGCAAAGGCTTGATCCCTTGCGAGGGTCAGAACTGCATTCCGGAAGATCTTGCTCGTCGTCGACTTCGGTGTCAGGAAATCCGTCGACCGGGTCGATGCCTGGATGTTCTCGTCAGCGGCGAGCATGCGCTCGGATGCATAGCTGTCAAGCAGGCTGTCAGGCGCGAGAGCTGCGATCACGAGCTGCAGTTTCCAGCCGAGATTGTCAGCGTCCTGAATGCCCGAGTTCGCACCGCGGGCACCGAATGGCGAAACCTGATGAGCGGCGTCGCCCGCGAACAACACGCGGCCGTGTCGAAATTGCTGCATGCGCCTGCATTGAAACGTGTAGATGCTGGTCCACTCGAGCGAGTAGTCGGCCTTCTTGCCGAGCATGCCGTCGACTCGTTCGCGGACGCGCTCCTCGGCCAGTTCCGCCTGACGGTCGATCTCCCAGCCAAGCTGGAAATCAACGCGCCAGACGTCGTCGGGCTGCTTGTGCAGCAACGCTGACTGGGCGCCCTGGCCAAATACCGGCTCGAACCAGAAGCGACGTTCTGCTGGAAGACCGGCATTCATCTTCACGTCCGCGATCAGGAAATTGTCCTCGAAGACACGGCCCTCGAAGCCGAGACCCAGCAAGTCGCGGGTGGCAGATCGTGCACCATCGCAGGCGATCAGCCAGTCGGCTTCGATCTGATAGTTGCCCTCCGGAGTCTCTACATCGACGGTGACGTGATCCGGTTCGGTATGCAGCCGAGTGACATGGTTGCATCCGCGAATCTCGACCGGAAGGCCGTCTTCAGCTGCGTCTCGAATGGCATCGACGAGGTATGCTTCGACATAGGGTTGTTGCAGATTGACAAAGGCCGGCATCCGATAGCCACCCTCGGGTGATAGATCGAATTCGAATACCGGGTGTTCGCCGTGAAAGACGCGACCGGTCTCCCAGACGACGCCCTTGTCGGCCATGCGCTGACCGCAGCCGAGACGACAGGCAATCTCCAGCGTATGCCGTGCGAAACAGATCGCGCGCGACCCCTCGCCGATACCGTCGCGCTTGTCCAGGATCAGGACCGGCACGCCGCGCCTGAGCAGATCGACGCCGAGCGCGAGCCCGACCGGGCCCGCTCCCACGATCACGACGGGGTGTCGTCGCGCTTCGTCGGCGTCCTGATCAGGGACCCGTCGGTAGGGGTAGAGTGTGCTCAAGCTTGCAGTTGCGCCCACATGTCCAGATCTCGCTGGGCAGTCCAGATGCGCGGAGTGTCGATGCCGAGCGCCTCGTCGTAAGCCCGCGCGACATTGAACGGCAGGCAATGTTCGTAGATGGCGTAGTCACCGAATTTCGGATCGCAGACCGCGCGACAGGCTGCCATGGCCTCGCGCAAGCTGCCGCCGCCCTGGGCGACGCGAGCGACCGAGCGGTAGGTCGACGTGACGAAGTCTGCGGTGTTGTCGAGCGCGGCGGCGACCGCTGCTTGTCCGACCAGCGCATCGCCCCGTCCGGGTGCAACGGCATCGACATCGAAGGCACGGACCCTGGCAAGGGTATCTGGCCAGTCCTGGAAGTGACCGTCACCGCAGTAGCAGGCAGAGTGGTATTCGACGATGTCACCGGTGAACATGACGTTTGCGTCCGGCACGAAGGCAACGATGTCGCCTGCCGTGTGCGCACGTCCGCAATGCAGGAGATCGACGCGGCGAGAACCGAGCCAGATCGTCATGCGATCGGAGAAGGTCGTTGTTGGCCAGGTCAGGCCCGGAATGCTCTCGTGCCCCTCAAACAGTCGCGGGAATCGCTGGAATTCGCTGTCCCAGTCCTCCTGGCCTCGCTCGACGACCATGGCGCGTGCCTGTGCTCCCATGATCACTTCTCGCGATTCATAGGCCGAGGCGCCGAGTACGCGTACCGCATGATAGTGACTCAGGACGACGTGCGTGATCGGCTTGTCGGTAACGCCGCGTATTCTCTCGATGACCATCGAGGCCAGTCTGGGTGTTGCCTGTGCGTCGACGATCATGACCGAGTCATCACCGATGATGACTCCGGTATTCGGATCGCCCTCGGCGGTGAACGCCCATAGATCCTTGCCGATCTCGGTGAACGAGATGGTCTTTTCGGTGAGATCGCTCTGCGATGCGAATTGCTTTGTCATGATTCGTTTCCTGTCTCCAGTCCTGACTTCGGTCCGGGTGTGCCGTCGAACAGTTTCTCGAGATCCGACCAGCAGTCCACGTAGTTGTCTTGCAATGGAGCTTCTTTCGCGGCGAACGGTGTCAGCCGCTGCGGGAAGCGCGTTTCGAACATGAAAGACATCGTGTTCTCGAGCTTCTGCGGCTCGAGGGTGGCATTCGACGCGCCGTCGAAGGCCTGACGATCCGGCCCGTGCGGCAACATCATGTTGTGCAAGCTGATGCCTCCCGGCACGAATCCTTCGGGCTTCGCGTCATAGACGCCGTGAATATTGCCCATCAGTTCCGACATGATGTTTCTGTGAAACCACGGCGGCCGGAAAGTGTCTTCTGCCACCGACCAGCGATCGCGAAACAGCACAAAATCGATGTTCGCGGTTCCGGGAATGCCGGATGCAGCGGTGAGTACCGTGAAGATCGACGGGTCCGGGTGATCGAACAGGACAGCGCCTACCGGGCAGTAGTGGTTCAGATCGTATTTCACGGGGACGTAATTGCCATGCCAGGCGACGACATCGAGCGGGCAGTGTCCGATGGTCGTCTCATGAAACTCGCCGCACCACTTGATGACGACGTGCGATGTGTCTTCGCGATCCTCGTACGCGGCGACCGGGGTCAGGAAGTCGCGACGGTTTGCCATGCAGTTGGCGCCGATCGGGCCGCGTTCCGGTAACACGAAGGTCTGCCCGTAGTTTTCACAGACAAAGCCACGTGCCGGCCCGTCGAGCAACTCGACGCGGTATACGAGCCCACGCGGGATGATGGTGATCTCCTGGGGAGCGACCTGTAGTACGCCGAGTTCGGTATGGAAGCGGAGGCTGCCGTCCTGTGGCACGACGAGGAGTTCGCTGTCGGCCGACTGGAAGTAGGTATCCGTCATCGATTCATTGACGAGATAGACGTGGGCTGCCATGCCGCTCTGCGTCGAGACATCACCGGCGGTCGTCATGGTGCGCATGCCGCTGATCCAGTTCACGGGCGACTCGGGGAGCGGTACCGGGCTCCAGCGATATTGACCGAGTGAGACGATATCGCTCGCGGCCGCAGGCGCGCTTCGCCAGAACGGTACGTCGATGCGTCGGTACCGACCGGCATGTCGAACGGAGGGACGGATCCGATAACACCAGGTACGTTCATTGTGGGCACCCGGCGCCGTGAACGCCGTTCCCGACAACTGTTCGCCGTACAGGCCGTAGTTGCAGCGCTGCGGGCTGTTGCGCCCGACCGGCAACGCGCCCGGCAACGCCTCTGTCTCGAAATCGTTACCAAAGCCCGACAGGTATTTGAGGCTTGTGGGTGTGCTGGTCGCTGCGTCAGTCATGGCGGCGTGGCTCAAAGAGGGGGTGACTCGGGCAAGACTTCAGGCTATTGGTTGTTCTTGTAACTAATCAAGTGATTGTTCTTGTAACCAACATGCTGAGCACCGTCAATCCGGCACAGCAAGCGCCGGATATGGTCTCGTCCATGCTTTGCTATTCCCTACGATGCACCGAATCAACCGAACCCGAACGAGGACAGCGCATGGCTGATAACTCAGAACACACCGCAGCGGTGGCGAAATACGTCGATTCGCCCGAGCAGGTGGTGGTCGACCGGATCGTCGGCTACTGCGGTATCGCTCTTCGCAGCAAGGATGCGTCGATGGTCTCGGCCACTGATCCGAAGGAACTCGAGACCGTGCGCAAGGGCTTTGCCAGAAAGAAGCTCGAGCTGGATGAAGCTGCGGCTACGGCCGGCATCGAGAAGGTCTGTGCGCGCATGAAAGGCGATGGTCGGAAGCACAGAGTAGCGTTCTACTACCTCCTGGCCGACGAAACCGGCACCCTCGACAAGCTGCGCTGATCCCTGCAGCTTGCGCTACAGTCGGTAGCTCGGGCGGTAGCTCGGGTCAGACAGAGGGTAGCGTCATCATATTCGACGGTCTCGGTAGCGAGGTTCGCAATACCAGTGTGCTTGCCGCCGCGCTGTCGCTTTGCGGCGTCGCGGCTTACGTATTCTGGTTTTCGCCGGACTGGGAGCTCTTGTCGGTGTACGGGGTCGTCGCTTTGATCGCCACGCTCAGCGTACCGGCGTTCTACCGCCTGAGCGGGCAGACGCTGGCGGACGAGATGGAGTGGCTGGAGCGGCGCGAAGCGGCCGAGCACGAGGAGATGAGTTCGCGACTGGATTCTCTGGGCCGGGAACTCGATGATCTCGGTATTGTCGAGGGGGGTCGCCAGGCGCGAGAGCTCGGCAATCTCCTCGATGATTACCACTCGGTTGTGGAAACACGGTTCCTGGGCAGTAACAGTGGGCCGCTGGAATACCTGACAACCGCGCGACGCGTGCAGAAACTGGCCGTACAGAACCTGACCGACATGGTTGCCACCGGCCACAGTCTGGCCTCGATCGCGCGCGCTGACGGTATGGCAGAACCCCAGGACGGTGCGATCGGCGACGGTATCGCGAGCGAGCGTGGAGTGGGCAACGTGGATGGCCTGGCGGGCGACAGCGGCGATGGCCGATCGGCCCGCCGTACGGCGCTTGCGGACGAACAGCGTGCGCGGCTTGCCGGGCTGCTCGACGAGAATCGTCAGCTCTTCGATGCACTCAGCGACACCGCAGTCGAAGTGGCAAACATCGCCTCGTTCAGCCGCTACGAGCGGCTGGACACGCTGGCTCGATTGACTAGCCTGGCCGAGATCTCGAGTCGTCGCGGGGGGGCTTGAAGCGACCGGTCTTCGGTTCTGGTCGGACAGCTGATAGACGAGCCCTCAGCGGCCGCGAATTTGCTAGTCGGGAGTGCAGGCTTCGGTCTGCAGGGCCAGGTTCCCGTTATCGAGCCGAGAACGCACTGTCGTGCCGAGAACCCACTGTCGTGATGAGACCTGTCGCGTCGATGGAGCAGTCTGTGTAGACGTGCAAAATATGAGACTGATGAACGACTCAACTCTTGCGATCCACTGCTGTCGATCGATCATATCGCCGGCTGTCACCCCCTGGAGCATCTTGCGTCGCTACCAGGCGTAGTCCGATGGAGTGTGTCCTGCACATCGGGTGCGAGAAGACCGGCACGACAAGCATCCAGGCCATGCTGGCGGCGCAGTCAGAGCATCTGCTCAATGAACGCACCTTGGCGGTCACTTCAGCCGGCTTTCCGAATGCCATTCATCTCGCAATGGCTTCCTTGTCGCTCACCAGCAACGATCACGGCTTCGCGCGACTGGGCCTTGGCGACAGCCGGAGGCGCCGGAGAAAGTGGTCCGCCTCTATCTGGGAATCGATTGCGATGGAGGTGGCAAGCGGCCGTGCGTCGGCGGAGCGGATGATCTTCTCGTCCGAGTATCTTCAATCGAAGCTGACGACGACAGGGGAAATCGAGGATCTCGGTGCACGACTTCTCAAGCTCGGCGTATCACGAGTACGCGTCGTCGTTTATGTGCGTCGTCAGGTAGACGTTGCGCTGAGTCGATTCAGTACGGCACTGAAGGCAGGGTACGCAGAGATCGAGGAATTGCCCCGCCTCGGCACGGCCATGGTCTTCTATGACTATGATTCCATGCTGGACCGCTGGGAGGCGGTCTTTGGACGGGAGGCCATTGCCGTACGTTCATACGAATCGGCCCATGCAACGCATGACGGGGTCATCGGGGATTTTCTTTCCCTGTTGAATATCGAACTACCCTGCCAGGCGGATGTAGACAAGGTTCTCAGAAGCAACGTCTCGCTTTCGGGGGATGCGCTGCGCGTATTGAAAACGCTGAACGAGACTTTGGCGAAGGATGGGTACAGCCGGGAACATAGCGCGAAGCTCCGTCGTGTCATTCTCCCGCTCCTGGAGAGTGACGCCGGGAGCGATCGATTGTTACCGTCCCGCGAAAAGGCCAGGGCCTTCCAGGATCAGTTTCAGGTTGCCAACCGGCGGATGGCCGAGAAATGGTTCGATGGCAGGGAGGTCTTTTCCAGCGATTTCGATGAATTTCCCGAGTCGCCTTCAGGATCGAAACACGACGCCGAGCTCATGCTGATGGCTCGCGTCGTGTCCCGGTTGAATGCATTCATATGATGCCTGGTATCGGCGAATATCGCCGAACGTTAGTGTGGCCTCAATGTCAATCGGGAATCAAGGTGCTGTAGCATCCGGTTCATGGAATGGGTGAGGTTGATGAAATACAGTGCACGATTGGAGCTCCGGCGTGCTGCAAACGGGATGATGCGCCTGTCGGGCGCATTCCTGCTCGCCCTGTGTCTGGGGACATTGGCGGGCTGTGGCGGCAGCGTCGAGAGTCAGGAGGAGGCGCGTCTCGCGATTCTCGAGACCGTCGACGACGACATCCGGCCGTCGTTTCGCGAGAACACCTACCGCGCGAACATTACCTTGTCGAAGACCAACCTGCTGTCGATGCTGCCGGAACTCGACGAGTACCCGATCGTCGAGGGGCCGCGCGACAGCCAGAGTGTGGAGTCGGTCGAGATCTTCACTTCGTCCGAGAAGGCAGGATCGGGTCGGGATGGCCTTTACGTGGAACTCGCTCGGGCCTTCAACGACTCGAACGTCCGTCTGCCTGACGGTCGCCGCGCCGCCGTGCGCATCCGCCGTATCGCGTCGGGTCTGGGTGCGCAGTTCATCCTGAGTGGTCGCTACGTACCCGATGCCTTCTCACCAAGTAACAGCTTGTGGGGCGATCTGCTTGCGGCAGACGGCGTTGAACTCGAGCCGATCGATGATGTGACGGCGCCGAACACGGCCGGCGTGATCGTGAAGAAGAGTCGTCTCGACGAGATCACCAGCGACGGTGCGCTCGACATCGGCAAGCTACTGACCGTCGTCACGAATGGCGAGTTCTCGATGGGATATACCAACCCCTATCAATCAAGCACGGGTCTGAATTTTCTCCTGACCGTGCTCGAAGCCTTTGCCGAAGGCGACGAGGCGGCCATGCTGTCGCCAGACGTTGCCAGCGCGTTTGAAGCCTTTCAGGCCGGCGTGCCATTTGTCGCGCAGACCACGTTGCAGATGCGTGATGCGGCCCAGGGCAGTGGGGTCCTGGATGCGATGGTCATGGAGCGCCAGAGCTGGGCCAATGTCACTGGCATGTCCGACTACGCCTTCGTGCCGTTCGGTGTTCGTCACGACAGCCCCTTGTACGCAACACGCGAGGCCGATTCCGCTGAACGCGAAGTGCTGGCTCGGTTCGCGGTGTTCGTCGAGGAACAGGGCAATGTGACCGAGCGTTTCGGATTCGGCCTGGACCCCGACTATGCACCGGCTTACGGTATCGAGGACGGCAGCATCATCGCGCGAGCTCAGGGGCTCTGGAAAGAAAAGAAATCCGGTGGTCGGCCGATCGCCGCTGTGTTCGTGGCCGATGTATCCGGGTCGATGGAAGGCTTGCGGCTGAAGAATCTGCAGAAGGCACTGATCGAATCCTCCGACCTGATCAGTGCGGGCAACGCCATCGGGCTTGTCACCTACAGCGACTCGGTCAATGTCGATCTCGACATACGCCCGTTCGATGTGCAGCAGAAGTCGCTCTTCATGGGCGCGGTCGAACGGCTCTCGGCTGGAGGGCGAACAGCGACCAACGATGCCGTGCTGGTCGCACAGCGATTGCTTTACCGTTTTCTCGAGACCAATCCCGACCACAAGCCAGTCGTGTTCGTTCTCTCTGATGGTGAACGCAATCAGGGGCGGAGCTTCGATGACGTGGAATCCACGCTGGAGTGGTCCGGCATCCCGGTGCATACCATCGCCTACGAGATCTCATCGGAAGCGGCGGAGGAGCTGAAGTCACTGTCGAGACTCGCCGAAGGGGCCTACGTAGAATCGAGCAGCGAGTCGGCGTCGTATCGTATCGGCAATCTGTTGAACGCGGAGATGTAGGCGTGACCGCAGCGCCGGGTCATCGATCATGAAGTGGGTCAAGGTGTTCGGGCTGTTCGTGTTCCTGCACCTGGGGGCTTGGCTTGCATCTCACATCTGGCTTTCCAGTCACCCGGAGACGACCTTGATCGTCGCTGATACATCGTTCTCGATGAAGGACGAGTTCCCGGCCATGCGTCGCTGGATCGACGACTACGTGTCAACAAGTCGGTATACCCGTGTGATCGTGGGAACCGACAAGGCACTGATCGGCCCGTACGAGGAGCTTCGTTCGAGCGATGCCATCTTTCGTACGGCCTTCGGACGCAGTTCTGCAGAGTCATTGCAGCGCTACGGGGTGATTGAAGCCGGTACGCGGGTGCTGCTGTCTGACGGCAGTTTCGAAGCCGCAGGCTGGACATCCGTCAACTTCGGTGGCGACTCCTGAACCCACTACAGAGCGGCTGCCTTGCCGCCCGGACATTCCATGACGACACCCGAATCCCGCCCCGAATGGCAGGCCCTCGACGCCCACCGGAAGGAAATGGCTGCGACGACACTCGTCGAGCTGTTCGCTGCAGACGAAGCGGAATCGACAGCTGCCGGTGGACGCAGCCGATTCGAGCAATTTCGACTCGATGCGGTCGGTCTGTCGCTCGATTTCTCGAAGAATCACCTGACTGCGCGCACGCACGAGCTGCTGGTCGAGCTGGCGCGTGCAAGTGACGTCGAAGCGCGGCTCGCCGCGATGTTCGATGGCGCGATCGTCAACCCGACCGAAGGGCGTCCAGCCTTGCACACAGCACTTCGAAACCGTTCGAACGAACCTGTCGAAGTCAATGGCAAGGACGTGATGCCGGGCATACGGGAAGTGCTGGAAAGGCTGTCCGCGTTCTCGACGCGGGTGCGAGAGGGGGAATGGAAGGGCTATACCGGAAAGGCCATCACCGACGTCGTCAACATCGGTATTGGTGGATCTGATCTCGGCCCGCTGATGGCGGTCGAGGCGCTTGCGCCGTTTGCGCACGAGCGTCTCTCGTTTCACTTTGTCTCGAACGTCGATGGGGCGCACATCGCATCGACGCTCAAGGGGCTTGATCCTGCTACCACGCTTGTCATCGTCGCCTCGAAGACCTTCACGACGCAGGAGACGCTTGCCAACGCGCATTCAGCGCGATCGTGGTTTCTCGATTCACCGGCAAGTGACGCGGATATCGCCAGGCACTTCGTGGCGGTATCGACGAATGCGGAGGCCGTGGCTGCGTTCGGCATCGATACCGACAACATGTTCGGCTTCTGGGACTGGGTCGGCGGGCGCTATTCGCTCTGGTCTGCCATCGGTCTGCCATTGATGCTTGCCATCGGGCCGGCACAATTCGAGCGATTTCTCGCAGGCGCCCATGCCATGGACAAGCACGTTCGCTCAGCGCCGCTGGAAGCGAACCTGCCGGTCACCCTTGCGCTTCTGAGTGTCTGGTACGGGAACTTCCGCGAGTCGAGAAGCCAACTGGTCGCGCCCTATGAGCAGTACCTGCATCGATTCCCGGCCTATCTGCAACAGCTGACCATGGAGAGCAACGGCAAGCGCGTGCATGTCGATGGCACGGCGGTGAACATCGCGACCGAAGCCGTTGTCTGGGGTGAGCCCGGCACCAACGGGCAGCATGCCTTTTTCCAGCTGGTGCACCAGGGCACGCACGTGATTCCGACCGACTTCATACTCGCACTGGAAAGCCTTTCGCCCATAGGCGAGCATCACCTTCTGCTGATGGCGAACTGCTTTGCACAGAGCGAAGCCTTGATGAAGGGCAAGTCGCGCGAAGCCGTGGTCGCCGAGATGCAGGCCGCGGGCATCGGCGACAACGAGATCGAGCAGCTCGCGAATCACCGGACTTTTCCGGGCGACAGGCCGAGCAACACGATTCTCATGCAACGCCTCGATCCTTACACACTCGGCAGTCTGATCGCTTTGTACGAACACAAGGTGTTCGTCGAGGCCGCCATCTGGGATATCAATCCGTTCGATCAGTGGGGGGTGGAGCTCGGCAAGCAATTGGCGAGTTCCATCGCTGCGGAACTGCGTGACGGTCAGCGCGTCACGGTGCACGACAGTTCCACCAACGGTCTGATCAACTACGCTATCCAGCAGCGAAACATCCAGGCGTAGCCGAACTGTTGGCGGGTCCCTGAATACGAGCCCCTGAATACCGGTCCGCCCCTCACTCAAGCCGACAGGCAGAGCACGAACCCATCATGGCCAGACGCAAGACCCCGGCGCCGTTGCCGCCGGAGGAGATCGAAGAGCTTTCCCTGACGGACTATACCGAGAAGGCCTACCTCGATTACTCGATGTACGTCATTCTCGATCGAGCACTACCGCACATCGGTGATGGCCTGAAGCCGGTGCAGCGGCGCATCATCTATGCGATGAGCGAGCTCGGCCTGTCGGCGGTGTCGAAACACAAGAAGTCTGCGCGCACGGTCGGCGACGTACTCGGCAAGTTCCACCCTCACGGAGACAGTGCCTGCTACGAGGCGATGGTGCTGATGGCGCAGCCGTTCACCTATCGCTATCCGCTGGTGGACGGACAAGGGAACTGGGGCTCGCAGGACGATCCGAAGTCCTTCGCGGCGATGCGCTACACGGAATCGCGGCTGACGAAGTTCGCCAAGACACTCCTGCAGGAACTCGGGCAGGGCACGGTCGACTTCGCTCCGAATTTCGATGGAACCTTGTCGGAGCCGACACTCCTGCCTTCGCGCCTGCCGCACATTCTCCTGAACAGCACGACCGGCATTGCGGTGGGCATGGCGACCGACATTCCACCGCACAATCTCGTCGAGATCGGCAAGGCTTGCATACACCTTCTGGACAAGTCCCGAGCCGGTCTCGACGATATACTGCCGTACATCCAGGGGCCGGATTTTCCGACCGAGGCCGAGATCATCTCCTCGGCGGCCGATATCCGCCAGATCTACGAGACGGGTCACGGCAGCCTTCGCGCTCGTGCCATCTTTCACAAGGAGAAGTCGGGCGACGTCATCGTGACCGCCTTGCCTTATCAGGTATCCGGTTCAAAGATTCTCGAGCAGATCGCCGCCCAGATGACCGCGAAGAAGCTGCCCATGGTGGAGGACCTTCGCGACGAGTCCGACCACGAGAACCCGACTCGACTCGTCATCACGCCGCGCAGTAGCCGTGTCGATGTCGAGAGTCTCATGCAGCACCTGTTCGCCACGACCGATCTCGAGCGCACCTATCGAGTCAACATGAACGTCATCGGGCTGAATGGCCGGCCGCAGGTCAAGGCGCTGGTACCGATGCTCAGGGAATGGCTCGAATTCCGCGTCGAGACCGTGCGCAGGCGGCTGCAATGGCGGCTCGATCGGGTCGAGAAGCGACTGCACATACTGGCCGGCTTGATGATCGCGTACCTCAACATCGACGAGGTCATCGCGATCATACGCAACAATGATGAACCCAAGCCTGTGTTGATGGAGCGCTTCGGCATCAGCGACATCCAGGCCGAGGCCGTGCTCGAACTGAAGCTCCGACACCTCGCCCAGCTCGAGGAAATGAAGATCAGGGGCGAGCAGGATGCGCTCAAGAAGGAGCGAGCGGGGTTGCAGGCGACCCTCGGCAGTGATCGTCGCATGAAGACGCTGATCAAGAAGGAGCTCCAGGAGGATATCGACACCTACGGTGATCCGCGGCGTTCGCCGATCGTCGAGGCGCGGGCCGCGCAGGCGATTTCCGAGGCTGAACTCATCCCGAGCGAACCGATCACGGTGGTCCTTTCACAGCGCGGCTGGGTGCGTGCCGGCAAGGGCCTCGATGTCGATCCGCTGGCCTTGAACTACAAGGCGGGTGATGGCTTCCAGAGTGCGGCGAAGGGGCGCACGAACGGCACAGCCCTGTTCCTCGATTCGACCGGGCGCGTGTACGGCGTTGCCGCGCACGGATTTCCGAGCGCGCGAGGTCTTGGTGAACCGATCAGTGGCCGCTTCAAGCCACCCGACGGCGCGCGTTTCATCAGCGTGCTGATGGGTGGTGATGAAGATCGCTGGTTGTTCGCGACGAGTGCCGGCTACGGATTCGTGGCACGTCTCGGCGATCTCGTCTCGCGGAACAAGGCCGGCAAGGTTGTCATCAGCGTGCCGACGGGCGCCGAGGTCTTGTCAGCGGCACCGATCGCGTCGCTGACCGAGGATCGGGTCGCGGCTATCAGCAATACCGGCAGCCTGCTGGTCTTTCCCATCGGTGAACTGCCTGAAATGGCGCGCGGCAAAGGCAACAAGATTTACAACATCCCCGGGGCGAAGTTCCGCGCAGGTGAAGAGTCGATGGTGGCACTCGCCGTTGTGCCACCGTCCGGCAAGCTCAGGATCGAATCCGGCAAGCGGCATACCACGCTTCGCTCTCGTGAACTCGAGGACTATCTCGGGACCCGCGGGCAGCGTGGCCGCAAACTCCCGCGCGGATTCCAGAGCGTCGCGTCGGTATCGGTGGAAAACTGATCGCAACCTGCGGTTGGGACGCCCGTTCCGTGGCGCTCGATCAGTCACGATTGGTAACAGTTGTACCTGGCAGATACCGGCCCCATGTTTACTGGCATCTGTGAGAACGAGTCGGTCTAACTACCTCCATGTCACGCATCCTGTTGTTCCTGGCGACCAATGCTGCGGTAATGGTCGTCTTCAGCATCATCACGTCAATCTTCGGCCTTGACCGTGCTATCGGGCAGAGCAACCTGACGCTGCTGATATACGCAAGCTTGTTCGGCTTTGCAGGTTCGTTCATCTCGTTGTTCATGTCGAAATCGATGGCGATCCGCTCCATGCGGGTGCAGCTGATCGAGCAGCCGGCGAACGAGACCGAGCGCTGGCTGCAGAGCACCGTGCATGCGCAGGCCAAGGAAGCCGGGATCGGTCTGCCTGACGTCGGAATCTTCGACTCGCCCACGCCGAATGCCTTCGCGACAGGCTGGAACAAGAACAACTCTCTGGTGGCCGTCAGTACCGGCCTGCTGCAGACGATGGACAAGGGAGAGGTGGAAGCCGTACTCGGTCACGAAGTAGCGCACGTCTACAACGGCGACATGGTGACCATGGGTCTGATTCAGGGCGTCTTGAACACATTCGTGATCATCTTCAGCCGCATCCTCGGTGGCATGATCGATAGTGCGTTGCGCGGTAATCGCGGTGGCGGTGGTGGCTACGGCATGGGCTTTTTCATCGGCAATATCATCGGCAACGTGGTGTTCGGCGCCATGGCGAGCATGATTGCGGCCTGGTTCTCGAGGCAGCGCGAATACCGAGCCGACGCAGGGGGTGCGAAGCTCGCCGGCCGTCAGCAGATGATCGGCGCGCTCGAGGCCTTGAAGGGCGGGGCAGAATCTCAGTTGCCCGCGAACCTGCAGGCATTCGGCATCGCCGGCGGCGGCAAGCTCGCCAAGCTGATGTCAACACATCCGCCGCTCGATGTGCGTATCGCGCGCCTGCGCGAAGACGGTGGCGCCGTCCAGCAAGGCTGAACACAGCCGAACGGGTCAGCCGGTATACTCCCGCGGCCACCGAGGCGCAGCATCGACGGACACCAGCATGGCAAATTACGGTACGAACGAATTCAAGGGCGGTCTGAAGATCATGCTCGACGGCGATCCGCATTCCATCGTCAGCAACGAGTTCGTCAAGCCGGGCAAGGGCCAGGCGTTCACGCGCACCAAGGTCCGCAACCTGAAGACCGGCCGGGTGGTGGAACGGACCTTCAAGTCTGGCGACTCGGTCGAGCCAGCCGACGTCATGGATACCTCCATGCAGTTCCTCTATGGCGACGGGGAGCGCTGGCATTTCATGGACCCCGAGACCTTCGAACAGCTTGAAGCGGATGTCACGGCGGTCGGCGACGCGCGCCTCTGGCTGCTCGACGGATCGACCTGCGAGGTCACGCTCTACAACGGTCAGCCACTTGCCGTGACGCCGCCGAACTTCGTCGAGATGACGATCACCGAGACCGACCCGGGCCTGCGTGGCGATACGGCGACCGGCGGAACGAAGCCAGCGCACATGGAAAGTGGCGCGGTCGTCAAGGTGCCGCTGTTCATCGAGGAAGGGGAGAAGATCCGCATCGATACACGCACCGGTGAGTACGTATCGCGCGTCAAGTGACACGTTGAGCGAGGAACAGGACTGGCGACCGGCAGCAAGCCTCGAGCGGCTCCGTTTCATGGCGAAGTTGCGTGCCGATGTGCACACGTGGATGGCGCTCGGCAAGGTGCTCGAGATCGTGACACCGGTCATGTCGACGGCCGCGCCGGGTGAACTGCATCTGCACAGCTACGCGACATCGACCGACGGCGAGACGCGTTACCTGCAGACGTCGCCGGAATTCCCGATGAAGCGATTTATCGCCGCGGAAGCCGTCGATTGCTATCAACTCGCGCCCGTCTTCCGGGCACGCGAGCGCGGTCGCCTGCACAACCCCGAATTCACCCTGCTCGAGTGGTATCGGGTGGGTGCAGATCTCGCGTCGTTGATGAGCGACGTCGAGGATCTCCTGCAGACCTTGTGGTCGCACAACAACAAGTCACTCCCGTCGATGCCGCGCTTGCAGTGCATCGATCTCGTCGAAGCCGAGCTGGGGAAAGGTTCGTGTGCGACCAGCCGCGAGCGCCCGTTTATCGACGTGATGCAGGTACAGGCCCACTTTGCGCAGCATGGCCGTTCTTTTCCGAAGTCCATCGGTGACGATGCCGATGCGGCCTTCGATCTCTTGATGGATGAGTTCGTATTGCCGGCACTGCCGTCGGCCTGTCCAGTCTTCATCCAGGGGTGGCCACCTTCACAAGCCGCGCTTGCGCGCATCACTTGTGACGAACGTGGCCATGAAGTGGCTGAACGATTCGAGGTCTACCTCGGTACCCTCGAGCTCGGCAATGGCTATCACGAGCTGACCGATGCAGTCGAACAGCGGCGTCGATTCGAGATCGATAGGGACCGGAGGCACAGACTAGGCATGGACTGCCCACCGATCGACGAGCGCTTGCTGGCGTCGCTCGAAGCCGGCCTGCCGGATTGCGCGGGTGTCGCCGTCGGACTCGAACGCCTGGCGATGGCCATGCTCGACGCTGCTCGCATTGATGAGGTGATGGCATTCCCGGCGGAGCGCGCGTGAATCTGTCTCCGGGCGATAAGGCTCGCAAGGTGTCCGGTGCGGATTCAATGCAGGCTGCGGATCCGGGACTGGACAAAGTGTCGGACCTTGCTTCCGGTACGCCTGCGGTCATGCGGATTGCCGACGTCGGCATAGACCCCTTCGTACAGCTATTCCGACCGGCCGGCCTCGCACTCTCGAGCGTAGCCGCCGGCCAGGCGATTCCCGGCAGTCACTGGGGCGACGATGAAGCGGGCCTGATTGGTTGCACGCTCTATATCCGTGATGACACACCCGTGCATTCGGCGCTGCACGAGGCTGGACACTGGTTGTTGATGGATGCGGATCGACGAGCGAACCTGCATACCGATGCTGGCGGTACAGCGGCTGAAGAAGATGCCGTCTGCTACCTGCAGATCTTGCTTGCCGATCGCATTCCGGGCATGGGTCGTTCACGCATGCTGGCGGACATGGATCGTTGGGGCTACTCCTTCCGCCTGGGTTCCGCCAGGCGCTGGTTCGTAGGCGATGCCGAAGATGCGCAAGCGACCTTGATGCTGCACGCCGACGCGATCGACAGTGCGTTCGGCACGCTGGATTATTCGCCGGTCGTGCCGATCGACTGACCCATCCTGACAGCGCTTTCCGATTCGATGGAGGCGTCCCAGTGCACGGACTTTTCCGTCAGCATGACGATCGTCGACCCCATGTTGAAGCGGCCCATCTCATCCCCCTTGGCAAGCGAGATGCGATCTTCACCGCTGTAGTCGATGCGAGATACGGCGCGCCCTTTTGGCGGCGTCACCAGGCCGTGCCAGACCGTCTCGATGGCGGCCACGTTGATCGCACCTACGAGCACCAGTGCCATCAAGCCAGTCGGTGTCTCGAACAGCGCGACAACGCGTTCGTTGCGGGTGAACAGGCCGTCGAGCGTTCGCACGGCGTGTGGGCCAACACTGAAGAGTCTGCCGGGTATGTGCGTCTGGCGGATGAGCTGCCCGTCGAGCGGCATATGCAAGCGGTGGTAGTCGCGAGGCGACAGGTAAATAGTCGCGAAACTGCCCTGGCCAAGCCGCTCGGCCGCTTCGCCATCGCCACCGAGCAGATCGAGGATCGTGTAGTCGATGCCTTTCGCCTGCACGAGCCGCCCATCGGTGGTATCACCGAGCGCGCTGAAGCGACCGTCAGCCGGACTTGCAACAAGGTCAGTGCCCGCCGCGATCGGCCGCGCAGCAGGCGTCAGCGCGCGTGTGAAAAAAGCATTGAAGGTGTCGTAGCGAGAGAGCTCGGGCTCGACCGCATCCTGCATGTCGACGTCGAAGGCGCGTGCAAATTTCTGGATTGCTGTCTGGGTGAAACGAGAACGTCGTCGCGTCAGCGAAAAGACGATTCGCGACAGGAAGTGCTGCGGCAGCGGGGTCAGCGCACGCGTCTTGAGCCAGTCGGTGAGGCTCGCGCTCTGTGACATCGCGCGCTGATCTTTGGCAGTACCAGCCCTCGCAGTGTTATCTCTGACGGTGTTCATCGCCCACCGCCGAGAACCGGCATCACTGTCCGTCGGTCGTCGAGTTCGGCATCTCCATCGGCGGCATCTCCTGATTCTCGTCGCCGTGCGTCATGCCCTCGTGCGTGGTCGTATCACTTGTGCTGCTCTTGCCGCCATTGCCATGACCTTTGCTACCGGCGGCGTGCTCGCCCACGGGAAACACGATGTCGAGCGTACCGGCACTCGTGTCGAGTGTCACGGCGACCTGATCGCCGGCAGCCAGTGCTGCACTCATTCCCATGAACATCAGGTGGTAGCTGCCGTGCTCAAGCGCTAGTGTGGCTCCCGGGTCGACGACCAGCTCGTCCTGACGCTGCATCTTCGCGACGTCGTCGACGACCATGGAGAGGTGCAGCTCGACCTTCTCGGCAATCGGGCTCGATGCCCCCGTGATGACGAGTGTTTGCTCGTCCGGGTTGACGATGGTCAGAAACCCTGCCGCGACCGGCGATCCGGGTGGCGGCAACGGTATGCGGGCATCACTGATCTGTGGCATTTCAGCGAGTGCGGCGTTCGCGAGCAGGAGGCTGACGGCAAGGAAAGTCAAACGGTTCATGGCTAATATCATCGGTCGAGATTGCTGGAGCGCGAGTTTTCAGTTCAGCGCCGCCTGTATTGTCAGGTAGTCGTTGACGATCGTCGCCACTTCATGCGGTGCGGTGAACTTCGCGCGAACCCGGCGTTCAGGATCGACAAGCAGCATCGAGGCGGTGTGGTCAACGAGATAGTTGTCAGGGTCGGTGTCGTTTGCCGTGAAAGCGGCGACGATGCCGAGCGAGCGCGTCAGTTCGTGGATATCATTGAGTTCACCGGTGATGCCGACGAAGTCCTCACTGAAAAAGCCGACGTATTCCTTCATGCGCTCGGCGGTATCGCGCACCGGATCAACCGTCATGAAGACCACCTGCATGGGATCGACGTCGCGCGTCTCGAGTTCGGCGACCACGTCCTTCATGACCGACAGTGTTATCGGGCAGACATCGGGACAATGGGTGTAGCCGAAGAAAGCCAGCGACCAGCGGTTGTCGAGAATCGAGGCAGTGAGCGGATTTCCGTCGACATCGCTCAGCGTGAAATCCGGGACGGTACGAAAATCGACCGGCAGTAGCTGCGAGCGTTCAAGGGTTGCCTGCAAGGCGTCCAGTTCGTCGTCGGTCATGCTGCTGGCCTCGGCGGCGCCGGCCTCGGCGCTGGATGCGACGGGCGCGGGTTCGGTGCTACTTTGTGCGCCCCGGGCATCATCACCGCCACCGCCACCGCCAGTGGCGAACCAGGCGCCGCCGCTTGCGGCAAGCACGGCGATGGCCAACACAGGCAGGACCTTCGGCAGTCCCCCTGCAGACGGTTTCTGCAGTTCGTTCATCATGACCCCTTGTCTGAGTGACACTCATTATACTGGGTGAACCGACGCTCACCGGCTTGTTGCGAATGACCCCGGACCATCATCGCAGGAACCTGCCGGGCGAATCTCCGGAGCCCTTGCTGGTCGGTGAAATGACGCTCGAGCAGGCTATCCGGCAGGCGGCAGCCCTGTTCGACCAGGCCGGGCTTGCCTATGGTCACGGTACCGATAATGCGATCGACGAAGCGAGCTGGCTGTTGCTCGAAGTGCTCGGACTCCCGCCTGAGCAACCGCCCGACTACCATCTTGTGCTGACGGTCGCGGAGCTCATCCGTTGCAATCGCCAGCTTGTACGCCGTCTTCAAGAGCGAGTGCCTGCCGCTTACCTCGTCGGCAGTGCCTGGTTTGCCGGGCACCGTTTCCTCTCTGACGCTCGCGCCTTGGTGCCGCGTTCGCCCCTGGCTCAATTCATCAACGATGACTTTCACGGTTTGATTGCGGGTACACCGGGTAGCCGTATTCTCGACTTGTGTACGGGCGGTGGTTGTATCGGGATTGCCTGTGCGCTGGCGATACCCGACGCCGTCGTGGATGCGAGCGATGTCTCGTCGAGCGCGCTAGCGCTTGCCGCCGAGAACGTCGCGCTGCACGGCGTTGCCGAGCGGGTCAATCTGCTTGAAGGGTCGCTTTTCGAACCGGTTGCTGGCCCCTATGATCTGATTCTCTCCAACCCGCCCTATGTCAACGCCCGCGATATCGAGGCGATGCCGGCCGAGTTTGATCATGAGCCGCTGCTCGGCCTTGCCGCGGGAGACGACGGGCTGGATATCGTCCGCGAGATTCTTCGGGATGCGGCGCGGTACCTCGGGGCCGATGGTGTGCTTGTCGTCGAGGTCGGCAACTCGGCGTCTGCGATGAAGGCCGCCTGGCCGTCGGTGCCTTTCGACTGGTTGCACTTCGCTGAAGGCGGAGAAGGAGTCTTCGCGCTGACGCGTGATGAGCTTGTCGAGCACGCGGGAAGCTTCAGGTAGAGGATCTACAGGATGCCGAGCGTGAAGTAGAGGGTGTCCATTATCATGACTCGCCGGTCAGGTCGTTCGGTATCGTGAAGCAGAAGGCGCTGCCGCCAGTAAACTGGGGGTCGATCCAGACCCTGCCGCCAAGCCGTTCGAGCAGCTTGCGTACGATCGCCAATCCTATGCCGGTTCCTTCGAGACTCTCGTCGAGGCGCCTGAAAGGCTGGAACACGCGTTCGTGCTCGCTTGCGCAGACACCGGGTCCGTTATCCTCGACGCGAAAGTCCCATTCTTTCCGGGCCCGATCGAGTGCGGCGTCGACGGTAATGGCTGGCTGTGGATTCGACTGGGAGAATTTGACCGCGTTGCCGAGCAGGTTGCGCACGATCTGCCCGAACTTGACGGCGTCGCAGGTCAGCGCGTCCGGCAGCTCGCCGACGTTGATCGAGGTTCTTGCGTATTCCTCGCGCGCGCGCAGTAGACCAATCTCGCCTGCCACCACAGCGCTGACATCGACCGTGCAGAGCTGCAGCTCCCCTTGTCCGGCACGGCAGAATTCAAGCAGATCGAGCACCAGCTCGCGCATGCGCTCGCCTTGCTCGACGATTGTCTCGCCGATGCCGGTAAGGTCGGGTCGCTCGAGCTCTTCGAGGTCCATGAGCAGCAGGTGCGCATTCGCTACGATGAAGCGCATTGGCGCTTGCAGGTCGTGCGCCGCCATGGCGGCGAATTGATCGAGGGAGCGGTTGTGCGCCTCGAGCTGTCCGACTAGCCGCGACTGCTCTTCGCGAAGCGCGACGTCTTCGGTGACGTCGTTGAACGTGACCAGCATGCCGCTGACGATAGTGCGACCGTTGACGCCAAAGACCCGGTTCCGCCGACGTATGTCCGACAGGTCGAACGCCTTGCGGCCCCGCTCGCTCGAGGACGGCAGGCTCTCGCGAAGCTCGGGCCAACTGTCGACCAAACGCTCGAACTCGACGTCGACGAGCTCCCCGGGCGACTTGTCGAATACGTTCGCCGCCTTGCTGTTGGCCAGTGTGCAGCGTCCCTCGAGGTCTATAGCGAGGATGCCGATCGGCGCGTTGCCGATAAGCGAGGTCAGGAACTCCTTGACCTCGGTCGTGCCGGAAGCCGTGCCCGGATCGCTCATCTCGCGATCCTCAGCACGCCGACGGTGGCGTCGCCTTGCGCACGCCGGAAGTTCCGTAGAAGCTCCCAGGCGATATCCAGCGGATGGCTAACAGTCAGTTCGTGCATCATGCCGAAACGCGGCGAGACACCGTCGCTCGCAAGGACCACCAGAAGCGGGCCGACGTTCGCGGGCAGTTCGACACGTTGCTCGACCAGTCGTATCAGCAGCGTCGTGCCGAGTATGCCGGGCCGCTCTGCGAAGTGCACCGGCTCGCTGCCGTCGGCGAGATCGAACACCCGGCAGGTGATATCGCCGACGCTCACCAGTCGAAGCTCATCCTGCCCGGCGAGGAGCAGCGCGAGGACGACACCGCGGTCCAGTCCGCGTGCCAGGATGGCCTCGTCGACCCGCGCGGCCTGCTCCGTCAGTCTCAGATCGGACGATTCCTCGAGTGCCTTTCGCGCGCACAGCGCGGCTTCCCGGGCGAGTTCCCCCTGACCCATGCCATCGATGACGGCCAGCAGCTGTTGCTCGCCGCGCACGGAGCAGACGTGGACGGCGTCGCCGTTGCAGGCGTATGCCGGATCGGCCAACGAGGCAATGCCGAGCTCGAACAGACCCTCTTCAGGAGGCAGGTAGTGGCGAATGGTGGCGACGGTGCCGGTGCCGGGAACCGACTTTATGTCGAACTCGTGCACCGCCTGCGCCGCTGCGGCCAGCCCGAGACCAAGGCCGTCTGAACGGCTTGAGTAGCCCTCCGTTCTGGCCCGCTCGAGATCGACGATGCCCGGCCCGTCATCGGCGAAGGAAACCTCCAGCCCTCGCCCGTTGGTGGTGCGTGCAAAACTGGCCGTCCCACGCTCGGCATGGAGGACGATGTTCATCGACAACTCGGACGTCGCCGATGCGATCATGTTGGCCTCCAGCTCGCAGAATCCGAACGCACGGGCCCCCTCGCGCACGATCCGGGTGGTCTGGTCGGCCTCCTCGGCGGACGCGATCGGTAGCGAAACCGACGTCGGCGCGCCCGGCGACACGTTCATCCTTCGCGACCGAGGCTCACGCCGTCGATCTTGAGCACCAGGCGCAGCGCAGACTTGAGATCACGCACGACCGTAAACCGATCGAATGAGACGCCCGTGCCCACCATCGTCTGGGCAACGATTGGCGAGATGCCGCAGAAGATCGTTCGCACCCCGATAATCCGCAATGTCACGCCAACCTTTTGGAGATGCGCCGCGACGAGGGAGTCGATCATGTCGATATTGGACAGATCGATGATGATGGTATTGCAGGCCTGCCGCTCCACTCCTTCGAGGAGTCGATCAGTGATGATTTTCATTCGCGCTGAATCGAGGCGTCCGAAGAACCCGGAGTACAGGCAGCCGTCAGCGATCTCGTTGACCACCATCGGCGCCTGCAGCGACCCGGCCTGCTGGGAGAACGCGACCGCGGTGCTGTTGTCGCCGCGGGCGCCGTCATTCTTGTCGGCGCGTGCCGTTTGTTCGATCATGGCAGAGAACTCTCTTGCGAAAGATTTATCTTGACGGAGTAGCGGCTGTGCAATTCGATTGCTGAAGTTCTACAGGGTCTCTCGCGAGCTACCCGACCTCACTCCTCACCTCTGTAGGCGATCTACAGGATGCCGAGCTTGAACTGCATGAAGACGACGGCGTTGTTGTGGTGCTCGCCATAGTCGATTTCGGGTGAGCCGCTGATGTTGAGGACGGCGCGCTTGCCGAGGGTGAGTTCCATGGCGGGGAGGGGCACGATCTTGGTGTCGGGCTC
>ENA-ORXR01000949-ORXR01000949.1-marine-metagenome-genome-assembly--contig:-NODE-949-length-33737-cov-4.123648_pt1 | contig 33737 bp, 23 predicted proteins | sample MGYA00237866_ERZ511479 | MGnify/ENA metagenome assembly ERZ511479
TGATAATTTATTTAAAATTCAAGCCTCGATAAAATATCTATACCCTCTTAGCTTAAACAAGCTTTATTTAGGATCTGAATTACTTATGTTGTACCACCCACAGATTAGCTCAAGTAAAAACCTTAACAGCTCAGTACTATCCGAAGAAGCCCAATGGAGCGCTCAAATTAAATTACCCTATATTCAATATCATTATTCCAAATTTCTTATTTTACAGTTAAGTTCTCAATGGAAATATTTTAATGGAATTAAAAAACAAAGATTCAGCTCAAATCCTCAACTTAGTTTTAATTGTCATTGGACACTATAAGCCTAATTCAATAGCACTTGAATACCTAAATTGCAGATCTTTGGGAAGCTGATTTGAATAATCATCCAGCAAAAACTTGCTTGTTTTATATTTTATAAGCTGCAAATATCTAAATACTTCTTTTCTATTTGCTGTTTTATTTGTTAAATACTTCTTTATCATTTGAACATCATCTTGATTATTCAATAAAGAAATATTTCTTAAAAAGACTTTATTGTCTAATTGCTCAACTCCTTCATAGCTTACTATTCTTAACAAGCCTTCAAAAGCATCTATTAAAGCTTGTGATTTACTAGCATGCCAAATCAACGCTGGTTTTACACTATCGTATGTTTCATAAGACAACATGGATAACAGTGCTAAACATAACTTTTTCTTCTTCCATGGTTTTTGCCCAGATCCCTTACAGGTTCGAATCACTCTGTTTCTCTCAAACGCCATTAAACCATGATACAAATAACTTGATCCTTTTAGAGATTTAGCTAATGAACGAATTTTCTGAGCATTCGATTTAATTTTTTCATAATCACGGGTATCATTTTCGTTTTTTGGTTTATCCTTCAAGATCTTCCTTAGTTGGCTTAAATCTTGATAATGTTTAGTGTTAATATTAAAATCTTGATTTAAATAAAAGCTTAGAAAAAAAACGCCTATAATCAATCCTAAAAAAGAAAAACAGCAAAACAATTCAATTGATTTTTTGGAAGCTGATATTTTTTTATTTGAAAAAACAAAATAAACTAAAAGTAATATAGTTAAAAATGCCAAACCCTTAAAAAAGAAACTATAGGAATGAAAAACATCAATTAAGATATATAAAAAATCCAGCATAATGCCTTTTGAAAACGCAATTTGATTGGCTTGAATATACTTTATTAAGGGCGAAAAGTTGTCCCAGGTTAAAAACAAAACAACTCCCAAAGAACAAATGAAAAACAGCAACAATACACTCCAAGAACGTCCAAAGTAATGCTGTTGTTTTACTTGTGGTTTAACTGCTCTTTTATGACTTAAATTTACTTGATTTTCTTTATTTACTTTATTACTTGATTTTGGTGGTTCTCTTCGCTGTAGCTGAACACCTGTAGATTTTAAGCTATAAATTAATTCTTTATTAAATGACCATTTAATATTAATTGTGATTTCATTAATCTTTAAATCAACAGACTCGATTTTATTATTAATTAAAAAACGGTCTTCAACAAAATATCCCTTTGAAGGTAATCTTAATGTGCCATTTTCTGTATCTTTATCTGCAATCAACAACTGCCCTTGATCAAACAATATACTGAGATGTTCGCTTTCAAGAGCTTGGTGTTCAAAGTATAAATCTGACTTTTGCTTGCTGGCCCCAACAATAAATTCCTGTTGCACATTTAAACTAAAAGTCTTACTTTGCTTAAGAATATTTTTATCCTTAAGTTCAATATGTAAATACACCATATTCATAAGTCTTAATTATAAGACTATCATAAGAGGATTTAAAAAATAAGACCGTGAATGAAAGCTTTAATTATTGGATTTAGGATCAAAAGCTGAACGCAAGCCTTCGCCTAAGAAATTAAAGACCACTAAAGTAAAAACTAAGGCAGCTGAAGGATAAACAGCTAACCACCAAGCGTGACTCACATGTTTCTTAGCTTGATTAAGTAACTCACCCCAACTTGCAGCTGGAGGTGGCAAGCCAAAGCCAAGATAATCTAAGGCTGATAACGTCAAAATACCTTGCGAAATAAAAAAGGCAGATAAACTAAGTACTGGAGTCAACGAATTAGGAAATAAATGTTGTAGAAACAATCTAATTTTTCCTACCCCTAAAGCATTAGCTGCTTCAACGAATTCTAGTCTTCTTAGTTTAAGAAACTCTGCTCGAATAAATCGAGATATGCCAAACCAGCTTATTAAAGATATAATAACTACTAACCAATAGATATTGGGGCTTAAAAAACTATTTAATATAATTAATAAAAACAAAAGAGGCATAGCTGAAATGACCTCAATGTATCGTTGAAAAAGGAAATCGACTTTGCCGCCATAATAACCTTGTAATGCTCCCGCTAGGATACCAATCATGTAGGCTATTACCCAGTTAGCTAATGCAAATAATAGACAGTTACGAAGTCCGTAAATAATACGCGCCAAAACATCACGACCACGATCGTCTGTCCCTAAAATATGTGTTCTATCAGGAGGAGAAGGATAATCAACAAAAGATAAATCACTTTCACGATAATCCCATTTATTAGGTGGCCAAATAGTTGTTAATTGATCACCTTGGTATTCTTTTTCAAATTTACGATAATCAATTTGTAATTGGTTTTTATCTAAACCAAGTTCACTAGGATGAACATATTGATAGATTGGAAAATAAGATTTTCCATCTACATTCATGTAAATCGGTTTTGAATTACTGAGCAATTCACAGCATAAAGTCACTAAAAGCATGCCGACAACAATCCACATTGAAAAGTAGCCTCTTTTGTGGTTTTTAAAAGCTTTTATCTTTCGGGCATCTAGTATCGACATATCTTCATTCTTCCTTATGTCTTCTTACTAAAGTCGATACGAGGATCAACAAAAGCCAAAATAATATCAGACAATAAAATACTCAAAAGACCAGCCGTACTAGTAATCATAAGCAGCGCCATGATGACATTGATATCTCGTTGAAGGGTTGAAGTGAAAGATAATAAACCAATACCTGGAATATCAAAAATGGTTTCCAATAGAATCGAACCTGTAAAAAAGATACGCAAGACACTTGAAAAGCCAACGCAAATTGGGATTAAAGCATTTCTTAAAACATGTTTAAAAGTCACTTTAAAAAAGCTTAAGCCTTTAGATTTCGCTGTTCGAACATAATCTTTTTTGATTTCATCAAGCATTGAATTTTTCATCAAGACTGTTGTCACCGCAAAACTACCAATAACAAAACACACTAAAGGCAAAGTAAAATGGGAGGCTAAATCATAAAATTGCTCCATGGGACCCATTTCATCAAATAGTTCACTTTTAATGCCACCAACAGGGAATAAGTCCGCGCCCCCAGGCCCTAACCAAACAATTAATAAAATACCAACTACAAAGGCAGGTATTGAATAGGTCACAAAGATAATGGCACTAGTCACAGAATCAAAAACAGATCCATCTTTAATAGCTTTGAAAATCCCCAATGGAATACATATTAAATAAGATAATAGAAAAGAAACTATTCCAAAAGTTGCCGAAATTGGTATTTTTTCTATAATGACATCAAGAGCCGGCTTTTTATATGAGAAACTTTTTCCAAAGTCTCCTTGAACAACTTTTCCAAGCCAAGAAAGATAAGCTAATGGCGGAGGCTTGTCCCATCCATATTGTCTTTTTAAACTTTCAATAACTTCTTCAGAAACACCCGAGTCTAAATTTGAGCCCACACTACCACCACTAGTATCACCAGCCATCTCAGCTGAGAAACGCATATTAGCAATAGCCTGCTCAACAGGACCACCAGGAGCAAGATAAACCATAAAGAAAACTAAAGCACTTATCCCTATTAATGTAGGGATCAATGCCAACAATCTCTTTAAAATGTATACGCCAAGATTCAATTTATAATTCCATCAGTTTATTTCGTTAAAGTCCAAGATTTAGGTGCAGTGATTGAACTTGTGTAGTTGTAAAAATCTTTCGGTAATGTAAAATCTTTTTTTGCCGCATTAAAACTCACAGGACGTTCAAATAGAAATGTATATGGCGAATCATAAGCAATTGTTCTTGCTATATCCTTAATAATTTCTAGTCTTTTAGTCATATCTAGTTCTACATGCGATTTCATAATTAAGTCATCTACTTTGGGATTAGAATACCCAATATAATTAGAACCATTGCCTTTGAAACTTTCAGAATGCCAAATTTGTTGCATATCAGGATCCACAGAAGCAGACCAACCTAAGCGCACTGCTTCAAACTTTCGTTCATCGAGTAATTTGATAAAACTTGTCCACTCAACAAGTTTCAACTTCATTTCAATTCCAACTTTTTTAAGATCTTCTTGATAGACAGTTAAATATTTTTCAGCCATTGGATTTGAATTCATTAAAGTGAAAGAAAACTTTTTACCATTTTTATCTAAAACACCATCGTTATTAGTATCACTCCATCCAGAAGTCTTCAACAGTTCAAGCGCTTTTGAAGGACTGAATTCATAACCCTTTAAATCTTGAGGAGCGGCGATTGTATGTCTATTAATTGGACTAAACGCCTCTACTTGCAATCCATAAAAGAATTTCTCATTTATCATTTTTTTATTGATCAAATGACTTAAAGCAACACGCACATTACGATCATTAAATGGTGCAATTTTATTATTCCAACCAATATAACTATAACCACTTGGTAATTTATTAGTATAAGAATAAGTACGGTATTTCTCTTGAATTTTAGGATTCTTACGTTCTTTATGCCAATTTTCAGCATTAAAACTATATTGAGAAAAGTACCCACCTTTTAAAGTTTCTACAGCAACCTTGTCTTCACGAATAATTCTATAGATGATTTTATCAAAATTCATCCAACCTTTACGATAAGCCAAATGCTTGCCCCAATAATTAGGAACTTTTTCAAGTATAATACGCTGACCATTTTCCCATTTAGCCAACTTATAAGGTCCCGAACCAAATGTCTTTGTCACAACTGGTCCATTGTTAGGGTCTTTCCCTTCCAACAAATGCTTTGGCATAGGTGAGATTCCAGCAACACGATCCATATTTTTAAAGTGTTTTTTCTTACAAACAACAGTAAACTCTTTGTCCGATTTAATAATTAACTTTTTCTCAAACGTAGCTCCCCACAAAGTTTTATTAGGGCCAGAGTTTACTTTAGGATCAAAAATTAAATCTAAAGTAAATTGAACGTCTCGAGAAGTAATTGGTGTTCCATCATGCCACTTTGCAAGCTCATCAATAATAAATGTATATTTAAGACCATCTTCTGAAATTGAAAAACTTTTTGCTATCAAAGGTTCAAACTTAAATGTGTCTCTGTTTCTAACCATTAAACTTTCATAAACATCCGCCAAGACATATGTCTGATAAAGACTGTTTTCTGTGTACCAATTAAACCCTTGAACATCCGCTGGAATATGTAATCTTAATGTTTTCATTTTTGTTTTAGAATTCGCTTTAGTCGAATCTCCAGAAGAACTCTTTTTTGTACAAGCTCCCAACAATAACAACATTGAAAGACTCAGTGTCCAAATTCCAATTTTCTTTGTCCAAGTATTCATTTTCATTTCCCTCTTCTCTAATCGATACCATCAAATGACTCACAAAGACGAGCTTTGTGAGTCTGTAACATCTTCTAGTTTCAACTTTTCACCAACTTAAATCGACTTAATCTCGATACAGTGATTGGTTACTTTTTAGCCTCTTCAGCCCTCTTTTGTTGGTACTTTTTAATCAGCTCATCTTGAACATTTCTAGGAACAGCATCATATCGAGCAAATTCCATTGAGAACTCACCTTTTCCTTGAGTCATAGATCTTAAAGATGTTGCGTATCCAAACATTTCAACAATAGGAACAAAAGCAATACCAGTGAAATAACCTTCAACACTACCAGTATCTTGAATAATACCTCTACGCTGATTTAAACTTCCAATAACAGAACCTTGAAATTCTTCAGGGGCCGAAACTTCAACCTTCATCACGGGCTCAAGAACTTGAGGACCAGCTTCTAAATAAGCTTCCCTAAAAGCCGCTTTAGCTGCTGATTTAAAGGCCATATCACTTGAGTCAACAGCATGATAAGCACCATCATTAACTAAACATTTTACATTCAAAATATTTGCGCCAATCAGCATGCCTTTAGCCATTTGCTCTTGGAATCCTTTATCACAAGAAGGAATATATTCTTTAGGAATATTACCACCAACAACTTTATTTTCAAATTCGTAACCTGTTTCATGATCAGCTGGTAATGGCTCAATGTGACCCAAAACTTTTGCAAACTGACCTGAACCACCTGTCTGTTTTTTATGTGTATAATTAAAAGAAGCAAGCTTAGTGATACTTTCACGATAAGCAACCTGCGGTTGACCAACAACAACATCACACTTGTATTCACGCTTCATTCTTTCAACATAAACTTCTAAATGAAGCTCACCCATACCAGAAATAATTGTTTGATTACTCTCCTCATCACGATGAACTCTGAAAGTCGGATCTTCTTTTGTAAATCTGTTCAAAGCTTTTGAAAAGTTAACTTGAGCCGATTGATCTTTTGGTTGAACCGCTAAAGATAATACAGGAGCCGCAACATGCATCGAAGTCATTGACAATTGAACAGTACCATCTGTGAATGTATCACCAGAAGCACAGTCAATACCAAAGAAAGCGACAATGTCACCGGCTCGTGCTTGCTCTTCATCATGCATTTGATCAGAGTGCATCCTAACCATTCGAGCTACTTTTACTTTTTTCTTAGTGCTAATGTTATGAATAAAGTCACCTTTTTTAACAACACCTTGATAAACTCGAATATAAGTTAACTGACCGTACTGACTATCCTCTAACTTAAAGGCTAAACCAACAAATGGCTTATCATCAGTAGTTTCCAACACAACTTCAGCTTCGTTGTTTTTAATATCCAATGCTTTGTTTTCAACTTCGCCAGGATGAGGAAGAAAATTATTAACTCCATCAAGAAGTACTTGAACTCCTTTGTTTTTGAAAGCAGAGCCTACGAAAACTGGAGAGAACTTCAAGGACAAAGTCGCCTTACGAATGACTGGAATCATTTCTTCAGCCGTAATTTCTTTTCCTTCAAGGTATTTTTCAGCAAGTGCATCATCAAAATCAGCAACAGCCTCAATTAATTCGTCACGATACTTTTTACAATCATCTAATAAATCTGCCGGACAGTCTTCTATACGTACATTTTCACCATTATCACCATCAAAGTAATGAGCCTTTAAAGTCAACAAATCAACAAGACCATTAAATTCATCTTCAGCACCGATAGGGTAAGTCACCAAAGCACACGGTTGGTGAAGTTTTTCACGAACCATTTCAACACCACGAAAAGGATTCGCTCCCGCTCTATCCATCTTATTAACGAAAACCAAACGAGGAACATTATATCGCTTCATTTGTCTATCAACAGTTAACGACTGCGATTGCACACCAGCAACAGAACATAGAACCAAAACAGCTCCATCCAATACTCGAAGTGCTCTTTCAACTTCAACTGTAAAGTCTACGTGCCCAGGAGTATCAATAATATTGTAATCATAATCATTCCAGTTAACATAAGTGGCCGCTGATTGGATCGTGATTCCACGCTCTCTTTCAAGCTCCATACTATCCATAACAGCTCCAACACCGTCTTTACCTCTGACTTCGCTAATTTTATGAATCTTACCTGTGTAAAACAAGATTCTTTCAGTAAGAGTCGTCTTACCGGAGTCAATGTGTGCCGAAATACCAATATTTCGTGTTTGTTCGAGTGTTGCTTGAGTCGCCATTATTTAAGTTAACCTTTCTCCTATGAAATCAAATAGATAATTGCTTATTCTACCGATGACATACTTTCTAAAAAATTGATAATCTTCTAACTTATACACCTTTCATTGCCTAGCATAAAAAGTATTCTTCCCTATTTAGCCAGATACTCCTGCCACCTCGCAAAACTCGACAATGCGCATCATTTGAACGAGAACACATTAAATGTCAATCTTGTCGACATGTTAAAGAACCCTTTAATCGCTCTTTTGATTCTAATGTCATCTACTCTTTGGGCCAGCATAGACCCCTTTCACCTCAGCCAAAGGCTAGGTTTTGACAAAGAAATCAGCTACGACTTTATAGTGGCTGACAAATCCAAACACATACCCGCCGAAAAAACTTCAATACAAATTAACTTTGATTCTCAAAATATCAGTCCATTTTTACTTAACCTGAACACCATTAACACTGAGCGAACTAAAATAGCTCTTGGTAAATGTTCTGCGAACTCAGCTGCGAAAATATACCGACTCTTTCTTCCCATTAAAATTGGCAAACGCTTTCAACTTAAAAACCACAAACTCCAGGGCTATGAAATTTCTTTAAAAGTAAAATGCCAACACAACAACATTTTTGTTTTTAAAAACAATAGTTTCGCTGGAAAAGCCCTGAAGCTTTTACTGAAAACAAAAAAAGTAGATGACTATATTATGGGAAGCTTAAAGTTAAAGATCCTGCAATACCGAAAACTATTCAAATCCCCGATTGGAATTGTTTATCCAGGTGGTGGAAATTTTTATGATTTCAAAAATGTCTACATTGATCGAGTTGATCACTGGGATGTTGTGGGACATGAAATCGCACACGCCATTTATGATCGCTTGGAACTTGGAGTTACTGATGTTGGCGAGCATTATATTGATCGATGTTACTCTCAATCTTTAGCTTTGTCCGAAGGCTGGCCTAGCTATTTCGCCGCCTTAGTTTGGCTTAAAACCAATAATCCAAAACCATTACTACCTTATATGGTCAAAAGACGTGGCCCTATGAATATAGAAACCGTTCCACAGGATGTTTGCGCAGGGTACACCAACGAATGGCGAGTAGTTTCCTATCTTTGGGACATTACAGACCAAACTCCTCATGAAGATGGAATTCACATGGATTCAGAAATGTTTTTCAAAAGCTTAATCAACCAGAATCACCAAGGACTTCAAAGCATTCACAACTCTTTAAAACAATCCTTAAACGTAAAAGAGCTTGAAAGCGTTTGGCAATCAAATCTCTAAAGCTTCTTTTAATGATGTTTTTTTCTTAAACTTTAATTTTTTAAAAGCTATTAGCGCAACTGATTTAATGTCATTACAAATAACTATCAATAACGGCGTCAACAACAAAGTCAATAAAGTTGAGCACAGCAAACCCCAAGCCATCGAAAAAGCCAAAGGTCTGGTGTAACCAGAATCTCCGCCAATAGCATAAGCCATTGGAAACAAGCCACCCAAAGTTGTTAAAGTAGTTAAAATTATCGATCTTAAACGGCTCGAACACGCGTCAATTAGTCGTGACAAAAAGCTAGCTTCACCAAGTTTTTTTAATTGATTGTAATGATCCATCAAAATTACCGAACTATTGACCGATAAACCCGCTACACCCAACAAACCAATCATTCCAAGCAGCTTCAATTCCATACCATGAAGATACAACGCCCAAATAACACCAATAAAACCAAATAAAATAGAAGCACACACAATTGAGGTCTGGACAATTGATCTTAATTGTATCGCCAAAACAAAAAAGATCCCTAAAACACACATCAACAATATATTAAACATCCATTTTTTGCTTTTCTTAACAGATTCATCTGCCAGTTCTGTACTTATCTGATAGCCAGGAAATTCTTTCTTAAGTGCAGGAAATATACCTTCAATACTTTTCTTGAAATCTTCTCTTTTAACTTTTTTATCATCATACATGACAGACAACACAATGTTGCGATGTCCATTTTTTCTAGATAATTTTTGAAAAGATAATTCATTTTTCCAAGTTCCTAATTTATTCATCGAAACGAATAATCCCTTACTATTTTGAATTTTTTTCTTAGAAAATTGTTTCAAATTATGATCATCAGTTCTATTAGAGAACCTCAACGAAATAGGATATTGCCTTGAAAGGTCGTAAACATACCCAGAGAATAACCCACTACTGTGCATCTGAACCTGTCTAGCCAAACTACTAATAGAAATTTGATGATTTTGAATGGCCGCAATATTTTGATGAAATTGCCAACTATCTCCAAAAGAATTGTCTTCTTTATTTAAAGACACAAAACCCTTAACTCCTTTAAGCCTATCCTCCACTTGAGACGATAAAGTGTTTAGGTTAACGGGACTTTCACCTTTAAAATAAACTTTATAAATCTTGGACAAATCACCCTTTTCTTTACCTTTAACTGCTGAATGAAAAGCCAAAACCTTAATTGGTGCTTTTTTAAATTCTTTGAAATAACTTTCAATTTCTTTGCTCACTATTTTTTTAACCTGCAAAGGATTAGGGTGGTTTTCTATAATTTTTAAATTATATTCAAAGTACTTACGACTTTTTCGCCATTTACCTGCAGCCCACATATTGCCACTTCTAAAAGTAATATAATCAATGTCTGCATTATTCTTTTGAAGCTCATTTAATTTATCTGAAAACTTCAATAAATTTTCCTCAATATCTTTTTTAGACATTTCTTTATCAAACTCTCCAAAGACTGAAATAGCCACTGGGCGTATGTTAAGACTAAAATCAGTTTTAATTTTTTTAGAAACCAGATAAAAGCCGGAAGCAAAGAGTCCAACAAAAATTAAAATATTAACATATCGCCATCGAATAAATAACTTCAAGAATTTTTCGTATAACTCCCTCATCCCACAAAAAGAATTCTTGGCTTGTTTTTGTTTTTTTGCAAAATGACTTAAATGGTTAGGTAAAATGAAAAACGCTTCGAGCCAACTCATTATCAATGAAGAAATGACTACTATTGGAATCGAAATCATAAAAGCTGTCATAGGCCCGCCCAACAAGAGAATTGGCGTAAAGGCAATGATTGTCGTTAAAACCCCAGCAGTAACAGGATTGAGCATTGACAATGCCGCCTTAAAAGCTGCTTTTTTTGGAGTCAGTCCTTCCTCTAAAAAGACCTTAAACTTCTCTCCAATGATAATGGCATCATCAACTAAAACCCCTAAGACTAAAATCATCGAAACAACACTAATTAAATTCACCTTAATACCTAAAAAATACATAACCATAACTGTTCCCAAGTAAGCCAAAGGCAACCCAATCGCAGTCATAAAAGCCACACGAAACCCTAAAAACAAAGTTAAAATAATCAAAACAAGAGCTAAGCCAATCAAAGCATTGTTTTTCAAAACTGTTAATTGATGAGAAACAAAACTTCTACCGCTGCCCATTTCGACAAGTTTAAGCTCTTGAGGCAATTCCTTATTAATAAGTGCTATTTTTTCATTTACAGCATCATCAACTAAAATAATGTCAGATGACAAATCTTTAAAAACATAAAGAGCCACATAATCATCATTATTGATTTTTGTAATAGCATTTTTTTCTTGATCATTAACCTGTACAGCCGCAATATCTGATAGCTTTAATTTTTTAGAAAAAGCATTTTTTTGAACAACAATATCATTTAATTTTTCAATTTGATTTAAATCGCTAGGAAGCTCTAAAGATATTTTATCTATACCTTTTTCAACTCTACCCATAGGAAAAGGAGTTAATTTCATTTTTAATAATGAATAAATATAATCCGCAGAAAGACCATATTTTTCTAATTTTTTTGAATTTAAAATAATATCCACTGATCTTGAAGACATGGGGTCCGACATCTTAACGACACCCGACACTGATAAAATTTTATTTCTCAGCTGCATCAACTCGTTAACATGGCTCTTATTATTAAAATCAAAACCTGTTAAACCCAAACTTTTTACCCAGACATATTTTCTTTTCCATTCAGAATACTGAAATGGCTCTAAATTAGCAGGTAAGCTTCCCCTAGAAGCCGCAACAGCGTCTTTAACCTCTTGTTTCATTTTAACTAAGTTTGAATTATCGTTAAATTTAATATTAATATTGGCACTTCCAAAGCTAGATGATGACGATATTTGCTCTATTCCACTAATACTTTTAAGACTGTTTTCAACTGGAATCGCGACAAATTTCTCCATTTGCGGCGCTGAGGCTCCAATCAAATACAAACTCACAGTCATGCCTTTACTTTCAACTTGAGGAATCAAATCTCTTTTTAAAGAAAATGAAACAGCCACCCCAATAACAACAACAAATATACTGATTAAATTGACTAAAAATGTATTATCGATAAAATATTGAAATATTTTTTTCATTACTGGACTTCCTCTGCTTGGCAAAAATTTGTATGAGATTGATATGTTTTAAAATAGCTTAAAAGGCTAGTTAGTAATTCAGCACGTTGATTTAATAAATTGTTCTGACCTGTAATTAAACTATTTTTATAGATGTTGTAATTAAGATAGCTCATTTGACCATTTTTCAATCTTTTGTACGCTAAATTATTTTTTCTTTTGAGCAATTGATTCATATCTTTTTGCCAAGCTATAACCTCTTGAATTCTATTTATCTTTTGTTTTAATTGAGCATAATTAATTTGATCTTGTTCTTGAATAACCGTTATTTCTTGTTCAATTGAAGCTTTGATGAGTTGATCTTGTTTTTTCTGAGAACTTAATTGTTTATCAACTAGGTTCCACTTCAAACTTAGACCTGCAAACCATTGACTTTGATCTTGAACGATTTTTGAATATATTTTTTGATTGCCCGCTAGTACGTGTAAAGAAGGATAAGCCTTCATTGTGTTGACTTTAATGTCAGTTAAGGCTTTTTGACTTTTCAACAATTCTTTTCTTACTACAAACGAAGTCGATTTATTTTTTACTTTGCCTTGGTCATACCACCTTAAAAAAACATCAATTGGATCCTTAGGCTCTTGTTTAAAGTAATTTCGATAGGCTTCTTTGGATTCCAACAATTGAGCCTTAGCGTCTAAGTTCAGTTTTTGACTTTTCAAAAGGTTTTCCTTTGCCGTCAAATACTCATGTTCTAACAATAATTTATTTCGATATTGTTTTCTGGACCATTTATGAAAACTAGTTGAATAATCGAGTTGCTGCTCACGAATAACTTTAGTTTCTTGAAAAACAAAATGCCTAAGATATTGTGACATTAAACTAAAACAAAATTGTGAAGCTTTTTCATCTAAATCAAAGCTATTGAGTTTAATTCCAAAGTTCTTTTGTTTTATTTTTAGATCATCAAAACGCCCCAGAAAATTTGGAAATATATCGACGATAATTGAAGCTCCATAATCCCCTTTAAGATATCCACCAAATGAACTTTTCCAATTTTGATTCCAGAATAAATTAGCCTTCAATCCTTTTTGAATATTCTGATCAAGACTAAAACCTGTTGAGAAATAATCAACATTTGGATTATTCCAATTTCTTTTAAGATCAAATGATAACGTATTATTATAATCAGTATTTAAAGATTGCTTTAATAGTTCTTGATAGTCTTTTTGTAGCTGCAAAGCTTTTCTTTGCTGACTAAACCCATAAGCCTCTTTGAGTTGAACATCAAAAGATTGAGCTTGTACTCCATTTAACAATACAAATATTAACAAGATACAGTAATGGACTTTACACATATTCATTGATGAACATAATGAATACGGCGCGCTGCGACAAATAAAAAGTTATAAGTGATATTAAATACTTATGGAATTATTTTTTAATAGCTAGAGCTAAGCCCTCACCAGTGGGAAGGATTATTGAACTCAGTTCAGCGTGTGATTCTAAGGTCTTCCAAAAGGCGCTCATCCCCTCAAATTCGTCTTTCGAATAAGAATGTAATTCACCCTCATTAAAAAGCCCGTCATTATACTCTTTTTTGTAGTGATTCATACCACCCCAAATATAGGCATTGTCACCTAATATAATTCCACCACTCTTAAGCCTAGGTATAGCCCACTTAAGATATTCATTATAATTTTCTTTATCGGCATCTAAAAATATAAAATCAAAATCTTTTTCATCAGACATGTTTTCTAAAACTTGCAATGCCTTACCTGTTCTTACTTCAACATTTTGAGGTCCATAATCTAACAATGCTATGTTATCGCGCGCTATTTGTGCTCTTTTAGCGTCTTGCTCAATACTGACAAAGTGAGCTTCTTTAGGCATCGCCTTCATCAACCAACTGGCGCTATACCCTCCAAGAGTTCCTATTTCCAAGCCCTTCAATGGTCGAAGTGTTTTTAACAATAAATAAAGTAATTTTCCCTCAAAGGCGCCAACTCTAATAGGTGGCAAGTTTTTTTCTTTACTTAATTCTTTGATTTTTAATTGCTCTGTAGATTCAGCACAAAAGTTTTTCTCAACCATTGAATCTACAAAAGAACTACTAAAATCAGTTCGCTCTCCGCAACCTTCTTCAAGGGCAACTTGATATCCCTTAAATTCTGGTCTACCTAAATAAGCTTCTTTCGGTAATGAAGATTTTTTATGTGCTTTTTGTGAAAACTCACCCTCCATCCATTTTAAGAAATCGGCTTCAGTTCGCCATTCGCTATAACTAATAAAAGTTCTGCCGTTTTCTTGGTCTTTTTGCTCTTTAAGAAGACGAAGCTTCATGAAACCATCAACTTGATTGAGATAACTTTCTCTGTTTTTCCAAACATCTACAAATTGATTTGAGAAATCGTTATTAATTAAAAATCTATTCATCGCGATAAACATATCTGACACCTTAGTCAGATTTAACTCAGAAATACAATTAAATATAAAAAGGGTTTATGGGGCAAATAATAATTCAAATTTTGTTATTTACTTATTTTTAATAAATTGAATACTATTGATTCCTGAAATTACTGAGATTAAACCATAGATAACTATGATTCGCTCTTCAACAGACCACCTTAATGGTAAAACCATTCTTATAACAGGTGCTGCTGGCTTTATTGCTTCAAGGTTAGCGACTTCACTGGCTCTAAAGTGTCCAGAAAGCCAATTTCTTCTTTGTGATAAAAAAGAATATTTCTCAAGACCTTATATTTCAGAACTAAGTAAAAAAAGTACAATTTTTGATATATTTGAATTACTTGAAAATTTTAACGAAATTAAAGTCAAACCTGATTACATTTTTCATTTTGGAGCTTGCTCTTCAACAACTGAAACCAACAAAAAAATATTTAAAAATTTTAACTTTGAATATTCTCAAAAACTAGCCCAACTAGCTCATAAGTTTTCTATACCTTTTATATATGCCAGCTCTGCCTCGACTTATGGTGACGGCTCAAAAGGGTTTTCAGACGAAACTGCATTCATACCAAACTACACTCCTCTTAATTTATATGGACAATCAAAACAAGACTTTGATTTATGGTGCCTCAGCAATCAAGATAAAATACCTAAGTTATGTATTGGCCTTAAATTTTTCAATGTTTACGGACCCGGTGAAGACCACAAAGGCGCACAAGCAAGTATGGTGTGGCATTCTTTCCATCAAATAATTGAAAAACAACAAGTTAATCTTTTTAAATCCCCCAATGAAAATTATAAAGATGGGCAACAAGAACGTGATTTTGTTTTTGTCGATGATTGTCTTGATGTTGCTATTTTTGCTTCACAACTAAAAAAACAATTTACAACGCTAAATGTTGGGACAGGAAAAGCACAAACTTGGATTGACCTCGTGGAGGCAAGTTTTAATGCCATGAATATTCCAGCTAAAATTAATTTCATTGATATGCCAGAACATATCGCCGCTCATTACCAATATCACACTCAAGCTGAACTCAGCCAACTCAAAAATCTTGGATATCATTTAAACTTTAGAAATCTTGAAGAAGGGGCAAAGTTATATTTTGAAGACGTCAGGAAAAGACTGCCTCTAAAAAACAAAGGAGAAAACTTATGAACATTTTAATCACAGGCGCTTCAGCAGGCATTGGTCAAGCAAGTGCTGTTCACTTAGCACAAAAGGGTCATAAAATTTTAATGGTTTCAAGGAATACCGCTAAATTAAAGAAAATTTGTGAAGCTCATCCTGAAGTAGCACTAAGCTTCTCAGCATGTGATTTAAGAAACAAAGATTCTATTAATTCACTTTTAAAAAATGAAGCTAATTTCTTTAAAGACATTGACTGCTTAGTCAACAATGCTGGCTTAGCTCTAGGCAAAGAAAAATTTCAAAACAATTCCTGGGACGATATTGAATGCATGATTGATACTAACGTTAAAGGCTTGATGTACCTGACTCAAAAGATTCTTCCATTTATGATTTCTAATGAAAAAGGTCAAATTATTAACCTAGGGTCAATTGCTGGTCATACTGGTTATTCAGGTGGCACTGTATATTGCGCCACCAAAGCTGCTATTCATATGATGACTGAAGCTCTAAGACATGACCTTGGAGGGACTAACATCCGAGTCAGTACTATTGCTCCAGGGCGAGTTGAAACTGATTTTTCTTTGATTCGATTTAAAGGTGACAAAGAAGCCGCTGACAAAGTTTATCAAGGATATCGTCCTCTTAGCGCACTTGATCTCGCCGAAACTATTACTTGGATCGCTGAGAGACCCGCTCATGTGAATATACAACATCTCATGATTATGGGTACTGACCAACCCAACTGCACCACCATTAGTCCTTGGGGACAGTGACGCCAAGCGCAATACTGTGATCAAGTTGTCACAATGTGACACGACTGCATAAAGAATTTATTAATCCAAATAATATAAGCATTGTTTACTTTTAGATTCTGCCTTAGATTGTTTCTTGTTACGGGCTCAGCACGTTGAATAACTGTAGCTGTCCCTGCAAACGGAGGAAAAAGGATAAACCTATGAAACACATTTGGAAAAATAACTTAATGGTAGCTGTTTCACTAGCTTGCTTTGCAGGTTCTAGTCATGCAGATTATCTAAACAATAACACTAACCCAGGTACTACTTACAGTAACTCTGGCTCTATGAGCACTGGCTCTGCAAGCCAAACTGTTAACGCTGCTAACAGCACTCTTAACAATAAAATTAGTTACCTACAGGAAAGACTTGCTAACAAAGAAAGAGAATTAGCTTCTGCAAAACAGGCAGTAACAAATGCTCCTATGCCTACAAGTGGTGGAAACAATGGCTTCCCAGCTGACGCTCAACCAGGTCAATGCTATGGACGATATGTTATCCCTGCAAAAGTCAGAAACGTACCAGAAAAAATCTTAGTTTCTGAAGCTTCAGAAAGATTAACTACGATTCCAGCTAAGTACAGATGGACAACAAAAACTGTTGTTACTCAAGAAGCTTCTGAACGACTAACAACTATCCCAGCTACATACAAAACTGTAACTGAAAAAATTCTTGTTAAGCCTGAAAGCTACAAAATGTTTCCAATTGCTGCTAAATACAGAAATGTTAGCAAAAGAATGTTAATCAAATCTGCTCGTAAAGAGTGGAAAAAAGATCCTAAAACTGGCGTTATGTGTTTGAAAGAGATTCCTGCACAATACAGAACAGTTACAAAAAGAGTTATTGCTTCACCTGCAAGCACTCGTAAAGTTGCAGTTCCTGCACAATACGACACAGTAACTCGTAGAGTTGTTGCAACACCTGCTTCAACAAGAGCTATTCCTGTACCAGCAATTACTAAAACAATTAAAGTTAGAGAACTTGTTGAGCCAGCTACTGAAAGAAGAATTGCAATCCCAGCTAAATACTCTACTGTAATGAGAAAAGAAGTTGTTTCTCCAAGTAGAACTGAATGGACTTCAGTTCTTTGCAAAGAAAACGCTACAAGAACTAACATCACTGCACTTCAAAGAGCACTTAAAGCTAAAGGCTTTAGCACTGCTGTTGACGGTAGTTTTGGACCAGGAACTCTTAGAGCTGTTGCAGCTTACCAAAGAAGAAATGGTTTAAGATCAATCGGAAACGGTCAGATTCCTTTAGCTACTCTTAAGCACCTAGGTGTTTCTCTATAATTTAATCTTTAAGATTATCTCAACCTTAAAGGAGGATCTCTTTACTGAGATTCTCCTTTTTTTTTGCCATCACGAACTCACTACCAAGCACTACAACGCTCTCCTTTCTTTACTTTAGTTAAATCAAAAAGATCTATATCCAGATATAGTGAATCATTAAAATCAAAATCAAGATACAAATCCCCGCTAGCCGTCTGATAATCAAAACTATCTCCAACAGCACATTTGGAACTATGACCAAATATTGGAGCTGACACTTGAAAGTTATTATTAAAAGCCAAGCGCATTCCTAACCTTTCATCTAAGGAATAATCGCTAGACTTTCTTAATATGATATAACTTAAGCCTAATTTAATAGCTGAATCATAGATATCGAAACTAAACTCAGGATAAGACCTATCATGATAAACCCTTCGGTTAAGATTATTATCTGAGCTCAAAAAAGATTTTACAAGATGTTCAAATGCAGGAGTATACCTCCCTATATGATGATTATTGTTCAACGAAACATTTATGCGCAGCTTTAACCCATCACCAATATCTATAAATTGCTCAAATGAAAATCTGCTTATCAAAGAAAGACTAGTAGCGCTTTTTAACTCTGGATAGACTTTAACTTCGCCAAGATACTCCAAATGGAAGCGTAAAGGATAATACTGCCGAGCCTTATTTTGACTTAAGTACTTTAATGCCCTCTGCTCTACTTGATTCAACACCCTTTGAGCCGTCAAATAATCCTTAATCAAATTTCGATTAATTTTTATTTCGATACGATTATTTTCAATCAAGCTAAAACGAAAATCAGGGCTATATTTCTTATTAATATATTCAGGGTTTTTTGATAGGTCTTCTTTTTGAAATCTAAAAAAATTTAACATAGATTCTTTTGCAGCTACCACCTCCTTCAGCCCATACAAATCGAATTCTTCTTTATGTTCTCCAATTGATATTTTCAAGTTAGCGAGTTTGAGTTTCTTCAACTCATCATATTCACTTCTTAAACTATTCTCTAATTTCTGCGTAAAACTCAAATTCTGCGCAAACAGGCTATGAAGTGCCCCCATCAAAATTGTAATTGTTAATAATATATTTTTCATTGTTTTTCTCCTTCTGAAACCCTTTATACACAAACCAATGATTAATACTTAGGTAATTAAAGTGAAGTTATGTTAACTTATAGTTAATAATGGATTACTTTCGCGCTCATTACTTCATCACCCTAAGCCAATGCAATTCCCTGAAGGAAGCTGCTCAATCTCTAGGAATCAGTTCAGCCGCTCTTTCAAAATCAATTAAGAAATTATCTGATGAACTAGGTCATCCTTTAACCACCAACAATGGTCGAGGCTTGCTTATTACAGATTTTGGAAAAAAATGGGCTGAATCTATGAAACCTGTTTTAGCTGAATATGAAAAAAGTTATCACTCAAAACCTGATAACTCAAAAGCACTACGAATAGCCAGTTTTGAAGTCCTAACTTCATACATTATTCCCCATATAATTTCCAAAGGAAGCTCAAGGTTCCATCAAAAAATTATCTTACATGAAAAGCTCCCTACTGCACTCGAGCAGGCATTACATGAAAGAAAAGTTGATTATGGATTCAACTACACCCCAATGGGACTTTACCCTGATCTTGAATACTTAAAAATTGGAACCATTAAGATGAATGTTTTCGGATTAGCTCAATTTCAAAATAAAAACTTAAAAGACCTTTCTTTCATCACACCAATAGCAAATAATTCACAAAATTCCCGACCGAAAGGATTAGATGGCTGGCCAAACAACAAACATAAAAGAAATGTATTTTATCAGGTAGATCTGCTACAAAGTGCTTTGCATCTAGTCAATTCAGGCGCCGGAGTCGCCTTCCTTCCCAACTTCCTTATCAAACACATTCCCTACCCTCACAACATAAAAGTCATCACCATTAACGATATTCAGCTAGCTAAGAAAGTCGGGCAAGAATCTCTATATCTTATAAAAAATAAATCAACGCCAGAAAATAGCTACATTAAATACATGGTTAAAGAAATCAAACAAATGATACGATTATGAAGCCACTCTTCGCCCAAGTGGCACAGCTAAGCCAAGACAGGCTACAAAAAAAACAATACCCATAATCATCAACGTCATCGACATTCCCAATTGCTCTAAACAAATCCCCACTAAAGGCCCCACTATAAAAAATGAAATCCTAAAAGACATGCTCAATACTGAATTAATGGTAGCCCTTAAAGCATCATCTACTCGGTGATTAATGGCTTCTTTAAAAATAGTCTGCATAATTCCCCGGGCAATATAGCAAAACACAAAAAAAGCACTCGCCCAATAAACCCCCACAAAAGCACTTCCCAAATAAGACACAACAACCATAAAAGAAGCAGCTAACAGCAACTTTTGTGCTCCAAATCTATTTTCCAACAGCGGGGCTACACGACCAGAAACAGCCGCAATAACAGCATAAGCTGCCCAAAACAAACTTGTTAGAATAATCTGCTCTTTTCCAATTTCTTCTGCCCACATTTTTTGAATAAGCCAGACAATGGTAAAACTCGCCAAACTCCAAACAACAAAATTAAGAAACAATAAATTAAGAATTTTGTTATGAAATCTTTATAAGATTAAAGACCTTTTCTAGTATTTAGAATACTATTTTATAGTGAGTCGTATCATGACGGGGTATGAAGAGGCTATCTTCTTGTATGTATAGCTCGGTATCTCCATTACGAGTTAAAAAACAATAAAGAACACCTGAACTTCCTGCTCTTTGAATATCCAAGAAAGAAGTATCGACCGTATATCCTGAAAAACGATGTACTATCCCTGCATCTACATTACCTCTTATATTTTCCACTGTATCCAGTTTCTGTACTCGTATTTTCAAATACCCCTCCGGAACCAACTCCACCAATTTATTCTGACTGTACCCCTGTCCCGAAGTGATATCAAAATATCGCTCCGCAAAGACAAAGAGTTCATAATATCCATCACGGGTGTCAATGGATTCGGAAAACTGGTAATTTCCTTCCTCGTCGGTATAGACGGTTTCGATCAATCTCCGGGAGCTGCCGCCAAAGATATCCGTTGATTCGTCGAAGGTCAGTTCGACCTTGGCGTTTGTGATCGGCTCTTTGGTGATGGAGTCGATGACGCGTTGTTGGTTTTGGGGGTCTTCTTTTTGGCAGGCGGTGAGGCCAATACAAAGAAGTAAAAAGAGATAAAGAAGATTTTTCATAACAAGGTGTTTTTGATTCATTAATTGAACAGGTCAAAGGTCGGGTGATTAAGGGTTTCGTATTGGTTGATGGTCTGGTCGGTACCATTAAAGATGAACTCGCCTGAAAAAATAAAGGTGATTGGTTGGCCCGACGTAAAATGACTACCGCCGCGCAACGGAGTCATCGCAAAAGTGGTAAAGATCCGGTATATCCAGGAGCCCGCACATAATGGTTATCTTCTAATAGTAGCCATTCATTTTCTATCAAATTATCTTTTAGGAACGAGGATTAAATAGATTAAGAAATTTTGAGTAGGTAGTTTTTGTGTATAACGAGTTGAAAAACCACAGACATAGCCGTAGCTATGGCGCGTATTTTAAACGAAGTTAGGCACAAAAAATATTAGTCATAATTCTGAATCTATTAGATCGTTGTTCCTTAAGGTAGACTGAACACCCTACCTAATAACCACGCGCATCATCATCTCCTCTCACATCCGCCGCTCCTTCCCACCGTCCATCTGCTCTTTTTAGAATAGCCTCTACGCGGCCAAAGTTACCTCTTTGCTTTAACTTGTGTCCTTTTTCAATTAGATTTTTTTCAATATCAGGAGGCAATTTAACCAGCTCATCAATCTGGATGGCATCTGGTTTCCATTGGTGATGAAAACGACCGAGGCTAACAGCATCCGGCAGTGGCTTGTCAAATTCGATGACGTTGAGAATGGTTTGGAACACGGAAGTAATGATCGTTGAACCGCCGGGGGTACCGACCACCATATATACTTCGTTGTTCCTGGTGACGATGGTCGGCGTCATAGAACTGAGCATTCGTTTTCCTGGTTCGATTGCGTTGGCTTCATTACCAATCAAGCCAAACATATTTGCAACTCCCGGTTTAGCGGAAAAATCATCCATTTCATTATTTAATAAAAAGCCAGCACCACTAACGACCGTTTTGGAGCCGTAGCCGCCGTTGAGCGTCGTAGTGAGTGAAACTGCGTTCCCCATCGCATCGACAACACAAAAATGCGTAGTTTCTTCGCTTTCTACGGGTGTTACCAGTCCTGCACCGATAAGTTCACTATTACTAGCTCGTTTGGGGTCAAAATCTGCCATCCTTGATTTTAAATAATCATCGTCCAGTAAAGACTGAACAGGAACGGGCACAAAATCTGCGTCTCCCAGGTAGGTAGCGCGATCCGCATACACGCGGCGTTCAGCTTCGGCCATCAGATGAATTGCTTCGGCAGATTGAAAACCATATTCCTGAAGCGGGTAGGGAGCCACCATTTTTAGCAATTGGGAAAGGGCCAACCCACCACTGGAAGGCGGAGGCATAGATATAATATCGTACTCCTTATATTGACTCACCAGAGGTTCCCTCCAGATCGCTTCGTAATTTTTTAAATCTTCGTGACTGATAATTCCGCCACCTGCCTTCATCTCTTTGACAATCAGATCAGCGGTAGGGCCTTCGTAAAAACCAGCGGCTCCCTGATCACGAATCCGAATCAGTGTTTTGGCCAGATCTGGTTGAATCAATAAATCTCCCGCTTTCCATTCTGTTTCCTTTACAAAATCCGGAGTAGTTGTATTGAACTTGATGAAAGCTTCACGGCTACGATTGAGGCCATCCGCTTGTTGTTTGGTAACGGCAAACCCATGCTGCGCCAGGGCAATGGCAGGATTAATCAAGGCTGGAAAATCCTTTAATATACTATAGCGTTGAAAAGCAGCTTCCATACCCGCTACACTGCCAGGAACTCCGGCAGCGAGATGTCCATCAATACTGAGCCGGGGAATTACCTCCTTATTTTTATCCAGATACATATCGCGACTGGCCGTACCCGGCGCTTTTTCTCTAAAGTCGAGGGTATTTGTAGTGCCATCTTCCATTCTGACTACCATAAAGCCTCCACCACCAATATTTCCGGCTACGGGGAACACCACGGCGAGCGCATATTGCACCGCAATGGCAGCATCAACGGCATTTCCACCCTTTTTTAAAATTTTTAAACCAATTTTAGAAGCAAGCGGATGGGCGGTAACCACCATATTTTGGTCTGCTATGGCAGATTTTTGTAGCGAATAACTAAATGGCGCCTTCGTTTTACAACCAATTACAGTTATTATTAATAAAATATATAAAAATTTTAGATTTAATGTCATGTTGGTATGGTAGTTGAAAGTATGTAGGTAATTAATATTTGTTTTTATTTATATTTAATTTTAGAAATATTAATTTTTGGTATCATATTTGAAAGTATATAAGTAGTTGAAAATAAACCAATAATACAATTTTTAAATAAATATATTTTAAATTTTGTAGCGAACAAAAACGCATTAGAACACGAAAAAAAGCGTCGGCAGTACCACACACGGAACACCTGTTGACTTTAAGAATTGGTTATGTATTTTCATGGTTATGTTGTTGTGTCATCCCGAATTTCGGAGATGACACTTTTTTTTTGTTCTGAATCGTTATAGTCTGAACAAGTTTTACTTTTTCAATTGGTTTGTTACCAGTACTTTATCAAAAAATTGGAATTATATTTGTCCTTGCACTGGTTAAAATGGCGATTAAATAAATTGGTTTTCTTGGGTTAGATATTTTTATTGCTGATTAGTAATAAAATAGCCAAGTCTAAAATGTCAATTTATTTATGTACAGTTCCTAAAAATGCGCATTAAATACTAATTTTCATGAAAAAACTGATTCTTCCTTTACTCTTGCTGGTTTCGACCATTTCTTTTGGCCAAATATACGTCGGCAAGTCGGATATCAACACGCGTCCACTGCAATATATTGAGATTTGGGATAAACCCATAAAATCTATCGGAAAGTCTTATGCTTTGGTAGATTATGGTCAGATGTCTGATGCTGATAATAATGCAAGTTGGACGATTTCTAATCGCAATGGTGCTCCATTAGAATTTAATGGAACCGTTGATGTTCTTAATTATATGCACCGGAATGGTTGGGAAATTATGCATAATAAATTTACCGATGGTTACGAATCCTATTTGATGAAAAGAAGAGCGGGGTATGTGTCGCCAGATATAAATATTTCAAAATTGGAAAAGAAGTAGATACGGTACAATCAATTGATTCTCCATCCCGTGGCAAATAACATTCGTCACCGTAATGCGCATGTCCTGTCAAAATTAAAATGACATTAGACTTGTTACCCTTTAAGAATTAAGATCTATAAATAAGGATTTTGTTCTTAGATGAGTCTCATTTTGAGCCTCATAGCCTAGCTATGGGGCGAAAAATAGACGAAATATAAGGACAAAAGGCTATTTATAGAGCCAATTTGTTAAAGGGTAACAAGTCTATTATAGAATTCTAATAATTTCCAATATTTTTTTCGGTCTTCTACCGTTCACCATTCTTTTCTGTTAGACAAAATGGACGTCTTCCCAATCCCGCGAATAATGAATATTCGGGTAAGAAGTCTCCACGGGAGAAATACGCTTGCGCATCCTGATCTCATCCCAAATCCGAAAGAAGCCGAATCCCAGTATAATTGATCACCCGGAATAACCTTATTAAGACCATACGCTTGTAAAGGCTTGAGGCTTGGGGAACCATTTTCACCGACAAAACTATAATCGTGGTCGCCAAGTCCATCAAAAGCATAAGGTTTTGAAACAACGAATAAAAGAATGATATTTTTCAAATTTGTCCAGACGACTTATTCAAATTTATATCCTCGTAACTATATTGGTTTTTTGTTTACTTTTGCTTACCCCACCACATTTTTCAAAATTTCAGATAATGAAAAAGTACCTTCCTCGTATTGTTGGTTCTTACTATAATTTACTTGGACTAATTGCTCGTGAAAAGGCAACACAAAAGGCATTTGACCTTTTTTGTCAACCGAAAATTGGTCGTCTGACACCTTTGGATCAGCAGTTTTTGGTTACCGCCGAACGAGAGCGATTGCTTTCTTCTGACAGCGGTCAGATTAAAGCGTACGAATGGAATACCAAAGGGGTTAAAACCATCTTGTTATTACACGGTTGGGAATCTAATTCTGCCCGTTGGGAAAACCTGATTCGTCTCCTGCTTCAGGATGACCATCATGTAGTCGCCATCGACGCACCCGCACACGGTGGGTCCGAAGGAACCCATTTCAATATGATACTCTACGGAAATTTTATCGACGTGGCACACCGTACTTTTCAACCTTATTTTACTGTCGGACATTCAGTCGGAGGTGGTTCGCTGGCGTATTATCTTTCTCATTACGATGGCCCTAAACCAGAGAGAATCGCGCTACTGGGTGTTCCTTCCGAGTTAGAACAAATGCTACAATATTACGCCCGAATTATTGGATTGGGAACGCGTAATGTGCAGTCACTCCGCGAATATATTATTTTGCATACGGGACGCGCTATTCGTTATTTTTCAGTTAAAAAGTTTTGTGATCAAATAAAATTACCTACCCTCATCGTATGCGATAGTCAGGACACCGTCGCCATGTTTACGGACAGTGAAGCCTACCATAAAATTATTCCAGTTTCAGAACTGGTACTTACCACCGGCCTTGGACACAGCCTGCAAGGCGCAGAAGTATATCAACGAATCAGAGCATTTTTCCCAAACGGAATATAAAATAACGAATAGCGCGTCCTCTGCAAGAAATAATTCTATCCAAATTTAAACGAATAAACAAATAAACGATTAAACAAATAACCCCCCTCTAATCACCGCTTTCCCGAAGTCTCCGTCTCCATCACTTTTGCTTCCGGCAATAAAACAATCTGAATATAATTATTCCAATCAAAATACTTGTTTGCAGCCATCTTGATATGATCGCCAGTTAAACTATTGATTCCTTCTTCCAATCCTGCTAAAGAAATATTCTTAGGATCCAAATTTTCGACATAGGCATTTTCAAGCGAGCTAATCCAGAAATCATTCTCTTTCAAATCCTTGATGCGACCCTGACGCTGCGTTTCTTTAATCTTGTTCATATCTTTATCTTCGGCCCCGTTTAGCTGCGCATTCTTAATATCGTTCATCGCCGTTTCGATCAATTCATCTACCCGTGGAGGATCTGCATTAAAAGAGATGGTAATGTTATATTTGGATTCGGGATACTGGGAAGTATTGCCACTGACACGGACTCCATAAACACCTCCCTTGTCTTCCCGCATGGATTCCCGCATTTTTATTTTGAGAATATCAATCATGGATTTGAAGTGGTAACGGTTTTCGGGTGTCCAGTTGAAGTCTCCGTGAAAAGTAATATCTACCAGTGCTTTGGGTGCTTCTCCGTAAGTCAATGTTTTTTTAACCACTCCCTTCTGATATTTAACATTGGTGTTTTTCCAGATTTCTTCTTTGTTGGTGGAAGGAAGATTCCCCAGGTATTGCGCCAACATTGGAATCGTTTTTTCTTTATCAAAATTTCCAACCAAAAAGAAAGTCATACCGCTGGCATCTGCAAAGCGTTCCTGATAGATTTGGTAAATACGATCCATATCCAGGGCTGCCATATCTGCTGCTGTTGGAAACCCAACCCTCGGGTGATTATTAAATTTGATTTTTAAAGTCTGATCAAAAAAGTAATAATCCGGTTGAGAAAGTAGATTTTTATAAATCGCAGTTTGCTTGGTTGTATAGGAGTTTAAAACTTCCAGATCTTTTCGCGGCTTTGTGGCGTACAAATAGATCATTTCTAACATGGTCTTCAGATCATCCGGAGACGCACTGGCGCGAAATCCTTGACGAAGTCCACCAATCCAGGGATTCACCCGTACTACTTTTCCAGACATTTTTTTAGTCAGTTGCATATTGTCAAAATTACCAACACCCGATTCGCTGATTACCCGCGCTGCGTTGCTGGCTTGCTTATAATCCTGATCACTATACAAAGGGTTACCACCGAGACTAAAAGCGCGTAACAATACTTCGTCGTTTTTAAAATCAGTAGGTTTTAAAACTACTTTCACTCCATTGGCAAGGGTGATTTCGGTAGCGCCGATTTCCAAAATCTCTTTGGTGGCCGTCACTGGTTTTGCTACTAGCTTCTCTGCGAGCAGTGGTTCATTGTTCACTTCGTCTACGTAAGGCCGTAAATCTTCTCCTTGAACGTCCGTCAATAAATTTCGAATTTCGGTTTCGGTTGGTAAGGGGGACGCTTCTTTTTCCGGACCGGTCACTACGACCACTCGGTTCTTGTCCGTAATCCATTCTTTGGCCAATCCATTTACTTCTTTTAATTGGATGGTTGGTAAAAACTGGTTATAGAATTTTACTTCGTCCTGGATCGACGGGATAGGGTTTTTATCTAAATGATTATAAACGTAACGCATCGCAAAGCGCCGACTATCCGTTTTGTCTTTTTCCTTGAATGCCTTTTCCATATTGGTCAGCAGCTCTTCTTTGGCGCGCGCCAATTCTGTACTCGTAAAGCCGTGTCTCAAAACACGTTCGTTTTCAGTAAGAATTACTTTTAGTCCGCGTACGGCACCACCTTCGGGTACCATTGCGTAGGAAGAGTAGGTGGCCAGGCTGCCCACATCTCCATCGTAGCCCGTGTAGGCGAAAGAAAACGGAGGGTTTGGTTGTTGGCTGATTTCACTAAGTCGAGCACTCAGCATGGTATTATAAAGACGATGAACGAGGTTTTTACGGTAGCCCAACAGGTCAATCACTGGCTCATATTTGTGTTTGTATACCAGTTGTACATTGGTAAAAGGTGCTTCTTTATCCGAGACAATCGACACGAGTGTCTCGTCGTGATTAGGAACAGGATAACTGTCAACAGAACGATTATTGGCTGGATTTTTTAATTTACCAAACCGTCGTTTTACCTCTTTTTCCATTTGATCTACGTCGATGTCACCTACTACGACGACAGCCATCAAATTGGGGCGATACCAGTCTTTGTAAAAACGTTTAACCGTAGCATAATCCGCGTTACGAATAATCTCTGGTTTTCCGATTGGCAATCTTTGCGCGTACCGAGAGTCGTTGTAAAGTACGGGCAGCCACTGGTTGAGCATCCGTTGATTGGGACTCAGGCGAGACCGCCATTCTGATTCTACGACACCCCGTTCTTTGTCGATTTCCTCGTTTTCGAAAGTTACACCACCGGCCCAGTCTTCGAGCACTAACATACCTTTGTTAAGCAGTGCGGTGCTATCTGTTCGTACTTGTAACATATACACCGTTTCATCAAAACTGGTGTAAGCATTCAGGTCTGGCCCAAATCGGGTACCAACTGTTTCCAGATAATCTACCAGTTCACTTTTTTTGAAATTGGTACTACCGTTAAACGCCATATGCTCTACAAAGTGTGCCAGTCCCTGCTGGTCATCATCTTCCTGCATCGCTCCTGCATTGACGGCCAGCCGTAGTTCTGCGCGATTTTCGGGTTTGGTATTTTTCTTAATATAATATTTCAAACCATTGTCCAGTGTTCCCATCCTGATATCCGGATCTACCGGAAGGGCTTTGGCGAAAGTCTCATTTTCTTTGGTTGTCATCGGCTTCTCTATCCTGGATCGGCCCTCCTCAATAGTTGTGGTGGTCGTGGGCGTAGTCGTTGTAGTCGTGGGTGTTGTTGCGATTGTCGTGCTTTGCTCAGTAGTTTCTTGTACTACTTTTGCTGTCTTGGGTGTGCAGGCCAGATAACCTGATATAATAAGTAGACAAAAAAGAGGAAAGAGGATATTAATTTTCATTGAAATAATTTTTTGGTTAAAAATAGGCGGTAAGTATTACTCTAATATACAAAAAATATTATAAGTCCTTAAATTGTAAGAAATTAAATTTGAACCCATATTGTTTTGGAACGTTATTTACGCTAATAGGTAAAAACAAATTGTACCTATTGTAGAAAATTTTTCGTCTAAAATGATTAAAAACCTTTTAATTGAAAAATTAAACGCAACTTTAGCGTTGCAGTTGATTTAACACAAAATCCATCAAAATGAAATTTTTAAACCTGATTCTATTCTTTGCATTTTTCACTACCAGTCTTTATGGGCAATACGCTACGGTAACTTTTGATTCAGCCATGCGCACGTTTAACAATTTTGAACCCTTACCATCCGAAGAAGATATGATGTTTACCGGATCGGTTCCAGCCAATGTCAACGTAGTAGAATTTAAGTTTTTTCGTGGAAAAGATACAGATTTCAAAGATCCGCTCTATGTGGCTAGTTGGAACCGTGGCGCCGGGGATAAAGGCGGTTCGTTTAAACTACCGGTTAATTATAAATTGAACGCAAATAAGAAATACCACGTTCGGGTCAAATATTTTCAAAGCGTAGACAGTGACGATCGCGAAAAAATCTATGGTGCGCTCAAAAACAACCTGGATGCTTACCTCGGTCAGTCGTTACAGAGTAGCAGCAAAAAAATAAAACTTACCAAGAGTAGCAAAGAGATGATGAAGAATCTCAATACTATTGTTAATTATGGTCTGCAAGAATACAGAATTACCAATGGTATTCCATTTGAAGGTTTTTCTGATTTGGTAAAAGGTCAAATTGAAGCAATTGACGACAAAAAACTCAACAAAGTTTTATTTGATGCCAACAATACTTCGCAGGCAATGGCTTCAGCAAAATATCGTGATCAGTTGATTCAGGATTTACAAACCCTGATTCATGCAGAAGTTCGGTTTGTACTGAATAGCGACATTTCCCGTTTGGTCAATCAGTATGACATGTCGGATGTAAAAACAGAAGACAGAAACGGTTATTTTTCTATCAATGTTGGTTATGGTGCCGTATACATTGACGGAGATATTGACAATCTGGAATATGGTCGTGCTCCTTACGTCGGTCTGGCATTTCCATTGTCTACCAGTACGCTTGCTCCCAAGTTTTTTCGCAACGCATCCATTACACTTGGTATTTTTACCAAAAATTTTAACGATGTAGGTGATCGTGGTCCTATCACCGGACCCATCGTAAAACGTCCGATCTATTTGGGGTTAGATTATAAATTATTTCAGTTCATTCGTTTTAATGTAGGTGCGGCGGCACTCGAAGAAGAAAGTGTCAATACCGGAATGGTGTCTGGTATCGAAAATCGGGTTTTCTTCCGTCCATTCGTTGGATTAAGTGCCAAGATAAATTTATCAATCGGACTGGATAAATAATCCTTACAAAAGCTCTTCTTCACCTTTTAGATTCGATTATTATGATAAAGCAAACTATATTTTTTATTTCAATAATAATTTTTGGTGTCGTTGCTGCTAACGCACAGCAGCAAGATGCAAAGTGGAGCGTTGGGGTCTACACCGGAATAACCAATTACCGGGGAGATCTGAGTCGGAATTTTTACGATCCCAATGATCAGATTTTAAATATTTTTGATAATACGGATTTTCTTTCTTACGGTCTTTCTATTGGTAAAAGTCTGAGTGATAGCTGGTCTTTACGACTAATGGCTTCGCGAGGTGAATTTATTGCCAATGACCGTGGGGTAGACTGGAACAATGAATTGGTAACGGATAGTGAAAATTTTACCCGATCGCTCAACGTACGAACCGAAATCAATGATCTCAGTTTGTTGGGTATTTGGTCTTTGGCCAACGATAAAATACTGCCAGAGCAGGTTTTTCTAGCGCCTTATTTTCTGTTCGGTGGTGGTTTTTCTACCTACAAAAATTTCGGAGATCTTTACGCGCGCAATGGTGATCGTTATTATTACTGGAATGATCAGACCATTCGTGATGTAGCTCAGAATGAATCAAACCCTGGAAATATTATTCAGCAGGATGGAAATTTTGAAACCGAATTAAGTCCGTTAGAAACGGAAGGCGTAGATTATAAAACACGTTTTATTCACGCCACGGTTGGTGTCGGACTAAAGTTCAGATTGTGGAAGCGAATGAGTTTAAATATAGAATCTTTATTTCGGTTTACCAACACAGATTATCTGGATGATGTACGGGGTAATTTTATAAATAACTACAATTCTCCGGAACAGGCATACGCGGCCAATCCAGCCTTAAGAGAATCTTTAAACAGAGGAAACACGGATGATAAAAAAGACCGATTACATTTTACAACCGTCAGTCTGCACTATAATTTTGGTAAAACGCCCAAACCATTTATCGCCCCGGCTATTTTAATTGGTGATCTATATGATACGGATAAATTTCAGAAAACCAATACCTTGCCGAGCAGTACCGATACTACCTATCAACCGATTAGCGTGCTTCCAGTTATTGATCTGGATGATCTTGATATAATTTATGATGAAAGCGATATTGAAGAACTGGAGATACCCGAAATTGATATGTCCAACGATGACACCCTGTCGGTGGTGAATGACTTTCCTGAAGGAATCGATACTTTTTACCGGGTGGTAACCCCAATGGATTCTATTTTTTATACGGATGAGTTAGAAATCGATGCTGGTCTGTCGGATCGGGTAGATACCCTTACCCGAATCGGAGACGTATTATTTAATGAATATAATAATAAGTGGGAACCACTGGACGGAGAGGATTGGGAAAGTTATAACGAATTTTTACTGGCATCTCGACTATCTGATACCACTAACTTTATAGTAGATAACGTGTCCGATACTATTCAATTTCCACAAGCGAATATGGGAGGAGGGATTGACTTGACAACGACCACCGATTCACTGACCGAAACGGACCTTATCGCAATTTCTAACCCGGTGATCGAACAACCACCGTTGACAATTGAAAACACCATTGTGGACACTACAGAAATGCAAATTATTGAAAATGTACCGATGCCGGCTCCACCGCTAATTATCGAAAAAGAAAAAGAAAAACCCTTGATTATTTCGTCCGATCCGCGTACGGATTCTTTGTACTGGCAGGTAAGTCAATTGTCTTCTAATATTGCAAAATTGAGAGAAGAGCAAAAAGAGGATCGTAGTCAAAATGATGCCATAGTGAATCAACGATTAGCGACTGTACAAGCAGAATTGGATAGTCTACGGGCGAGTCAGGCTAGAAATAATAATGAGTTGAGTGAACAGTGGAGAGCTGACTTTCAACTGGCTATGACGGAAATTGAAAAACAAATTCAAACAGCCAACAATCCAGCGGCGGCTACCACCAATAATAATTCGCAAGCTGAAATTGACGGCATGCGCAGGGAGATGGAATCAATGCGTACGTATCTGATGACGACGCAACAAAAAAATCAGGATCGCTCTGAACTGGAAGAATACAAACGTCAACTATGGTTGTATGAAATTCAGGCGCGAAATATGAAAGAGAATACGCAGGAACGAGAGAAGCTGGAGTCAGAAATCAAGGGATTAAAAGCAAGTATTGGTCAGCAGCAGGAAGCAGCTATTAAAGTCAAACCAGTGACCCCGGCACCGGTGATTATTCCGGTTCCTGCCAATCAACAAAATCAGCAAGAGGTCAATGCATTGAAAGCAGAGGTGACCAACTTAAATAATAATATGGCAGAGATGCGAAAGTTATTAGAACAACAGAATACACAAAACAACGCCGGTTCTACGGCAGAACTATCAGCGATTAAAGCGGAGATAGCCAAAATAAGTAGTTCGGTTAACGCTAGTTCTACCGCCAGTGAGTCTGCGGTTATTAGTCAGTTAAAAGCTGAATTGGCAGCGACTCGCAAACAGCTCGAAGCACTTAATAACACACCGGCGCCAACACCGGCACCACCACCGACTATTATCACGAATACGGTCGTACCACCAAGCCCTACCGCTCGTGATGCGATTGCTGGCCGGGAAAAGCAATTGGTATTTTTCAATCTAGGGGCAGCTAAACTGGATGCTCCCTCGATGCAGATTATTCAGTCGGTCGCGCAGCTAATGAACCAATATCCGGAGATATACGCGGAGTTGGAAGGATACACGGATTCGAGTGGAAATGCGGATGCGAATCTGATTTTATCAGGTAAAAGAGCAACGGCTGTTCAGAATTTTTTAGTTCAATACGGTATTCCTGCGAATCGGCTCATTGCTATTCCACGGGGAGAAGATCCGGCAAGTAATGCCAGTTACGGAAGAAGGGTAGCGATCAAGTTAAATATCAGATAAAAATTAGAAATTACTTTTAATATTCGTGGTAATTTCGGAAATTTAATATTTATATTTGTCAACATTCTAAAACGAATGGAAAATGAATAAACCAAGAGTTGTTAAAGATTATGAAAAACTAGAGGAAGCAATCCTCGAGCAAATAAAGCTGAATTACCCCCGGGGATTTGGAAAAAATCTGATTACTTTTAAAAATGCCGCTGGCAAATTTGTAAGTGCGCTGCCTTTCGAAACGGAAGAGAAATATTACCTCGTACGCATGACCCGCGCCGAAGCACAGGATATTATCGACGACGATGATGACTATGATGAAGATGGTAATTTACGGGATGATGTCAAAGAAGCGTACGAAGAAAAGTACGATGATATTTCCATTGACGACGACGAAGTACAGGAAATTGCAGACAATGGGCACGATCCCACCGATGATTTATAGATTTAATACCAACACAAACACAAGGGGAGCTCAATAATCTGTGTCTTGTTTTTTTACGATAGCATTGCGTAACAAGGGACTAATGCTTTCGGAACTAAATTTCTATGTATAAAGGTTAAGGGTGCTTGATAGATCTGATGGTGTGTTTATTTCATGGTGTTTAATA
>ENA-ORXR01000950-ORXR01000950.1-marine-metagenome-genome-assembly--contig:-NODE-950-length-33709-cov-4.698264_pt1 | contig 33709 bp, 21 predicted proteins | sample MGYA00237866_ERZ511479 | MGnify/ENA metagenome assembly ERZ511479
GGTTACGTTCGCATTGCGTACTATGTGACTGATCCACCGATTAACTAATCAACAACTTAGTGCCGAAGGCACTAGTACCAAGCACTGGAAATTTCGTTTTTTCAAGCAGTTTTTATTCCAACTTCCTGAGCGATTAACATTACATTTTTTTGATGGAAAGCCTCCATACCCCGCCGGAAGTGATAACGATTCCACAAAGCGTCTAAATCAAATTCGTGGGCGGTACGGGCAGCTGACTTTAACTCCAGAATATAACTGTGGTTTTCTAGTTTTCTTTTCTGTATTTCTTTAACGGACGTGGCAGGATTTCCATGACCAGGAATGAGTTTGTCTATTTTATGCAAATTTAAAATCGTATCTACTTTCTGTAGCGTTTCTAAATAATCAGTACTGCTGTGGTAAATAAACGGGAATTCAATATCGCTGAGGTAGTCTCCGGCAATCCAGGTATTGGCCTCTTCTACAATGGTAAACATTCCGTCCGCATTATGTCCCGGAGCTAGATAAAATACCAGTGTCATATCTCCCAACGTTAATTGTTGGCCATCTTTATTTACGATCACATCTACCATCGGATAACTAATGGGATAATCCCGAGCAATGTAATTCGATTCGTCGAAAAAATAAATCTGTTCCAGTACTTTTTTCTTGTCCGGATTTTTGGAAAAAGCTTCCGAAGCAATGACGATGGCTTCTGGAAAAGCATTCGCGCCAATGATATGATCGTAATCAGAATGAGTAAAGAGTATGTATAGTTGACGACCATCAAGATAGCTGTTGGTAAGCCCCTGAATTGTTTTTATTTCATGTGGCAACCAATTTGGATCTACCAAAAGTATTGTTTTGTCCGAAACCAACAAAGTCGTCGTCGTTTGAAACAAGGCACTGGTGAATATTTTTGTAATCATAGTGGCAAATTAATAACTTTTCAACAAAAAATAAACAATACGCTGTAACTTGTAGGGGGTTTTCAATATCGCTGTCTTATTTCTTACGATAGGATTGAATACTATTTATGGTGCACGATTGTTTTCATAATCATATCAGCATGGACTCTCGTATTCTCAATATAAAACTTAGTCGTCTTCAACCCGCCAGCGGCTACGCCTGCCATAAACAAACCAGGAATATTGGTTTCTAAAGTTTCTTCATTCATAATTGGTGTTCGATATTTATCCTCCTCAAATGCCAGGCCAATTCTTTCAAAAAATTCATAATCGGGTCGGTAACCCGTCATGGCCAAAACAAAATCATTCTCAATGGTCACCTGGCCTTCCGGTGTGTTTAGCGTAACAGTCTTCTCTTTAATCTCCTCGACGGTCGTGTTGTAATAGGCCTTGATACTCCCCTCTTTAATTCGGTTGATAATATTGGGACGAACCCAGTATTTTACCCGATCACTGATTTCATCCCCTCGGATGGCCATGGTTACTTCGGCATTTTTATAATAAGTTTCCATTGCTACGTCACAAGCTGAATTGGCCGCACCGACTACCAATACTTTTTGACCAATATAATAATGCGGTTCGTCATAATAGTGTTTTACTTTTGGCAAGTCTTCCCCTTTCACATTCATTTTATAAGGTAAACCATAAAAACCGGTAGCTAAAATAACATTTCGTGCACGATATTCTTTTTTACTACTTTTTACGTGAAATACCTCCCCTTTCTTTTCAATATTGGTGACGGCTTCAAAATAATTTACGTTTAGATCAAACTGCTGCCGAACCCGACGAAAATATTCCATTGCTTCCCGACGAGTCGGTTTTTCTCCATGAGAAACAAACGGTACATTCCCTATTTCCAATAAATTGGAGGTAGAAAAAAAGGTCATGTTTACCGGAAAGTTAAAAACGGAATTAACCAAAACACCTTTATCCAGAATCACATGAGACAATCCATTTTCCTTTGCGACGATTCCACAATTCAATCCGATGGGTCCTGCTCCAACAATTAATACATCTACCATATTTAACTATTTTTTTATGTATCGTTCCAACGGAATGTTGATAAAATAAATTAAGACACTATAGCTTCATCTATTTAATCGCCATCCCTAATACAAAAATTTCAACATATCTGCAGCGCTAAAGTTCCTAAAAAATCAGGTATCTATCCTTAAAGTCATGGAAAATATTAAATTGCCTATATTTACGCCAAAAAAATCAACTATGCTACGTATTTTCCTCTTCCTGATTGCTGTCTGTTTAGTAGCTTGTAAAGGTGAATCTCCTTCTACTGCCACCGTTTCAACTGACAGTTTATTACACGATGGAGAAGTTCATTTTAAGAATATGCAGCAACTCACTTTTGGCGGGGACAATGCCGAAGCTTATTTTAGCTATGATAATCAGGAACTTGTGTTTCAGGCGTCGAACGAAAAATGGGGCGCAGACTGTGACCAGATTTTTGTGATGCCGACAACTGGTAATGGTGGAAAAAAAGCCAAACTGCTGAGTACTGGAAAAGGTCGAACCACTTGTTCTTATTTTATGCCTGATGGAAAACAAATCGTGTACGCTTCCACGCATCTCGGCAACGAAGCATGTCCGGAAGTGCCACGCAGCGTCAACGGAAAATATGTCTGGCCAGTTTATAGTGACTTCGATATTTTTCTGGCGGATATGGATGGAAATATTACCAAGCAACTCACGACCGAACCAGGTTACGATGCGGAGGCAACCATTGCGCCGGATGGCTCTAAAATGGTCTTTACTTCTACGCGTTCAGGTGATCTGGAATTGTATACGATGAATCTTGATGGTTCCGATGTGAAGCAAGTAACGAGCGGTTTGGGCTACGATGGCGGTGCGTTCTTTTCGCCGGATAGCAAGGAATTAATTTTCCGTGCTTCGCGTCCACAAAGTGCAGAAGATCAAAAAGTATATAAAGATTTACTAGCGGAAGGGGTGGTTCAACCTACGGATATGGAACTTTATATTTGTAATGTGGATGGTAGCAACTTGCGTCAAATCACCAAACTCGGTGGTGCCAACTGGGCACCTTTTTATCATCCTTCCGGAAAAAAAATTATCTTTAGTTCTAACCACCATGTAAAGTCAGGTCGCCAGTTTAATTTGTTTATGATTGATACGGACGGGACGAATCTAAAGCAGATTAGTTTTGATAAGACCTTTGATGCTTTTCCGATGTTTTCTCCGGATGGAAAGAAGATTGTTTTTTCTTCTAACCGTAATAATGGGGGAACGCGGGATACGAATGTTTTTATTGCGGAATGGGTGGAATAATTTGATTGTTGGAGATTCGGATTGCTGGAGATGGGATAATTAATAATTTTTTAATGAATAATTAATAATGTCCGTGGTCGTAAAATTGATTTGTGGATTTATGTGTTTTTGATAAGAGCGATATTAAAATAGCAACGCCCAAACACGCCAGAAACGAGCCAATCGTCCGCCTATTCTCAACCCATTGTATAAAAAATCATGAAACAACTCCTCGTATTAGCAGGTCCTACCGCCAGCGGAAAAACCAAAACGGCGATCCGGTGGTCACAGGCTTTGGGCAATGCGCCGATTGTCAACGCAGATTCCCGGCAGTTTTATCAGGAGATGTCGATTGGTACCGCCAAGCCAACGCCGGAGGAAATGGCTGCGGCTCCCCATTTTTTATTTGATGACCGAAGTATTCATACGCCTTTTGACGTGGGGGATTACGAGCGGGAAGCGCTGAATTTGTTGTCTAAATTATTCGAAAAACACGATCAGGTTATTCTCACGGGCGGGAGTGGATTGTATATCCGGGCGCTGTGTGAAGGCTTGGATAAATTTCCGGATGTAACTGAAAAAGCCAAACAGCAAGTAGCCGATATTTTTGAAAAAGAAGGTCTTCCCGGCTTACAAGGGGTACTCGCGCAACTAGACCCGGAAACGTATAACAAAATAGACTTACAAAATCCACGTAGATTGGTAAGGGCTTTGAATGTTTGCTACACCGAAGGTCATCCTTATAGCAGTTATCTAAAAAAACCAAAAAGGGAACGGCCTTTTACACCCGTTTATTTTTGTCTGGCATGGGATCGTGCGGCGCTCTACGAACGAATCAATCTACGGGTGGATTTGATGTTGAAAGCAGGATTGGAAGCAGAAGCGAAAGCACTTTATCCCCATCGGGAATTGCGCTCCTTGCAAACGGTCGGCTATCGGGAATTTTTTACTTATTTTTCTGAAGAAGAAGTTACTTTGGCAGAAACGGTCGAGCTGATTAAGCAGAATACAAGACGCTATGCAAAACGACAATTGACTTGGTTTAAGACGCTGCCGGATTGTTTTTATTTTCATCCGGATGATTGGGAGGCGGGATTGGCAGGAGGAGAAACTATCTAGAAATTGTGAATCACCCTTTATTGAGCACGAAATATTTTTCAATTTCTACGTTCCAGGCTACGACATTCTCACGGATTAATTTGCCAATGCCTTCGTAGCTGTAATTATATTTAAAATTTTTCTCTTTAGATATCTCCTGGACATTACGGTGCTTTTCCAAGATGACATTTTTCTATTCCACCACCACCCGCAATACCTCCACACCTTCCTCTCCAGCAATCCGAATAAAATAAGCACCACTTATCAAATCAGATACATCTAAAACCACACTCGTCGCATTCACCACACGTCGTATCACTTCCCGACCAATCTCATTGTACATAAGAATTTCACCATCTCTTAAATTTCCAGCAATGGTTATAAAATCACTCGTCGGATTTGGAAATAAGCGATATTTTGTTGACTGATCTTCTACTTCTTTTGTGGCTACAATGGTTTCACAAGCCTGAATTGTTTCCAGGATAGCGCTGTACTTGGGCGCGGGCGTCACGGATAAATCCTGATCCATTGTTTCTAAAATTCCCCAGCTGCCGTAGCGCGAACTGCGTGGTGCTACGAAAGAAAAATTCATCAATTGCAACGGATCTTCTCCCGTTTGTAATGTGGCTAAAAAATCAAACCATTCAATGTACATATTATACATCGCCGTATCCCGCTGAATATCTAACAAAGCTTGCCCGTAAGTAGGCTCTTCACCAAAAGGATGTCCGGTAATGTGCTGCCCTCCCTCGTAAAAAACCATCGGTACACCCATCGGATCGGCCAGTTCATTTTTCTGCGTAAGCAAAAAATCGCTTCCTTCCCCCATCGCTTGTCTGGCGTAAAAAGCAACGTCCGTGACCGTAGCACTGGCTCCCAAAGCATCCAGTGCAGCGTCTCCCTCTGCGTTGATTCCAAAATAAAAAGTTGGCGTAATCGCATCGTAACTTCCGGGCGTCAGATTCTCTACCATCCGATTACTGACATCCTGCCAGCTGGCCTGCACGCCCGCTACTCGGGTGAGCCGATCCAGCTCACCATCAAAAACACCAGACCAAATATCCAGACAATTTTGTACGTAAGGCACTATTCCTTCGGGCCAGGATACGCCCGTCTGTTCGCAACCATATTTATTCAGCCAATGCGTTTGTCCAAAAATCCAGTTCCAAATTTCGTTACTATATTCCACCGTCAGATGACGTTCGACTTCCAAATCATTGCGAAATAAAGTAGCCATTTGTTCAATATAATCATCACTCGCCCGGTGCGGTACACAAACCCAACCGTCCAGATCGTAGTCATTTAATAACCGGATCATCATTTCGTAAGGAATCCCTTTATTGGTCGCCCAGGTGTAATGATCCATTTGTGCACGGTCTTCCCAGGCAAACAAAGCAGGATCATCCCACGTCCAGTTATCCGGTTGTCCCCAACTATTCGTCGTCCCCCAATCCATAAAACGAACAGATGGAAAAATCGACAATTTTTCTAACCAAAGTGAATAGAATGGTTGCGTCTCATAAGTATCTTCTGTCCCCGGCATCAGCAATCTGATATTCCGAATCGGATCGTCGATATCCGACGTAAGGATCGTCATTTCCAATACATTATCCATCGGGTTTAAAAAATCAAAAACGATTCGATGATCATCCGTCTGCGTTAAATTTTCGTGTCCTCCCCAGAACGAAAGTTGTCCCGCCCCTTCCCATAAAACAGTATACTCCCCTGCTGGCCAGCTACTTGTGTTTGCCCAAATGGTAACGGTCCGTTGCTCAAAATCAGCTCCGGCTACTTGCTGCGGAATGTGTGTCGGATAGCCATCAGCGCGGTAGGTCAGTTCATCCGTAAAACCAGAATCAAAAGCTGCGTTGGGATTGTCGATGTCTTTGGTGTACCACATCCGCGCGTTGCGCATGAGGTTGACAAAGGGAAGTTCGGTGCCGTAGTCGACAACGCCGCTGAGGTTAGTGCCAATTTGGAGCTTGCATTCGTTGGGTTGCTGGGCGTATGAAATAATACTTAATGATAAAAATAATAGTATTGTTATTGTTTTCATTTTCTTGATTTTTTTCTTTGTGTTCCTCTGGCAAAATTTCCTATTATATTTTAATTTCCTTACGGAAAATGAAAAGCAAACGGCACCGGGAACCAACGCACCTCTCCTTTCTTATTCTCAATCAATAAATTATCAATATAAATACTGGAACGTCTGGGTAAATCCTTTAGCACTTTCGTAATTTCCGGATGTCGAATATCCTCGGTCAAAAATCGGTAATCCTCCGTACTTTCGGAAGTAATCCAGCAATCAAAACGTACCGTTTTCCAAATTTCGTCGTCTACAATTAACACCAGAGGCTGAGAATGGGCAGCAGATAAAAATTCGTACAGTTCTGCTTTTTTTGGCCACCCTTCCCATTTGGGACCGTAGCGCCATCTACGATTATCGTCCTCCTTTTTAACAATGGAAGGCGTTTTTAGTTGACCCCAATTTAGCTGAATCGTCTTGTCTTCAAATTCGTAGTATTCTGGATAATATTGCAAATCTTTTGGCCAGGACTTGGTTTTGTCCAGTAGATTTATGCGGGTAAAATTGTCAGAAGGCCAAAGTTTTTCTTCATCTTTCAATGAGCGCCGAACAGTTTTAAATCCTGGGATATGTAAGATTTCGTAGCTGTCCGGTTTGTCTTCATACATCTTATGAATATTTCCCTCAGCCGTGGTATCTAACCGAACGAGCATTTTGCGACCCATCGCAGCATAAAGTTGAAATCCAAAAACTTCTTTTTCAATAAAATTAAGACTTTTAAAATAAACGGGTGGGTGGTATTCTCCTTCCGGATCATGAATTTTAAAAGCAACCGAATTGATCGGAATGTTTTCCCGGAATCCGCGGATACTCACGTGTGCCCCGCTTTTGACGTATTCCTGTAACGTACTTCCGTACCGGGTGGTATCCACCGAAAAATTAGTGTGTTCGTAAAAGTGAAACATAGACGGCTGACCGTTGACCCGATTGTAGATCACCACGGCAATCATATCCAGTTTCATGGGTTTACCTCCTTTGGTAAAAGACATCGGTTTTAGAATATTTGTCAGAAAACTATCTTTGGTAACGGTATATTGTTTGGCTTTATTTCCCGGCAAAGGATCGTTAACAACCGGAAAATCCAGATCTCCCCAGTGCGCTTCGTAGCTTCGATCTTCCGCTTTGTAGGTAGGTTTGACGCGGACTTTTACAGGGGCTTCTTCGGGTAAGGTACCGGAAGTTTTCACAGATTCTGGTTGACAGGCTGTTAAGTAAAAAAACATTCCCGCCAGCGAAATGAAGTAGAGGATTTTGATCATAGCTTTGGGTTATAGTGGGCGTTTTGAGATTTTATTTTTGAGTTGTTGGTTACCGCATTATTTGCTCGTTTAATCCCATAATTTCAGTTCACCCTCCCCAATGATAATATCTTTCTGCTAAGTTCCCAAATGCGAACGAGCCGTTAACAAGTCATTGACAAAATCGAGTGCTACATCAACTTTATCAATATCCGCTTCTAAAAAATGCGCATTGGCCAAATAATTCATGCCTAAATATTTAGCAGTTGAGACAAATGGGTGCCAGAAATGCTCCCCTAAATTATCACTATTCGACGTGGTAAACACAGCCATGGACTTCCCCCGTAACTGCCGCCCCAAATCTTTTTCTATTTTCAACAAATCTGTAAAACGATCCAGAAAAACTTTCATTCGACCGCTCATACTATACCAATAAACGGGGGTGGCCAAAATCAACGTATCCATCTGAATGATCTCGTTTCGAATCAATTCTATAAAATCATCGTTTTTATATTGATGATCATAATCATAATGTTCAATTTGGTACACCTTAAGATCAATGACGTTCACTCCCAAACGGGAGGCGATCCGGGCAGCTATTTGAGCGGTATGCCCATCAGATCGGGCGGAGCCAAAAATAATTACCATCCGGCCAGTCATATCATTGTCAAAAGAGTCTACCATCTGTTTTCAGGTTTAAATATGATATAATAATGATTTTTTGAACCCGCATTCGCCCTTAAAAAGACGTAACTTTGGGCGATTAGTATTCTTGTATAAAGCACAGAGTTTTTCCTTAAATAAAACCGGCACTTATGAAAAAATCACATTTAATTGGAATAGCCATTATTGCGGTTGCGATTGGGTTGCTTTTATCGCTCTCCGGCGATGTCAGTACATATTCCACCTTTGCAGAAGCGGTAGAAACAGGTGATCGCGTAAAACTCGTGGGTCAATTAATGAAGGACAAACCGATGGAATATAATCCAGCGGTTGATCCCAATAAATTTCATTTTCATATGAAAGATTCCAAGGGCGTGCCGGGTAAAGTTACGCTACTTTCTGAAAAGCCACAAGAATTCGAACGGTCCGAATCTATTGTGCTAACTGGCGCAATGAAAGGAGACGTTTTTGTCGCAACGGAAATGCTGATGAAATGTCCTTCCAAATATAAAGACGAAGAAATAATTATCAGGTCTAAAACCAAGCAAATCTAGCATGGAAGAAATCCAGTATATCGGGGAACATTTATTACCAGGTCAGATCGGGCGCCTGGCCATTCTTATTAGTTTCGTTACCAGTATTTTGGCAACCGTCGCTTATTTTTTCGCGACGCAGCGGCGAGATACGCCCGAATTTGCGAGTTGGCGCAAGATTGCCAGAACGGCTTTTGTTCTACATGGGCTAACGACCTTTTTAGTGATCGGAACGATTTTCTACGTGATGATTCAACAATACTTTGAGTATTATTACGCCTATTCTCACGTCTCGGAAGATTTACCTTTTAAATATATCGCTTCCGCCTTTTGGGAAGGACAAGAAGGTAGTTTTCTACTTTGGATGTTCTGGCACGTGATCCTGGGTTTTGTCCTGATGCGTACCGCCAAAGAATGGGAATCCCCCGTTATGGCAACCCTGTCTTTTATTCAGATTTTTATTAGTTCCATGATTCAGGGCGTTTATATCGGCTTTGGAGAATGGGTTTATAAATTGGGTAGCAACCCTCTGTTGTTATTGAGAGATACGATGGATATTCCGATCTTTGCCAATGCGGATTACCTGAGTCTGGTGACGGGTACCGGACTAAATCCTCTCTTGCAAAATTACTGGATGACGATTCATCCACCTACCCTGTTTTTGGGATTTGCGTCTACCGCGATTCCTTTTTGTTACGCTATTGCGGGACTCTGGACGGGGAAACATAAAGAATGGCTAAAACCTGTTTTACCCTGGGCTTTGTTTTCGGGTGGCATGCTCGGAACGGGTATTCTAATGGGTGGCGCCTGGGCCTACGAGGCGTTAAGTTTTGGTGGATACTGGGCCTGGGATCCGGTAGAAAATATGTCGCTTGTTCCGTGGTTGTTTTTACTCGCAGGTATTCATACCAATCTAATTGCGAAAATAACCGGACAGTCGATCAAGAGCTCTTATCTTTTTTATTTACTGACTTTTGTGTTTATCGTTTACTCCACGTTTTTAACGCGGAGTGGCGTGTTGGGCGATACTTCCGTACACGCTTTTACCGAAATGGGACTAGAAAATCAATTGCTGCTTTTCTTACTGGCCTTTGTGTTTTTATCCATCGGTGCTTACGGTTGGGGAAGTCGGGACGTGCCGGTACCGGAAAGAGAAGAAGCGACGAGCTCCAAAGAATTCTGGATGTTTATCGGTAGTCTGGTTTTCCTGTTTTCAGCAGCCTTGATTACTGCATCCAGTTCTTTACCTGTTTATAATAAAATTGTAGAACTATTTGATCCTGCCTATCAGGGAAGTGTTATTGAAGACCCGATTGACCATTATAATAAATACCAGCTCTGGATCGGAATCTTTATCGGTTTGTTTTCTGGTGCTTCCCAATATTTGCGTTTCAAAGAGCGGAATTTTAGTTCGCATAGCAACAAGGTTTTATTGCACCTTAGTATTGCTACCATTATTTCGGGTGGACTTACCTGGCTGGCTACTACGTGGATAGATGCACGAGCGTGGCAGTATAAACTGCTGTTGTTTTCCGGAATTTTTACGGTCATTACCAATCTGGATTACCTGATCTCGTTTACCAAAGCGAACTTGCGGACGGCAGCCTCCACTGTTTCCCACGTAGGATTCGGGCTGATGATTATTGGTATTTTAGCTTCCGGATTGAATAAGAAATTTATTTCCAACAATGAGTTTGCCCAGGCAGGATTAATTGATAATTTTTCGGAAGAACAGTACAAGCGCAATGTGTTGTTGATGAAAGACGCACCGATGTTTATGAATGGTTATGAAGTGACTTACGTCAAAGACAGCATTTGGGGAAACCACCGACAATTTCAAATTAACTATAAACAAAAAGACGAAGAAGGAAATATTTTAGAAGAGTTTGATTTGTATCCAAACGTCCTTTACGAACGCAAGGAAAAGAAAATTGTCGCTTCCAATCCTTCTACCCAACATTACTGGACAGAGGATATTTTCACCCATATTGCCAGCTTGCCGCTGTCTGAAACGGATAAGAAATTTGCGCAATCACTGGAAGATAGTTTGAATTATGTGACGCACTACATGAACGTCGGAGATACGCTGCGACAGAAAGATTATATCATCATTCTGGAAGAAATGAAAGAAGGAGCGACGCACGAAGACTATGATTCCAAGCCGAGTGATTTATCTTACGGCGCGAGATTTACCGTGTATCCAAAGAAAATTAATGCTCGTTTTGAAGTAGAACCAGTAATGGCCTTACGTAAAACATTGCTCTATACTTTTTCGGATGAGATTACAAAATTAAATATGAAAATCAAGTTTCCCAACGAAGCACTGGACGAATTGTTTGTTCCGGAAAGTGAACTGGGATACGAGAGTTTTAAACTCCAACGGGGTCAGGAAATTGACTACCAGGATTTTAAAATTCGATTTGATGACTTTAATGTAAATGCAGAACATTCGGCGTACGAACGGATGGACGGAGATGTAGCTGTTGGAGCGGAAATGACCATTTTTGACAAGCAGGGAACAGAGGTCGGAAAAGCGGCACCACTCTATCTGATTCGTGGTAAACAACCTTTTAATTTTAAAGACGAATTATTTGATCTGGGATTACATTTTAGATTTGTAAAAATTGATCCCAAGAGTGAGGAAGTGGAAGTATTAATTGGACGGAAAGACGCAAAAAAGAGACGTGTACCGATTGCGATTGCGAACGATGTCCCGCGAAGTGACTGGATTCTTTTGGAGGCGATTTTGTTTCCCGGAATTAACTTTGTTTGGGTTGGAACGATTATGATGATGGCGGGATTGTTTATGGGGATGGTGGCTCGGCGTGAGAGGAGGGTAATGAATAATGTTGGAATGAATAATTAATAATTGACTACATAATAAGAGATCACTTTTTACGTGTTTTTTCATACCTAGAAACAAAAAAAGGTATCGACTTGGACGTCGACACCTTTTTTTGTTTTGCATTTCATTCTATCACAATTGATCCGCAAAACCATTGTCCCGTAAAATCTGAGCATACCAGGAATAAGGAATTTCTCCACGTCCGTAATAAGCCTTCACTTCTTCGATGCTTCCTTTCTCTCCGTAATTTTCGGTACGGGATAAATTGCCGGATTCGTCGTAATATTTCCATTCGCCGATACGAATGCGCCAGTCTTTGTAGGTGCCTTCTGCTTTTAATTTTCCATTTTGGTAGTATTTTTTAATGGAGCCCGCTACCTTGTTTTGTTCGTAATTTCCTACCTCTTTATAATTTCCGTTGTCATAATAATTGATCCATTCCCCTTCGCCGATACCGTCAATAAAATTTTGCCAGGAATTAATTTGTCCATTGGGATGATTGGAAAATAGAATACCTGTAAAAGGTTTGGTGGCTCCTTTTTCGTAATAGCGGTAGATACCATCGGTATTTTTTCCGGTGATATCATCCATGGAAATCTCTTGTTTCGTATTGACTTCATTCATGGAAAGCGTCTTTTGGGAAAAGGCCAGCACGGGAAGTAAAAGAAGGATTAAAATGGTTTTAATTTTCATTATTTTGGTTTGAATGGTGAAAAGATAGGAGGGAAACGCAGAACGTTGGGATTTTGTTTAGCGGGTAATAAAGAACTGTATTCTAACGTAGAGGCCAAGCATGCGTTATCTCTACGTTAGAATAAAGTTTTATTGTTTAGAATTAGGTATAAATTCTAGCGCATAATTTCCGGCGGAATCAAAGTAACCTCACTATCCGGCAAAAAATGCCTCATCTAAATCAATTTTAGAATCGTCAGAAAAGTAAATTCATTTAATCCTCCTCCCTTACAAAAGGTTTCTGGAATACCAAAGGCCTTATTTTCTTCTTTTGCTTTTTTAATAGCGCGGTTTCCAACCCGAATAATATTGGCTAATTTTATATAAAGTTGCTCATTTTTTAATCGCTCTACTCTTTTCATATCTGCAAAAAATATTTATCTAAGATTCACTCCTATTGAAATTCGATAGTAACGAATTATCAATTCTTCGTTGAAAAAGATGCACATTCTTCATTAAAAAAATCATTAATTACCCTATCACTTCACCACCTTCCGGTTATTCTCTCTCACCACGTCCGCCATTCGCTCCTTCGCATCAATCGTCACAGCCGAAATGTTGGATAATTTCCCAGGCAATACCAGATCATATTTCAGGTTCGTCCACGGCCAGTCCGGTGCATAAGTCATTTTTGTACCATCCGCTGACGGTGGCTTTTTACCACGCATAATCACCATTGGAATATTGATGACCTGCTCGGTACCATCCTGATAAGAAATCGTTACATCCAGTGGCATCGGCATCACGCCAACCCGTTCTAATTGAATAACCACACCGTTGTCTTTTTCTTCAATCGATTTTACACCATAATCAATCGTGTGTAATGTATTGACCATGTATTCCCGGTACCAATCCAGTTCTAAACCGGAGACCTTTTCCATCACACGGATAAAATCATTGGCATTTGGATGCTTAAATTTCCAGGTATCAAAATAAGATAACAAACCTTTTTCAAAATTTTCAGTACCCATGATATATTCTAACTGTGCTAAAAACACATTTCCCTTAACGTAAGATCCGACCCCGTATGCAGCGTTGGTGGTAAAATGATCCGCGTGGGTGCTCAATGGTTCTTCTGCTCCACTACTCGAAAAATTAGCATATCCCCGAAAGGAACCAGATTGTGGAAAATCAACCACTTCTTTCCCCGCAAAGGCAGGTACCTTGGTACGTAAATGATTCATCACATCATCACTTGCATAACTTGTAAAACCTTCATCCATCCAGGAGTATAAAGATTCGTTTGTCGCCAGAATCATTTGATACCAACTGTGCATTAATTCGTGAACAGATACCCCTACCAAACTACCAAAATTTCGCTCTCCGGTAATCAGCGTAGCCATCGGATATTCCATGCCACCATCCCCTCCTTGAATAAAAGAGTATTGTTTGTACGGATATTTTCCGTATTTTTTATTGATATAAGTAAAAGAAGCATCCATCGCCTGTGGCAATAAAGGCCATAGTTCTTCGGTATTTTCGTTTTTCTTATACAAAAAATGCATCATCGGACCATCTTTTGCCTGCTGCTTGATATGTGTATAATCAGGATCAGCTGCCCAGACAAAATCGTGTACATTGGGTGCTTTAAAATGCCAGGTTAATTTTTTACCTCTTGGCCGCTTTACTTTCTGACCTTCTTCCTCATAACCATAACCAATCTTTTCCGGATTTTGCAAATAACCGGTTCCACCTAAAACATAGTCTTTATCTATTTTTATTTTTACATCAAAGTCACCCCACACTCCGTGGAACTCCCGACCAATATACGGATTGGCATGCCATCCCTGATAATCGTATTCACTCATTTTTGGATACCATTGCGCCATGGAATAATCGATTCCTTCTTTGTTATTGCGACCCGAACGACGAATCTGCACAGGTACTTGCGCATTAAATTCCATTTCAAAAACGGCCGTACTATTGGCAGCAATGGGATCCATCAAACTTACTTCGAGAATCGTCCCGACGATTTCATACTGAACGGGTTTGCCGTTGCAGGTTAGTCTGGTTACTTTTTGATAGCCAATTTCTTCCGAAGATAATTTACTGATACGTCCACCTACCCGTTGGTCAGAATCTGCTAGTGCGCGATTACGCATATCCATCATACTGCCCGGTTGAAAGGCATTAAAATAAAGATGGTAAAAAACCTTATTCAATTCGTCGGGTGAATTATTGGTATAGGTCAACTTTTGTGTGCCGGTAAACTGGTGTTCTTTGGTATCAAAATCAATGACCATTTCGTAATTGACCGCTTGTTGCCAACGCTCCGGTTGCGCAGTCACAAGACTTTGCAGCAAAAATAAAAGAGTGGTTAATAAAAGAATTTTACGCATTTGTTATTTGTTATTTTATTAATATATCAAATTATTATATTCTGTCTCAAAATGGAAAAATGTTTTCAGTGGCTGCCTTTTTTGAAAAGCTATTTACTTTGAATCTACCAGATGATCTTCCAAATTTGGATCTTCCTTATTTTTATCTGTCTTTTCCCACCGCTCACGTACTGGCCCGTATATTTTCGACCAATCTTTCCAGCCGTATTTACGGGCGCAAAGATAAATAAATCCAGCGGCCAATACGTAGAAAACAGGGATCATAAAAGACGTGTTCACCTCCGTTACCCGAAATACTGCGTCGGTTTGAAGCGCTGATCCCGTAAAGGTAACGAAGGTAGCTCCAAAAATGTTATTTGCGGCGTGTATTCCAAGAGCTAACTCCAGAGATTCGTCCATCAATGTCAGAATTCCCAGGAATAGTCCCATCCCGATGTAATAGGGCATCATAAGCAGTAAACCAAATTCTTTTATCTCCGGATTTGCGAGGTGCATGGCCCCAAAAAGTGCGGACGTAACGATCAGTGCGCTGATTCGGGAATTGGTCGCCAACCCGATTCCCTGCATCAAATAGCCTCTAAAAAGTAATTCCTCGAAGGAGGTTTGCATCGGCATAATGAGTAGCGCGATGGCTACCAGCGGCAACCAGGTTTTCCACTCCAGCTGAAATTGATAGGTTTCCGGAGAAATCGCATAAGAGAGGACTTCCAGCGTCGCAATCAGCCCAAACCAAACACCAAAGCCAAAACCCACCCGGGACCAGCGGATATTTTTATAAGGCGTAATTAGGGATTTAAACGAACGTCTGTGAATAGCCACAATCCCCAGCCATAACGCCATTAAACCGACTACAAATGATAATAAAAGCAATATAAAACCAGTATTGGTGTCTATCCCGATGGAAGCAAAGTCAATATTAGCGGCAAATTCTTCTATGGCATCCTGTGATAATCCTCCATCCCGCTCATCTATTCTGGCAGCCACAACAATCGAGAAAGGTACTTGTCCCACGACATAACCAATCACAACCAATATCATGGTAAGAAAATAACGAACAAACTCCGCCAGACCCGACTCGTGGGGTTCGTAGGCTGCTTTAAAAAACATACATTTAATTTACAGTGTACTCAAGATTGGGAATTTAGGCAAAGGTAGGGAATTTTTCAGATGTGTAGATTTTTTGAGGCGTGGACTTCCGAATTACCTCCTTTCCACTCTGCGGCAGTGAGCATTTTAACCTTTTCCTAAAAAAATAAGATTCCTAAAACTAGAGTTTATGTATGGGAATAACTGAAAATTATAAACCAAAACCCAGAACTTCCTCCCCCATCCGCCAGGGAATGTTATATTTGCAACAAAAAACATATGACACCTGACAATACTAGAAACAGTTCAGATAGCAAAGTCGCCATTTATTGGGATTTTGACAATATCCATATTTCGGCCAAAAATTTAGACAAGGTACTCGCTAAAAAACGGCACAAGCACGAACCTAAAGTCCTGGACATCACGGCTATCATGGAATTTGTGGCTTCTTTTGGAGAAATTAGTGTCGCGCAGGCGTACGCCGACTGGACTATTTTCAGCAATTACAAAGAGGATTTTTTAAACTACTCCATTGATCTGATTCAGATGTTTCCACGGGGTAGCCACTCTAAAAATGGCGCGGATATCCGGATGTCGCTGGATATTCTGGACGATGCGAATAATTTCCCCCATCTCTCCCATTTTGTAATTGTAGGAGGCGACAGTGATTATATTGCCGTTGCTCAAAAGTTAAAACAGCGTGGAAAATACATTATAGGTATCGGTATTGAGAATACCACCAACGATTATTTTGCAAAATCCTGCTCTGAGTTCAAGTTTTACCGAACCATTCTGGCCAAATCCAGCGATCAGGAATCTGATAAAATTCTCCAGGAACTCAAATCTCATTCTACAGCGGACAACAAAAAATCCCGGACGCTACTGCGCTCTGCCATTCGCCGATTGCTCAATCAGTACAATACAGATTTTGTTTATAAGGCACAGGTTAAGCCAATGATGCGTCGTTTGGATCCCAAATTTGATGAAGGTAACTTTGGTTTCAGAAGCTTTACAGAGTTTATCAAATCCAATAAAGATATCCTGGTTATCAAAGACGGAGAAAACGATCAGACGATTAGTTTGAAAAAAAGATAATATGCTAGCCGAGATTAGAGGACCACATTCGATCGGTTCCAGCGAAATCGCATTAAAACCAACTTGACTTTTGGTCAACTATCCCCAAAATTCCTTAACTTTGTGGACTAAATAATTAAATATGAGCAAGCAGTTAGATTTACGTTTTGGTATTATTGCCATCCTTATTTTTTTCGCCGCGTTTAGCCGGTTGATTCCACATCCATTCAATTTTACACCAGTCGGTGGTATGGCTTTGTTTGGTGCGGCTTATTTTACCAAAAAATACTGGGCATTCGTCATTCCTTTGGTCGCGATGTTTCTTAGTGATCTGGTTATCAATAACTTGATTTACCCAATCGTCTATCCTCAATATTACGAAGGATTTACCCTGATGACGCAGGGCTGGTACTGGATGTACGGTTCTTTCGCCTTGATTGCTTTATTGGGAATGACTGTTTTGAAAAAAGTAAAAATACCGGCCTTGATTGCTGGTAGCCTGGGCGCTTCGCTGATCTTCTTTTTGGTGACCAATTTTGGTACCTGGGCAAGTGGCAGCCTGTATCCTTTAAATATCACAGGACTTATGGCTTCTTACGCCGCTGGACTGCCGTTTTTCTTGAACACAATCGCTGGAGATTTATTTTACGTCGGCGTATTATTTGGTAGTTTTGAATTGGTAAAAATGCAATTCCCACGGTTGGTAACCGCTTAGGAATGAGTTAATAATAAATTTACGTTTTTGGCTTGATCTTTTTGCCGCTAGTTTCGTTAAATAGCCTCGTGATAGCGCGGCTATGGCAGCCCGACCGTTCCGGTTCCTTCACTTGGTTCAGTCATGTTTTTTGCCTTACTAGCAACAAAAATCTCTAACCCAAAATTCTTAATTTATTAGATCGTTGTTCCTAAGAGCTAAGCTAACCTAACATACTGTAATAACGCTGAGATCATAAGTGCGTAGAAAAATGACCGCAGCTAAGGTAGTACATTAAAAGAACGACCACAGCGTGGTCGCAGAAATTTTTACATTTATTTTCAAAAAATGCAGCAGAATTTTTACGCTTCATTAAGGTAGATTGAACACGCTGGCTTTTTCGACTGATCCCAGAGGGATCACATTATGTTAGCCGAGGCCCGTAGCCGTTCGATCCCAGAGGGATCGCATTATTTTCTGAAGAGCAAGTTATCTAATGAATCTATCCAATTGAACAACCTAGCAAAAAGCAAGCAGCTAGCAGCAAAAATCTGGCAAGAAAAAAGGTACGCTTTATCTAAAAACTAAATTTAGCCCTTAATTCGCATTATTTGTCAGCAGTTGCTTTTCACTAAAGCCCTTTCTATGGATACATCAAAATCAGCCTCCAATCAACCAATTAAACTAGTCCTCGATGTAGACTATTACCTAGAAGAAGGTCGGTATGTTTTTACCGCTGTTTACCACAAAAAAAGAGGTTATTGCTGCGACAACAAATGTCGTCATTGTCCCTATCCGGTCGCGGACCCGACGTAATCTTCCAGTATTCTTTTTGCAAATAAAGACAATTCCAGGTCGGTAGATTCTGCCGCTGCTCGCACCAGCACCTGATGTTCTGGCTGATTGAGTTTGGTGATCAGGTGCAACGTAGCGATCTTTAGTCGAACATCTTTTCCACTCTTTAATATTTCTTCCAAACTAGCATAGTGGTCGGGTATTTCCAGATCTAGTTTAGCCAGATTTTTACGTTTGGAATTGTTCACCACCGCAACTTCCAACAACGGAATCAAAGTAGATTTCAGACGGGATTCCAGTAAGTTATCCAAAAACTCCAAAGCGGTATTTCTCAGTCGCACCTTAGGACTTCTCATCGCTTTATGAATAGCAGAAATATTGTCTCTGGAATACCTTAAACTGAGTAAAAAAAAGATATTGTCCAGCTGATTGTTTAGTTGTTTTTTTAATAAAGAAACTACCCTTTTACGAATGGGTACTACATTTGTCGTATCCGGTATCTTTGGATTCGATTGAACAAATAACAACGTAAGCGTACCCTGAAAACGCAGTACCTCTTCCACAATTTGGAGTACAACCCGCTTTTTTCTGAACTTAAGCTTTGGGAAATTAAGATGTAATTCGCTCAATCCTTTTAGCGCATTTTGCCTAACGGTTGCGTCCTTGTGTTCTAGTAATTTGAATAGAAAGTTGATCGATTTAGGTTTATTAATCTGCTTGGCAATCGAAGGCAATAAACGAATGGTTTCCAGGTCTTGCGGTTTTTCTTTTAAAATCTCTTTAAAAGCAGGAATTAAATTGTTTTTGTAATTTTTCAGGGCATCTTTTGCCATCCGGCTGTAAGTCATTTTTGTAGAAAATCGAATAAGATCCTTTAGGAAATAAGCGTGGTGCGTACGTCCTGCGGCTTGTATCGCCTGTCGAACTACAACTGTTTTTTTATCCTTAAAATAGACTTTTAAATACGGAAATAAATCAGGAATATTGGCGTGACCTATTGCTTGAATAACAAATACTTTTTTCATATACCGTACGGATATATCCGTGATCGCAGGAATATCCTGCAAGTATTTCAAAATCCGATTTTTTAGCTGATACCTTTCCTTAAGCTTGGGGTTAAATTGAATCTGTTTGGCCAAACTTACCAAGGCCATTCCGCGAATTTCAGCGTTGGGACTATCCAGCTGCTTTATAATTATTTTGCGTTCTTTCACTGGTGTATTTTCAATCAGGTAGGCAATAGCCACCATCCTTACCTTAACGGATGGATCGTCGGTCATTTTTTCAGCATGGTGGTAGATTTTTAATCCTTTATAATGAGACAAATATTGAAAGGCTTCCGCCCGAACACCAGGATCTTCGCTTTTTAATAAAGTAAAAACAATTTTATTGTATTTTTTATTTTTAAAATGTTCAATTTGACGAAGTGCCGAAATCTTTTCAGTCTTTGAACCGCTCATTAGACTATCCATCAAATCGTTGATTACTGCTGCTTTTCGAATGCGTTTATTGGACGAAGTATTTTTTCCCAGACTCGTAATGATTTTTTGTTTAAAAGTAAGCAGGTACTCCTGACGCACCTTTGAAACCAGCACAATCCAGACAATTGTGAATACGAGTATCAAACCACTGATTGCAACACCAGTCAAGGACAACCCTTTGATTACAAAAATTAATAGCAGTCCACTAAATCCGGCAGCGAGACTATCTACAAATACATCGATAAAAGTTTTAGTCTGGTTTTTAATCGTCACACTGATGGGTAAAACCAGTAATTCAATTGCTGATTTATTGATAGATTGTTTAAAACTCCCATCGGCCATTTTCATGGCAATGACCGCAATTAATAACTCCGGGGCAATCATCAGACAAATGACCGATAAAGCAATCGAAACAGGTAGCAACAGTAAGGAAAATCCTACTCCGAGTCGACTAAGCAAAAAGCGGGTAACAAAAAGCTGAATGATCAGCGCTCCTACGTTAAAGGTAGAAAACCAAAAACCAAAGAACGCCGTCAATTCTTCCGGGTCACTAATGAGGGCAGCCGCCATTCCGCTAAACTGAAAATCCACCAATTTGGCCACTACGTTACTAACGCCCACAATAGCCGCCAATAAAGTCAAGTGACGGGATTGTAAAATCAATCGCAACGGACTTTCGGAATTTTCCTCTTTTGCTGACACATCCACGGTTATGGGTTTACCACCACTTTTCTTATTTTTCCGATAAATCAAAAAGGTCAAGGGAATACATAATGCAATTGTAAAAGCGCCTACAAATGGCAATTGGATACTATTCAAATATCCGGATAGAAAACTCGTTAGATAGCCTCCAAAGATTCCACCAGCAATACCACCTGCGCCAATTAGGCCGACGAGCCGCTTGAATTCTCTTTCGTTAAAAACAATATTTACCAAAACCCAGAACTGGGAAGTGGTCAGCACGGCAAAGATAGCCAGCCAGATATAAAAAATATACAATAGCCAATCACTCCAAAAACCTGTTTGTAAAGCGAAACCAAAAAAGACCAGTGCCATTATGGAGGAACTAAGCGTACCAATATTCAGATAAATAAAGGGGACCCGAGAAACAATTTTGCCATACAAAGAGGTGATGATCCCGGCAATCAGGGCCACAAAAATATAAGCATTGGGGAGGCTTTCAATTCCGTAGGTAGATAAAAATAAACTATTGACCGCTGGTTTAAGAATCAGCAAGGTAGTGATCACCAAAAATATGTACAGCTGCATGGAAAGGGCACGAAATAGTTCACCTTCACGAACGGCAAAAACTTTTTCCAGCAGCGATCTGATCATTTAATTATTTTGTAGGAGGTTGAAGTAGCTAAATACCCTTTAAATAATAAAGGCTTGAACGCAAAATTGTTCGTTATAATTCCTGAAAATTCCATAAAAAATCCGAAGTATCAAATAGACACTTCGGATTTTTTATAATGAACGTTTCTTTAAAACGATTGGTACCTACCGGACTTAGGATCATTAAAAATGTTGATAAAATAAATCAAGACCTATGCTTCATCTATTTCCATCATTCTATTTAATCGCCATTCCCCAGAGAAAGGTTTAAGCTGTTTTCATTGCTTTTTCTACTGCGTATACCAGCTTGCGGATAATCTGCTCGCCCGATGGATCTTCCGCCAGTGCGACCAAAATATATTTTCGATTTTCTTTTCCCATCACCATCACAGAGTCAGAGTGAAAATTGCTCCAGCTACCGGATTTTCTGTAAAGACGGGCACGAGGAGCTATTTTGTCCAGTGTATTCACAAATTTGTGGTGCAATAAAGGGTCCGCCATGATGTCCATCATTTGCTGTGATCGCTCCGGGCTGATTAGCTTTCCTTTAGCCATCATGTAATAATAACGACAAACCTGCTCTGCCGTAGCTGCGTGACTCAGTCCTTTCATTGGGTCAGGATTACGCGCCCCACCTGCGGCATACCGCTTTCCTACCCAAAGGCCACCACCGTGAGATTTGTCATAAAGTGCATATCTAGGATCGGTTAATACGGAAGCAATTTTATGGTAACCTACCCGGTCAATCATTCGGGTAGAAGCTTGATTATTTGATTTTGCAATCATCAGGTGCATATCGCGTTTTACAGCGGCTGTTTCCTTTAATTCTCCTTTGTCAATGGCATCCATAGCCGCAAAAAGAATCGCAATTTTGGGCAAACTGGCAGCATACATCATTTCTTTGCCATTTACGTGGGCAAATTTTGTATTATTATCGTCTCTCATATCTACGAGTCCGACAGATAAGCGTTTCTGGTTAATCAGTCTTTTCCACTTTGGATTTTCCTTTAAAACCCGTTCTAGTGCGGACTGTAAACGAAAATTATTACAAGCCCGTAGTGGACGAAACGGAGCAGCATCCTCTTCCATGGTAGTCTCGGGAATAGTGCTAATAGAGGTCAAATCAGTAACGGGTGTGCTAAAACTTAAAAGGGCCGTAATTATAGAAATATTCAAAATTGGACTCAAGAAAGATAAGGTCATAAAGTTTGGATGTTTTAAGAAAAAATGGAGAAAAAATTTTAGAAATATTTAGTCTGAGGGACCATTTGCGAATTGTTGTACAAGGATAAGGAATTTGCAAGAATTAAACCAATATTTTTAGTTAAATTTTATTTAATCCCGAAATTATTTTTTACTTGTTAATTTACGTATTTTTACACTAAATAAACAATTCATTATCAATTAGTTATATCAAATTCTACCAACACAAAATAGTAGTGGTTTTCCACCATTTTTGATACCGGGTTTACCCTGATTGGTGCAAAGTCCAGTTATTTTTAGAAAAAGAATGAACATTCTGATTATTAAAACGATTATCCAGATTACGCTACTATTAGGAACTGTACATCAATGGTTGTTCTCAACCCCACAAATTTTAATATTCATGTTTCAAAAGAAAACAATCTTTACTCTTTTCACTTTTATCCTTTTTTTCAATCTCTCCTTTGCTCAAAAAGTCTCCAATGAGGCGATTCGGTCAAAAATTGAAAATTACAAAGACCACCCCCGCGGTCCTTATCTCGAAATTCGCTGGTTTTGTGACGATGGCACCATTATTCCCCCCAAAGAATCCTGTCCCGACGGTGGTGTTCAACGCGCCAGCTATAAACCGGACGTAGTCGAACTCGCCAACACCAACCATATCTTTCTTGGTCAAATTCTTTCTAATACCGAACAAAAAGATTTTTTGGACGAATCCAATAACTTCTCCCGACTAAAACAATATCAGCTAGAACGATATCTGCAAAGCGTCGACGACGGCTGGGTCAATCGAAAGGGGCAGTTCTACCGTGGAGCTTACCAGATTGAAGATGAGATTGCCTGGGGAGCGGATTTCCTTAAAACCATTCTTAAACGTGATAAATTGATTGAGGAACATTTTTTTCTGCTCCGTCAGGCAGCTAAAGATATTCCACATCATCAGGATACCGATGCATCGCAAAGAATCCGATCGCTTTCTAAGGTCATTTCCGAGGCTTATCCAAAATTTATGGATTTACGGGTGAAAATTCACGGCCAGCCCGACGCATCAGACTTGCCAGCCGTCCGAGCTTTTCAAAAAGAACATGCCGCTGAACTCAAAGAGCCGCTCGCCACACAAATAGAGGAGTTAATCTCCGATATGGAACTGTTTTACGCTCCCGTGGATATGGACGAACTAGAGGACTATCTAAAAAAAGTTTCCAGTAAGGAAATCATCCGGCAGGACCTGAATAAATATATAGAAGCCTTCACCAGAACGGAAGATATTTCTGCCCGTGTCTCCTTAACCGCAGCCGAATTACTAAATATTCGTGAAAGTATTCGCGAAGTATCCAGCCGTACCGGACGTTTGGCGCTTTTGGACCTGAGCAATAATCTGGAAAGCATCTATTTTAAACTGGCCGCCAACTGGCAACCTGCTACCGTCAATGAAATGGCCAAAAAAATCTATGCTGCTGGTGAAGCAGCCACGGGGACAGGTTTTTTAGAACTCTGGGAATGGCGCGCCATCGCTCCCACATTACGTGCTGGCCCCATATCAACAGACACAAAGGATCAAAAAGAATATTTGGCCAATGCCCGCCGTATTGTCGAATGGGGAGCTGGAATGACCAGAGCGGTTTACGGAGAGGTGGTAGAAACATTCCGGGGCTTCGAACCAAAGGCTTACGGCTTTCTTGACGATCGGGTCCGGGCCTCCCCACTACTCGACCTGGGTACCACCGTCGGAAAACTTGGTGAAATTATTTCAAAAAAAGAAGATTCCGGAAATTACTTGTTAGGGACAGATAACGCGAGTCACGCACGCGGACTTAATTCTGGAGTCGCTATGGGACAACTGGTTATTCTCGAATCCACCACCGAAGATATGACCGTTGATAAAAACAAAATTTATGTTTTTAACCGACCACCTTCCGACCTTAAACCTGTTGCTGGTATCGCTACCGTTACGGAGGGAAATCTGGTTTCGCACGTACAGTTGCTTGCCCGCAATTTATCAATTCCCAACGCCGTTATCTCCGATCAAAATTTTTCTAACCTGCGTGAGTATAATGGAAAAGAAGTGTTTTATGCGGTTACCTCTGCCGGAAAAGTCATCCTTAAGGGAGCGGATAAAATGAGTGCTGCGGAGAAAGCGTTGTTTAACAAAAAGGAAAGAAATCAGGACAAAGTCTCCGTACCGGTGGAGCGGATCGACCTGACCCAAACCAGGGTACTAGATATGCGCGACGTGAATGCCGCTGCCTCCGGAGTACTCTGTGGACCCAAAGCAGCCAATCTCGGTCAACTAAAACAAATGTATCCTGATAAGGTAGTCGAAGGATTGATCATTCCGTTTGGAATTTTCAGACAGCACATGGATTTACCCATGCCTGGACAGTCCGGTTCTTATTGGGAATTTTTAAAGTCTTCTTTTGCAGAAGCAGAAAACAAAAGGGAAAATGGTACCAAAGACGCAGCTATTGAATCTTACTTGTTAGATCAATTAGCAGTTTTAAGTAACGGGATCAGCGCTATTGAATTTCAGAAGTCTTTTGTGGAGGATATTAAGGAGCAGTTTAAAAAAGTATTTGGAAAAGAGATGGGCGAAGTACCCGTATTTCTCCGCTCGGATACCAATATGGAAGACCTCAAAAATTTTACCGGAGCCGGCTTGAATCTGACCCTTTTTAACGTAGTGGACCAAACCGCTATTTTGAATGGAATTAAAAAAGTCTGGGCTTCTCCTTATTCCGAACGTAGCTTCAAATGGCGACAACGCTATCTCTTAAATCCAGAAAACGTGTTCCCTTCTATTCTAATCATTCCGAGTGTGGATGTGGACTTTTCCGGCGTATTGATTACCAAGGGAATTACCAGTGATAACCCACAGGATCTCACCCTGGCGATTAGTCGCGGTGCCGGAGGAGCGGTCGACGGACAGGCGGCAGAAGCCTATTTATTAAAAGCCGATGGAACCAATCAATTGCTTACGCCCGCACGGGAACCGGGCTATCGTCGGCTCCCCGTTTCTGGTGGTACGAGTAGCAACCTTGCTACTTTCGAAAAAGCAATTATTTCAAAGGACAATCTCGACAATATCAGGGCTTTTGCCCGTACGGTAGAAGATACCTTCCCCGAAGCCGCGGACGGTGAAGCAGTAGCTGCGTACGATATTGAATTTGGTTTTTCAAACGATAAATTATGGCTGTTTCAAATTCGTCCTTTTGTAGAAAGTAACAATGACTGGGAAAAGGAACCGATTGCCGACGTTCCCGAGACGGGTCCGGAAGGTACGGGTAGTGGTCTTTCCAGGTGGTGGTGGATTATCGGAATACTTGCCATAATCGCCATCGGAGGAGCAGCATTTCTGGCAAAATCCAAATCTCCTGATGCAAATAATGAAACAGAAAATAAATAACTTTAAGATACCTAATAATAAAATGACAAAATTCAAATTAAGCATACTATTTGGCTTGTTCTTAACAATCACTATTACTGAGACAACTGCCTATCCATACGACGGTTACGTTCGCACTGGTATAGCGAGACTATTGAGACTAGAACTAATTCATCAGGATTCCCTGACTGGAAAACTGGGTCCCGTAGGTCAGTATTTAAAAATGGAGGACATCAAGTTAAATCTGGTGGATGCACCCAGAATTGACAGCCTTCCCGCCGTTGATCCGGATTTACAAAAACTACTGGAATCCATTATTCCGAATCGACAAAAGAGATATTCTATCACCTTGCTGGACATCACGCCCGGACGTCCCGTTCGCTACGCAGCTCAAAAAGAAAGCATCGGCTACCAACCCGGTAGCGTGGGTAAACTGGCCATTCTTTCTGGCTTGTTTTGTGAATTACAAAATCTGTATCCAGATGACTTTGACAAAAGAATAGCCCTGTTAAAATCGAAAAGAGTCTCTGCCCGGGATTGGGCCATGTCCGATCATCATACCATTCCACTATTTGATGTAGAAACCGCTAAATACAGTCGACGAACCGTTCGAGAGAAAGATGTATTTTCTTTGTTTGAATGGGTTGACCACATGGTTTCGGTGAGCAATAACGGCGCGGCCAGTGTTCTCTGGCGAGAGCTGATTCTGATGCGCGAATTTGGTGAACGCTACCCTGCTTTGACCGAGGAAAAAGCGGAAGAATTTTTAAAAAATGAAAAAAGAAAAGTATTGACTGAAGTAGCGCTGGATGTGGTAAATGGTCCCTTACGAGATATCGGGATCACGGAAGATAACTGGAGATTGGGAAGTTTTTTTACCCACGGTGGTAAAAGAAGGGTTGCTGGAGCAGGTGGGAGTATTGGTACGCCAGCGGGACTGATGTTATGGTTGATTGCACTCGAAAGTGGCAACCTGGTAGACGAGCAGAGCAGTCTTGAGATGAAACGATTGCTCTACGTTACCGAAAGAAGAATTCGTTACGCTGCTACCAACGAACTGGACAGTGCTGCGGTATTTTTTAAGTCGGGTAGCTTTTATAAATGCAACAGAGAAACCATGCCGGATTGCGGAAAATACATGGGTAATGTTTATAATTATATGAACTCTATCGCAATAGTTGAACAACCTGATGGAACCAAATACATGGTTGCCTTGATGACTAATGTACTGGGTCGTAACTCTAATTGGGATCACCGTTTACTGGCTAAAAATCTTGACAGTATTATAGGAAAGGGATTTGGTGATTTGAACGCAAAGGTTAATTTGGAAGATGATGTGGAGGATGATGGAGTAGATTGATTCAGGTTGATGAACAGTTTTGCAAATTACAATAGTGTTTTGTTGGTGTGACAAGGTAGCACGCTTTGTTATTACCTTTTTCGTGAGCACCAGTCTCCGCTTTGGATTAATGGACCGATTTGATGAACCATTTCTGGGTTGTGATCAAAGGTATATATTTCAATCGGTTCGTTTTCTTCGTTTAGTTTTAATTCTTGAATGGTATAAAAATTATCCAGGCTCGAAGGATTGGTTCTGTCAAATCCTTCTAAAAAATCCAGTGCTTTTAGAATTTTTGGATTAACTACCTGATAAATTTCCACAGTAATTTCATCGGTTGCCGATCCTTTAATCACTGTAGGAAATTTGTTTGTCCCATACATTTTAAATCCTTTTAATCGGATGGTTTTAAGGAATAGACTTTTGCTTAGAACGTGGTGATTGGTTTCGCCTTTTCGTAGGGTGCCGTAGACGGCGATTTGTTTATTCATTGTGAATTTGATGTATGATTTTAATTAATTGTCTGGATAAGATTTCCCTAAAGGATGACGATTATATAGATTGAGATAAAAGGCGAAATATTTTTCATCAATCAAGGCGCTGAAATGGGCGTTATGCACAGCATAATAACCATTTTACTTCTTTGATTGATACAAAAATAGTTCGCCTAGAATCTGCACTTATTTATTTGCCATTCCTAAGCGACAATTCGCAGCTCAAAAAATACCGCCCATCCGCTTGCACGGTGTCTTCCTTCGTCGGGATCAGTCAGTTACCTCCACCCACATCCCCGGCACCCGCGCCTGAATCGTCTGATCATACATTGCCTCACAACTCACGGTCGGCAAATAATACTTACCCGGATACGCTGCATTTAACTGGATCCGGTAAGTTTGCGATTTATTTTTATTCAAATCAAAATAAGTGAAGACGCGATCGTCTCTAATATCCTGATATTCATAGTCGGCATCAACAGTTTGACCAACGGCATCCATCCGGGTATTTTGAATTTCCCAACCAGATGGAAAAATTTGAGACAAGGCCAGTTCTTCGTACCGAACACCCCGGGTTCCAGGATGCGTAATCTTTACTTGTGCGATAAAATCAGTTCCTTGTTCGATTCGGCCTGGGTCAATTTTTTTGCCATCCATCGCTTGATAAACAATTGACATTTGCAGGTTTTTCTCCACCGCAGTTGGGTCACCGATCGTGGGTTGTCCCGTTTGAATGACGCGAACAAAGACCAGATTCGCCCCTGAATTAACGACTTTGACCAATTGACTGGTACCTGCTTCGGGTAGCGCAATCTGAAAAACCGGGGACGTACTTCCAGCGGAAACCATCGTACCATTGTCTAGGGAATACTCAAATTTAATTTCTTGTCCTACCGCATTTTGACCAACAAATTTGGCAATCGCTAATAAACTATAAGCCGTTGTTTGTGTACTCAACCAACGGTCCGTAGACAAGTTTTCAGAAAGAGAACGAACAACTGCCGCAGCGGCTTCCTGATCGTTGAGCGCTACGAGGGTTTCCAGGATCATGGCTTCGTCGCGCACGTCAGAACCGTAGCTGCCTCCCAACTCTTGATAAGGTTTTATATTCTTGCTAAGCCCCCGTATCAATCCACGGGCAATCTCTGGTTTTCCTCCTTCGGCATAAGCCAAAGCCAAACGCCACGTAGTTACGGTGGGGAGATTTTTCATTTCTTGCAAACGATTCATAGCACCCCATTCCGGATTGCCACTGAGGGCCAAAGTGAATAAACGATAGGCTTGATTTAGCGTATTACTGGAGCGATAGAAACGGTCATTTTCTTGATCCTCGTACCGCCAGCTGCGGGCATATCTGGCCGCTGACTTTCGCCATTGATCTAGTAAATTTGAAGGTACGGCATACCCGGCTTTTTCTGCCTCAAGTAGAAAATGGCCCGCGTAATTACTTCCGTAATCTGAATAGTAGGTTCCACCCGGCCAGTAACTAAAACTACCGTCTGCGCGCTGAAATTTATTAATTTTATTAATGGCCGCTTTAATGTTACGAGCAGCGCGATCCTGATTTTCGGAAGACATTTCCAACAATTTACCTACGTATAACTGCGGAAATGCTGCGGAGGTCGTTTGCTCGATACAACCGTGGGGATAGCGAATCAAATAACTTAACCGTTTGCCCAGGTTTAAGGGTGGTATACCGGAAACTTCCAGGATGGTTTCGTTGGTACCGGGCATACCTGCCAGTTCGTAGGTCTGTTCCCATTTTTTACCGGCAGCAATCGAACCATCATATACATTGGTCACGGGAGGATTTGGATTTCGAATTTCTATTTCAATTTCCTGGCTTGCGGATTCTCCTCCGCTCGTGGCGGTGATCAAAAACCTGGCAGGTCCGGTACGATTGGCTACGTCCAAACTAAAATTAGCGATCTGGTCACCGATTTCATCAAAGGTTAATTGTTGAGTCGTTCCTCCCGAGAAACTTCCTAAACCAGATAGTTCTTTCACCGATATTTCTACCTCCCGGATATTATCTTCCATCGCAAAAACATTGACGGGCAAGTTGAGCGATTCGGTCGGGCCAAGGACTCTTGGTAACGTTGCCAGAATCATTAAAGGCTTCTTTACTGCGGTTGTTTTTTCCGCTTTTCCGTACGCTAAATCTCCCGAAGCAACGATCATCGTACGGACAGATCCGACGTAATTAGGCATGGTAATTTCGTGAGTCGCAGACTTTCCTGCCGGCAAATAAAATGGTCCCAGGTGTCGAACGACGGGTTTAAAACGGTTCGCTTTTTTAACGGCATTTGGATCCACAACTTCACCGTCGCCACCGATACTCAATATATTTTTTAAATCGCCACCATAAGCACCCAATACATAATCATACATGTCCCAGGTATTAACACCGAGTGCTTCCCGAGCGTAAAATTGATCCCAGGGATTGGGTGTTTTAAACCGAGTCAAATCCAGTAATCCATCGTCTACTACCGCCACCGTATACGTCATCGGTTTGCCATTAGACTCACTGACTTTGACGGCAAAGGTTCCTTTTGGTTCCAGCACCTCCGGCATGTCAATTTTGGGAGTCAGTTTGGTTTGTGGATTCTCGACCGTTACTGGAATTACGCCGTACATCCTGATACCCAAATCATTTTTATTTTGTCCATGGGCTTGCAACAAAGTGATATTGACATAAATATTGGGTGTCATGTCCACGGTAGTTGGAATCTTGAAAACATTGTCTCCCGCCTTCGCATCCTTCCATAAGGTTTGTAAAACGCTGGTACCATTTTCAATAGAAATCAAACAGCGACTATTTTCACTTGCCGGAACTTTAATTTCAATATCTTCGCCCAGCTGATACGTTTTTTTACCAGAAGAAAAACTGAGCATCGCCGCCGCCTCCCGCATTCCACTATCATGGTCATCATACCAGGGATAACCTGCGTAAAAATAATCTCCGGTACAATGTCCGGAAATATCGTCACAGGCACGGATCAAGTAACGTCCCCAATCATCTACTTTAAAATTAAATTTAGCAATCCCTTTATTATTTGTAGAAACCGTATTTCTAACCAAAGAACCTTTGTGTCCCGCTACGTTGTATTGCGTATTTTCACTATTGTTGTCACGATCCCACCACCAGCGCCATTCCACCCGGTAGAGACCTACATCCAGATTTGAATTTGCCACTGGATTACCGTCCGAATCTACCAACACTAAATCAACGGATTGATCTTTTCCATAATCGAGACGCTTGGAGTTATACTGGTTGAGTGGAATTTCGATACCTGCATACCGCGTGTAAGGACTGTACTCCATCGAAAAATTATCGGTACTAAAATCACCACCTTGTTCGAATGCACGACTTTTAAACGATACTTTCAGTTTGCCCGGTGCTGCGGTATTTCTATTTAACCTGGTAGTAATTTGAGCGGTCCCGTTATCATTGACCGTTCCGTCAAAAATCACCTGAGGCTCTGCGTCAAAAGTTCTGGCTGGATCATCAAATACAAAATTTGTATAACTTGGAAAACTCGTTTTCACCGATTTCATTTGAGATTCTATTTTGGCCTTTAGATTTTTGGCCGGTGCCCCGTGTAACCAGTTGACCTGTAAATCAGCAGCGAGGTTTTCGTCTTCCGGACCCAAGATTTCTTTACCAAAATCCAGTTTAATTTTCAACCGATTGGGTTTGACTGTTTCAATTTTAAGGGACTTGGTAAAAGTAGCCCCACCCAGCTCTACGGTGGCCAGCCAGTTGCCCGTTGGATCGTCCGTTTCTGTGGCTACGTGTAGCGGATACACGCCCCGAACGTTGGTGCTCGACACGAACGATTTTTGAATTTGTCCACGAGGATCTTTGAGGGTAAACGCCACCGGATGATCGTCAGGCAAGCGCCCCGTTTTATCTTCTAACACAAAATTTAAAAATAAAGAATCACCGGGACGCCATACGCCCCGCTCTCCGTAGATATATCCCTTCATCCCTTTTTGCGGTGCGACACCAGCAACGTCGAAACGACTGAGAGACAAATTTGCACCATCCGAAATTTTTAAATATCCTCTTTGTTTTTGAAAATTAGCAACAGCTACAAATGGTTCTTTTTTTATACTAAACTTCGCAATTCCTTTCTCATCCGTCAAGGCCGACGTAATTTTCTGCTGGGCATAATCATATAAGACAACTTCTACTTCAGGAATTGAATTGGTTGTTCGAAGGTCATTAATCACAACGCTCAAAGAACCATCCTTTCCTTTTTTTGCGAGCATTCCAAGATTGGAAGCCAGGATATTTCGGCGGGCAAAATTATCGGATTGATAATATGCCGGATAACACGGATCTTCACGATGTCGCCAGGAGTAGCCTTGGTAATAGGGTATATCAATATCCCAGAAGGATTCTAGCAATGCGTCCGGATCACGATCTTTTAGAACGGTGAGCGTGTTGTCCGTATCCACTGCTCCACTATTATTTACGTTACAATTATAAGTAGCGTAAGACTGTTTAAAGCCAATTCTAACCTGATAGATCGCCGCAGGATCTTTGTCAGTTAGTTTTTTCAGATCAATAGCATAGCGCGTCATGATCGTCGGTTGTGCAGCGGGATTTAGTTTAGATAATTCAAACTTTTTTTGAAAAATAACATTCCCAACCATTTCCATGGAATAATTTCCACTGATATTGTTATACTGTAGAAATTGTAAAATATTGTTATTGTAAATTTTAAAAACCTCAATATCTACCGCCGTTAATCCGACGGCATCAAAAGGAAAAACAAGTCCTTCCGAATTAGGAAGAATACTACCACTGCCCACCACTTTCACTTGTGGATGCTCTTGAACGAAGGAAACGTTCCAGATCGTGTTTTCATCAAATTTTGAGTTAACGGTATTTAAAATTCCTGGATTAATGGACAGCGTTTTATTGCCTGTTAGTTGATCAGAAGGATAGAGTTTAATCTTGTTTCCATCCACCAGTGTTTTAAATTCGGTACTAGTACCGGAAATTTCAAACCGTCCGGAAAAGTCCTGATTTTTTAAAATAGGATCAGAAAAAAAAACGGTAATATATTGCTCTGGCAAATTGGTTACCTGTACACTATTTACCAAAAAATCGTTGATCCCGGGAACGGAAATAGTACGGTCATCTTGCTGATTTATATGGAGGGCCTTTCCATCAAGCGACAAGACAACCTCAGAAGATTCGGTCGTTCTTTGAATTCCCCTAATCGTAAAACTATGTTCTGTAGCATCGCCCATCGAGGCAAATTCAATGGGTAGTTTTTCCCCATTCTGGGTAGCAGTTAAAACCTGATTGATTTTTTCGCCTTCCACCAAATCTCCAGCGAGCAAGACTCCGTTGAGCTCCTGTACGGCAGGATTTGTATGATTAGAAGCGACCAATCCTTCCGTCTTTAAATCGAGGTAGATTTCTTTCGTTCTAAAATTGAATTGAAAATTTTCAATATCCGGATTCAGTTTTTTTACAAGTTGGCGAATATCTAATTTGGCCAAATAATATGTATTGGATTTCATCCACACTTCGGGCGTAAAAACAAGGGTTTGTTCGTCTTCCCATCTGGATGTTCCCCGTATATCCGGGGTGAATTTTAGAAGATCCTTTTCAGCATCCTGGCCAACATTTTCTGCCGTCACCATTGGCTGAACAAAACGGATTTTCACTGGATCCGTTTTTGAGATCGTACCAGAAGTGTAGGCGTAAATGTAAGCAGCCAGAGATGGAGGCATTTTTTTTGCCAGAATGGGTTGTTGTCCTTTGTTGCAACTAAAAGTGAGAAAAGCTGCAAAGATGGCAAAGCATACGGTTTGGAGAGAGAGGTTATTTGATTTTTTCATATTGGTAAAGGATTGAGATAACGGGTAATAGGCTGTTGGCTATTGGCTATTGGCTATTGGCTGTTAGTTAAGGTGTTCAATCTACACTGTGCAAGCTAAAAATTTCTTATGCAGTTTTTATTACGCTTTTTCGGACTGATCCCAGAGGGATCACATTATGTTAGCCGAGATTCGAGGCCCGCAGTCGTTCGATCCCAGAGGGA
>ENA-ORXR01000955-ORXR01000955.1-marine-metagenome-genome-assembly--contig:-NODE-955-length-33560-cov-4.342293_pt1 | contig 33560 bp, 37 predicted proteins | sample MGYA00237866_ERZ511479 | MGnify/ENA metagenome assembly ERZ511479
AGACCGCGATCCACGTCGGTGCGCTCGACACGAAGATTCTGCGTCGTCACGCGGGCCGCGCCCATGTGACCGGCCATCTTCTTGCCCTTGAACACCTTGCCGGGGAACTGGCACTGGCCCGTCGAGCCGTGCGAGCGGTGGCTGACCGAGACGCCGTGCGTCGCACGCAGGCCGCCGAAGTTGTGACGCTTCATCGCGCCGGCAAAGCCCTTACCGATCGAGGTGCCGACCACGTCGACCAGCTGCCCCTCGAAGAAGTGGCTGGCGATGATCTCCTCGCCCACGTCGATGAGGTTGTCCTCGGTGACGCGGAACTCGGCAACTTTTCGTTTCGGCTCGACCTTTGCGACCGTGAAGTGACCACGCATGGGCTTGCTCACGTTCTTGGGTTTCGCCTTGCCCGCGCCCAATTGGACTGCGGTGTATCCGTCGCGCTCTGATGTCCGCTGGGCCACGACCTGCACGTTGTCCATCGAGAGGACGGTGACAGGAACCTGCCGACCGTCTTCCATGAACAACCGGGTCATGCCCAGCTTCCGAGCGATTACGCCTGTACGCATCTCGCCCACCCCCTTACAGTTTGATCTCGACGTCGACACCGGCCGCAAGGTCGAGCTTCATCAGCGCATCGACGGTCTGCGGGGTCGGGTCGACTATGTCGAGGAGACGCTTGTGCGTCCTGATCTCGAACTGTTCCCGGCTCTTCTTGTCGATATGGGGCGACCGGAGAACCGTAAAACGCTCAATCCGCGTCGGCAAGGGGATAGGACCTCTAACCTGGGCGCCTGTGCGTTTGGCTGTGTTGACGATCTCGCGCGCCGAAGAATCGAGCGTGCGATGATCGAAAGCCTTCAGCCTAATGCGAATATTCTGTCCCTGCATGGGGAACGCCTCTTGCCTAGAGTGAAATATGATCGGGTCGAGCAAGGAAGTGCGTCAAACCTGATCGCATTTCACGGATGCGGAGAAAAGAAAAGAGCGAGGGCAGCATATCGCCCCCGCTCTCCGGGTCTGTCTCGATTACTCGAGGATCTTTGCGACGACGCCAGCGCCGACGGTGCGGCCCCCTTCACGGATGGCGAAGCGCAGCTTCTCTTCCATCGCGATCGGGTTGATCAGCGTCACGGTCATTTTCACGTTGTCGCCCGGCATGACCATTTCCGTTCCTTCGGGAAGGTCGACCGAACCCGTGATGTCGGTCGTGCGGAAGTAGAACTGCGGGCGATAGTTCGTGAAGAACGGCGTATGACGGCCACCCTCATCCTTGTTCAGGATGTAGGCTTCGGCTTCGAACTTCGTATGCGGCTTGACGGAACCGGGCTTGCAGAGGATCTGCCCGCGCTCGATGCCTTCGCGTTCCACACCGCGCAGCAGGGCGCCGATGTTGTCGCCTGCCTCACCACGGTCCAGCAGCTTGCGGAACATCTCGACGCCTGTGCAGGTCGTCGATTTCGTATCGCGGATGCCGACGATCTCGATGGTGTCGCCCACGTTGATCACGCCGCGCTCGACGCGACCCGTCACAACCGTACCCCGACCCGAGATCGAGAACACGTCCTCGACAGGCATCAGGAACGGCTGGTCAATCGCACGCGCAGGCGTCGGGATATACTCGTCCACGGCGGTCATCAGCTTTTTGATCGCGTCTTCGCCAATCGCCTGCTCGGTGCCGTTCATCGCGTGCAGCGCGGAGCCGGGGATGATCGGAATGTCGTCGCCGGGGTACTCATACGAGGACAACAGCTCACGGATTTCCATTTCGACCAGCTCGAGCAGCTCGTCATCGTCGACCTGATCCACTTTGTTCATGAAAACAACCATGTACGGGATGCCAACCTGGCGACCCAGCAGGATGTGCTCACGCGTCTGGGGCATCGGGCCATCGGCCGCGTTCACCACCAGAATGGCGCCGTCCATCTGTGCGGCACCCGTGATCATGTTCTTGACGTAGTCCGCGTGGCCGGGGCAATCGACGTGCGCATAGTGACGCGCCTCGGTCTCATACTCGACGTGCGCCGTCGAGATCGTGATCCCGCGCGCTTTCTCTTCGGGCGCGCCGTCAATCTGGTCGTACGCTTTGAAGTCGCCAAAGTACTTCGTAATCGCCGCCGTCAGTGTCGTCTTGCCGTGGTCAACGTGGCCGATCGTGCCGATGTTGACGTGTGGTTTGTTACGTTCAAACTTTGCCTTTGCCATGGTGGGCGCCCTTCCAGAATTCGCGAGGGCCCGCTGCGGGCCCGATTGCACATGGCGCGCGACATATGTGGTCTGGACAGTAAAATCAAGCAGGTCTTGCGCAGCATGCAGCAGTTTCGCAGCCCTCTGCGCGACTTAGCCGTCGGTCGCGGTGGCGACCTCCTCTGCTGCCTCGACAGCAGGGCCCTGCGTTCCATTGAACCAGCCCTTCGCCTTATTCTCGCGCACCAGAAAATTCTCGATCTGTTTAACGGCATTCTGGCTAAGGTTCTTGAACTGCTCCTCGGCGGATTTGGTGTACCCCGACCCGACGAGTGGCCCCTGATCGAGCGATTCAATCACCGTGATCTGATGCGCTTTCGGGGTCAGCTTTTTATTTTTGGCATCGTCCCAGACGGTCAGGCGGATGATCATCGCGGATTTGGGTGCGGCGACCACGGGCACGCCGGGGGGGGCCAGAAAATAGCTCTCGATCGAGATGCCGAAATGGTACAAGCGCGCACCCTCATAGCGGTCGAAACGCTCTGCCACTGCGGATTGCAGCATCTTGGTCATCACCTCGGTCTCAAGCGTTCGACCAAGCGGAATTTTCTGCACTTTTGGCGCGACGACGATGTTGTGGCTCAGGTTGAAATCGCCCAAAGGTACAGCCGGTTTACCCAGATCAGAAGCACCGTTACAGGCCGCAACCAACACAGCAGCCCCTACCAGAACCGCGTTCCGCATCCCTGTTATCTGACCCATACCTGCCCCTTTTCACCTTGCCATTCCTGCCTACCCCAAGCCACACAGCGGTGCAATGCGCGCCCGATTTGCGGTGGTGAAAGGGCGCTCTTCAGGTCACAATAGCGCCAAAGGAGACGTCCCATGCCCCTGCCCTTTTTGCACCGCGCGGCGCTGACCCTTGCGCTGTTACCGATGGGGTGTACCGCCCAAACCGCCCAGCAGCGCGCGCTGGCAGACGAGGTGGCGGGCATGCCTGCGCAGGTCATTGCGCTGGCCTGTACCGACGGGCCACGCACGGTTGCAGTTCTGGGCGCGGGGTTTTACCTGCGTGAAGGGCGGCGCATTTTCATCTGCACCGAGCCGCTGGCGGGCGGGCTGGCCTGCACCGATGAAGGTGCCGCGCGTATCCTCGATTTCGAAACACGCCGCGCCACCATCCGCGATCCCGGCACCCCGCCGCGCGCCTGCACGTTCTAACGCGCCGTTCAGTCGCAGACTGCCTTGAGGTCTGCCCAATCTGCCGGTGAAATGATGTCGTTGTAGATCGCGTCAGGCTGGGCAGCGGCCCGCGCGGCGTCGATCCGGCTGCTGAGGGTCGGGTGGCTGACAAAATGCGAAACGACCCCTTCGGTATCACCGTACTCATTGCGTAGCCGCGCGAATATATCGCCCAGCGCCGCGGGCGAAACGCCTGCCTCTTCCAGCGCGCGATAGGCGAATTCATCCGCACCTGTTTCGGCTGATTGGGCATAGTTCGCGCTGATCAGCTGTTCTGTCAGAAACAGGACCACGGCCCCGCCCGCAAAATCCCCGAACATCAACCCCAAAATCCCGATAGATCCGGCAGAACGGAGCGCGTGGCGCGTGGGGTCGCGGTTTTCGACATGGCCGACCTCATGGGCCAGAACGGCTGCGATTTCATTGGGGCTGATTGCCGCGTCGATCATGCCGCGAAAGAATACGACGTACCCGCCCGGCAGCGCAAAGGCGTTGACCATCTCGTGATCCAGCACAAAAACGCGGACGGCGTCATCGCTGTCGCGCTCGACCCCGAGGGCGACCAGCATCTTCTCAAGCGCGGCAAGGCCCGGATCATGGTCGCAGGTGGGAAGCGGCGGCAGGCCCGTGCCCGCCAGCGCCTGCCGGATCTGGCCGAATGTCGCCTCGCCCAGCGCGCGCTCGCCTGCGGGGGGCACAAAGGTTGCAAGCCGGTCAGCCAGCAGCGGGATCAGCACACCGATTTGCAGACTGACCGCCGCGACAGCCGCGAATGCCCAAGCCGCCAACCGCCCGCGTCCCTTTGGCGGGGCGCGCCGCGCCAGATGCGGCATGTATTGCAGGATGCGCGGGTCGGACAGCTGCAGCCGTGCCAGCGGGTCGGATGTCACGCGCAGGATCACCCCGTCGCGCCCTGCCGTATCCTCAAGCTGGCGAATGTCGGCCAATGGCCAGCGCAGCCCTGCCTGCGCGCTGTCTGGCAGGCCGATTTCCAGCATGCCGGCCCCTTTGTCCACAAACAACGTCACGGTGCGCGGCACGGGGGAATCGCCGTCAAAATAAGCGCTGTAAGCCCCGTTGAGCAGACGCGCGTCTGTCTCCTCCGGGGTTGGGGCGGGGGGCGATTGGGCGGGGGGCGATTGGGCGAGTGGCGATTGGGCTGGCAGCGTAGGGGGGAGCGTGGGTGGCAGGGTCATATCGCGGCTCCCAGATCCAGTGCCTCGGCAAAGCCTTCGGCCTCTGCGAATTCATCGCGGGCGCGCTGGCTGACATCCGCCAGCCCTGCGATGTTGTTCAGGCCCAGCGTAATCGCCATGTGGCGCATCAGCGGATAGGTGACAAAGACGTGGTGCAGCACGCTCCAGAACAAAAACAGCGCCAGATACAGCACGGTAATGATCCCCAGCGACAGCCAGCGCGGCAGATCACCCAGCGGGTCCGCTGTGCCGGTTTGTGCCTCCAGAAACGTGTCCGGCCCCAGCAGGCCGATCGCAACACCGACGACCGCCATGATCCCGATCACAAGGATGAAATAGGCGATCGTCGTGCCCAGAACATAGATCAGCGAAATCCGCAGCGTATTGAGGTTGGAGGTCATCCGAATATCGCCGGTGTGTTTTTGATTGGCCAGAATGCGTTTGCACATGAACCGGTAATGGACCGCACCGTAAATCAGCGCCATCGACAACGGGATGAACAAGAACAACCGCCCCGTCCCGTCCCAGTCCACGAAAGCAAAGCCGATTTGCACCGGATCGCCCAACCGCTCAACCTGTTCGGCCAGCGTGGCAGAGCCGTCGGGGATCAGCGGGTCAAGCCACAGCCATGCCAACACCGCAGCCGTCGCGGCCACCGCACAGACAAAAGGGATCAGCGCGCGGTACAGCATTTGCCATCGCCCGCCCTGCACCAGTCTGGCAGATCCAAAGAACGTGCGGTCGGTTTTGTATTTTTCCAGCCAGAAGGTCATGCGCGGCCACAAAAGGCCCAGCGTGCAGATCGTGATCAGCCAATGCACCAAGGCGCGCCACGCATATCCCCACGCGCCTTTTTCAAGGCCAAAGCGCACGCCGCGCCAGCGGGTCCGCGCCAGAACATAGCGGCGCGCGCGGTACTGGGCGTAAAACCAGATCGGGATCACCCCGAGGGTACTGGCGAAATATCCGACAAACGAGCTTTGGAACAGCGAGAAGCTGAGGAACATCAGCGCGAGATTCACAATGCCGATGTAGAAGGTGAGGATCACCACGGCAATGAAAAAGCCCAACAGCTTTTCCCACGGGTCCCCGACATATTCCAGCGGGTGCCCACCGGGGCGGATGGCGGACCAGTACCAGCGCCGCAGTCGTGTCTTCATCCAGAACCGGTAAAAGCCCAAGGTCAGGACCGTCCAGAACCCCGATTTGAGCGCCAGCCAGAACAGTGCAGAGCGGTTGCCGACGAACCCGACCCGAATGCCGTGGACGGGCACAGGTGGCGGGGCGGTTGCAAAATCAGGTGAAGGTGTTGTCACGCGGGAATCCTCGGGGTGCCATACGGCCGGCCGTCGCACGTTTGCCGGTCCACTCGTCCAGATCGACCTCGGTGCGGGTGCGCCCTGCGGGGTCCAACCAGCTGAGCCCCTCGGCGCGGGTAAAGGTGGTGGCATCCGACATGCCGCCGTCTTTGTATTTTTGCATCCGCACGCCTTTGCCGCGGCCCATTTCGGGCAACTCCTCCAACGCAAAAACCAACACTTTGCGGTTCTCGCCCACAGCGGCGATGCTGTCACCGCTGACCGGTTTGCAGACCAGCGCGCGCGTCTCGCCGCGCACATTCAACACCTGCTTGCCTGCGCGGGTCTGGGCCACGACTTCGGCCTCGGGCACGATAAACCCGTCCCCCGCCGAGGAGGCGATGAGCAGCTTGCCGTCGGGCTTGTGGATGAACAGATCGACGATCTGCGCCTCGTTCGGCAGATCGACCATCAGGCGCAACGGCTCCCCCATGCCGCGCCCGCCGGGCAGGTTGGCGGCAGAAACGGTGTAGAACCGCCCGTTGCTGCCGAATGCCAGCAGACGGTCCGTCGTCTCGGCGTGAAACACAAACCGCGATGCATCGCCATCCTTGAACTTCAGCTCGCGCGCCAGATCAATGTGGCCCGTCATGGCGCGGATCCAGCCCATCTGCGAGCAGACGACCGTGATCGGTTCGCGGTCGATCATCGCCTCCAGCGGGACGTCCTCGACCTCCCCCGCCTCGGCAAAGGTCGAGCGGCGCGCGCCACCTTCGTACTGTTTGCCGAATTGTTTTTTCGTCTCGCGCAGCTGGTCGGTGATGCTGTCCCATTGCAGCGCCTCGTTTTCCAGCAGGTCCTCAAGGCCCGCGCGTTCTTCCATCAGCTCGGATTGCTCGCGCAGCAGCTCCAGCTCCTCCAGACGGCGCAAGCTGCGCAGGCGCATGTTCAGGATCGCCTCGGCCTGCACCTCCGACAGCTCCCCCTCGCCCGGCGCGGGCGGCAGATAGTCCTTCTCGTCCATTGCGCGCACATGGGTCTTGCCCCAGTCCTCGCGCATCAGCGCCTCTTTCGGCTCGTCGTCATAACGAATGATGTCGATCACGCGGTCGAGGTTGAGAAAGGCAACGATGAACCCCTCAAGCACCTCAAGCCGGTGGTCGATCTTTTCCATCCGGTGACGCGAGCGGCGCTCCAGTACATCGCGGCGGTGGTCAAGGAAGGCGCGCAGGACTTCCTTCATCGAGCAGACCTTTGGCGTCACGCCGTCGATCAGCACGTTCATGTTCAGCGAAAACCGCACCTCGAGATCGGAGGCGCGGAACATCATGCCCATCAGAACCTCGGGATCGACATTCTTGCTGCGCGGTTCCAGCACCATGCGGATGTCCTCCGCGCTCTCATCGCGGATGTCAGCGAGGATGGGAATTTTCTTGGTCTGGATCGCCTCGGCAATCTTCTCGATCAATTTGGACTTTTGCACCTGATAGGGGATTTCGGTGACAACGATCTGCCACTGACCCCGGCCAAGGTCCTCAACCTGCCAGCGCGCGCGCAGACGAAAGCCGCCCTTGCCGGTGCGGTAAGCCTGCGCAATGCTCTCTGGCGGCTCGACGATGATACCGCCGGTGGGAAAGTCGGGACCGGGCACATAGTTGAGAAGCGTGTCGTCGCGCGCGTCCGGCGTTTTGATCAGATGGATACAGGCGTCACACAGCTCGGATATATTGTGCGGCGGGATGTTCGTGGCCATGCCGACCGCAATCCCGCTGGATCCATTGGCCATGAGGTTGGGGAATTGCGCAGGCAGAACGGACGGCTCTGTCAGGCGGCCGTCATAATTGTCACGGAAATCGACGACGTTTTCAGACAAGCCTTCCAGCATCGCTTCGGCCACGGCGGTCATCCGCGCCTCGGTGTAGCGCGAGGCGGCCGGATTATCGCCGTCGATATTGCCGAAATTACCCTGCCCGTCGACCAGCGGGTAGCGCACGTTGAAATCCTGCGCCAGACGCGCCATCGCGTCATAGATCGCGGCATCGCCGTGCGGGTGGAAATCGCCCATCGTGTCGCCGCTGATCTTGGCGGACTTCAGAAATCCACCCGTCGAATTCAGCCGCAGGCGGTTCATCGCGTATAAAATCCGGCGGTGAACCGGCTTTAACCCGTCACGCGCATCGGGCAATGCGCGGTGCATGATCGTGCTGAGCGCATAAGTAAGGTAGCGATCCCCCAGCGCGCGGCGCAAAGGTTCTGATGTTTCCTCGAAGCGAGGGGGCGCTGGTGTGGTTTTATCCGTCATAGCAAGGTGTTTAGACGTCAGTTAGGCCGCCGACAAGTGAACCTTTGAGCCCCCACTCAACCTGACAATGTATTCGTGACATTCCTGTGACGGGTAAATTTTTGCGAACTTTTCCCTCCTCAAATGTGTTAAGTTTTCGTAGATACATTTTGGGGGAGCCGACGACGTGCTCCGAGTATTGTTGCAGGAGCTGTGCCATGAAGACTTTTATTGTTTTGACTTTCGGATTTCTAGGATTTGCCTTTTACGAAATGAGCGGCGGATCGGATTTTGCTCCTGCAAGTGAACGCATGGCTTCAGCCAAACCTGATGCGGAAGTAGTGCAAATGGCGCAGGCCGACACCACCGAAGCACAGCCCGCGACATTTTCGGACCAGAACAGCGCGTCGATTACCAAGATCGACACAACGCCGGTCGTTACGCGCGCCTCGCTGAACCTGACAGATGTGACAGACACCAGCGCCGATGTCGCCGAAACGGCTGACCTTCCCCAGGCGCGAATCATCGACAGCGCCGAGACACCGCAGATTATTCTGCCAAGCCTGATCGCCACGACTGACACGGGCGGCGTCATCACAGACGGTGACGTGCGCAAGGTTTCAGGCAACCGCGTCAACGTGCGCGGCGGCCCATCCACAAACTATGGCATCGTGAGCAAGCTGACACGCGGCGAGCAGGTGCGCATCCTTGAGGACAACGGCAACGGTTGGGTGCGCATGCAGCCGGTCGACGGTGGCAAGACAGGCTGGATGGCCGATTTCCTGCTCACCTCGGGCTGATCGCCACAAGGCAATTGCAAAGCCGCCAAAAACAACGCATTTGAGGCCTCGTTCACCGACGAGGCCTTTTTTCATGTCCAAACCCACGATTCTCATCACCGGATGTTCGTCCGGTATCGGCTATGCCGCTGCGATAGGGCTGCGGGATCGTGGCTGGCATGTCTATGCCGCCTGCCGTCAGGAGCTGGACTGCGCCCGTCTGCGCGAAGAAGGCTTCGACAGTCCACGCCTTGATTATGCCGATGCCGACAGCATCATCAACGCACTGGCAGATGTGCTGGATGATACAGGCGGGACACTGGATGCGCTGTTCAACAACGGGGCCTATGCCGTCCCCGGCGCCGTCGAGGATTTGCCCACCGAGGCCCTGCGCGAAATTTTCGAGACGAATTTTTTTGGGTGGCACACGCTGACCCGTGCAGTCCTGCCGGTCATGCGCGCACAGGGTCACGGGCGCATCGTACAATGCTCGTCGGTACTGGGGCTGGTGGCGCAACCGTGGCGCGGGGCGTATAATGCCACCAAATTCGCGCTCGAAGGGCTGACCGACACCCTGCGCCTGGAGATGCGGGGCACCGGCATCTATCCGATCCTGATCGAGCCGGGGCCGGTCACCTCGAAAATCCGCAACAACTCCATCCCGCATTTCGAACGCTGGATCGACTGGGAGAATTCTGCCCGTGCGCAAGAGTACGAGAGCGTGCTGGCCCAACGATTGTATGGTGACAACGGTCCCGACAAATTCGAGCTGCCCCCCGAAGCGGTTGTCAAAAAGCTGGTACATGCGCTGGAGGCCAAGCGCCCGCGCCCGCGCTATTACGTCACAACCCCCACCTATCTGGCCGGATTCCTGCGCCGGATCCTGGGCACCCGCATGCTGGACCGTGTCCTGAGCCGCTGAGGGGTTGCTTGCACGCCTCTGACCACTACATCATCGCGTTAAAGGTAAAGGGAGATTCCAATGGCCGACCCGTTTCTCATTCTCGTCATCGTCGCCGTGGTCGCGGTGGTGATTGTTCTGATGCTGGGCCTTGGCGGTTTTGCCGGCGGGGGCGCGTTCAACAAGGCGAATTCGAACAAGCTGATGCGCTACCGGATTATTGCGCAATTCATCGCGGTCGTTCTGATCGTGATCTACGTCTACTTTTTCAAAGGGTAAGCCCATGGTTGTTCTGAATAAAATATACACGCGCACCGGCGACAAGGGCGATACGGCACTGGGCAACGGCGCGCGCGTTGCCAAACATGATGCCCGCGTCGAGGCCTATGGCACATCGGATGAACTGAACTGTTTTGTCGGCGTGGCCCGCCTGCATGCAACGGATGAAACGGACGCCGCGCTGTCGCGCATCCAGAATGACCTGTTCGATCTGGGCGCGGACCTGTGCCGCCCCGACATGGAAAAAGATGCCGATGCCGAATACCCGCCCCTGCGCATGGTCTCCGCGCAGGTCGACCGGCTGGAAGGCGAAATCGACGTGATGAACGCCGCACTTGATCCCCTGCGCAGTTTTATCCTGCCGGGCGGCACGGAACTGGCTGCACATCTGCATGTCTGCCGCACTGTCGCGCGTCGCGCCGAACGTCTGGCGACCGAACTGGCCACCCGCGAGACTGTGAACGATGCCGCCGTGCGCTATCTCAACCGTCTTAGCGACTGGTTTTTTGTTGCGGCACGCGTGGCCAATAATGGTGGTAAGGACGATGTGCTGTGGGTGCCGGGTGCAAACCGCTGAGCCAAACAACCAAGGCGGTGTTGCCAGTGTGATGCAGCGCGGAAAGATGTAACGTGACGTGCCCACTACCCCATGCGGCGATTTTGCGCTGTTTTGACTGCCCGCCCTTCGTTAGACATAACGCAGTTTTATTTGGCTCGCGCCAACCCGCGTGAGTCGCAACCCCGAGGAGATATCGCTCATGAAGGTGCTCGTACCTGTCAAACGCGTGATCGACTATAACGTGAAAGTGCGCGTAAAAGCGGACGGTTCAGGTGTCGATCTTGCCAACGTCAAAATGTCCATGAACCCGTTTGACGAAATTTCGGTCGAACAGGCGATCCGCCTGAAAGAGGCCGGTCAAGCGGACGAGGTCATCGTCGTCTCTGTTGGCGTCAAGCAAGCGCAGGAAACCCTGCGCACGGCACTGGCGATGGGCGCGGACCGTGCGATCCTTGTTGTGGCGACCGACGATGTGCACAACGATATCGAGCCACTGACCGTCGCCAAAATCCTCAAAGGGATCGTCGACGAAGAGCAGCCGGGCCTTGTGCTGTGCGGCAAGCAGGCCATCGACAACGACATGAACGCCACGGGCCAGATGCTCAGTGCGCTGATGGGATGGTCACAGGCGACATTCGCCTCCGAAGTAGCGATCGAGGGCGACAAAGCGGTGGTCACGCGCGAGGTCGACGGCGGTCTGCAAACGATCAAGGTCAACATGCCGACAGTTGTGACAGTGGACTTGCGCCTCAACGAGCCGCGTTATGCCTCCCTGCCCAACATCATGAAAGCAAAGAAAAAGCCGCTGGATGAAAAGACCCCTGCCGACTACGGCGTCGAGGTGTCCAATCGTCTGGAAATCGTCAAAACCGAAGAGCCCGCAGCGCGCGCCGCAGGCATCAAGGTAGGCTCCGTCGAGGAGCTGGTCTCGAAACTCAAAGAAGCGGGGGCCGTGTAATGGCTGTTCTACTCCTTGCAGAAGTAAACAATGGCGAGCTGGCGATGGACGCCACGGCAAAGGCCGTAACTGCCGCTGCCAAACTGGGTGATGTGGTTGTGCTGGCCGCGGGCGGATCTGCCGCAGCGGCGGGCGATGCCGCCTCCAAGATCGACGGCGTATCCAAGGTTCTGGTTGCCGAAGATGCCTCGCTTGGGCACCGCATGGCAGAATCCACGGCGGCGCTGATCGTGTCGCTGGCAGGGGATTACGACCACATTGTCGCGCCCTCCACCACGGATGCGAAGAACGTGATGGCGCGGGTCGCGGGCCTGCTGGACGTGATGATCATCTCGGACGCGACTGCCGTGATCGACGCCGACACGTTCGAGCGCCCGATCTATGCGGGCAACGCCATGCAGACAGTCAAATCCCTGGACGCGAAAAAGGTCATCACCTTCCGCACATCGACATTCGATGCGGCGGGCGAAGGTGGGTCCGCCAGCGTCGAGACAGTATCCGCAGCAGCAGATCCCGGCCTGTCCGAATGGGTCGAGGATAAAGTCGCGGCCAGCGACCGCCCCGAGCTGACGTCAGCCGGTGTTGTCGTATCCGGCGGGCGCGGTGTCGGCTCGGAAGAGCAGTTCAAACTGATCGAGGATCTGGCAGACAAGCTGGGCGCTGCTGTTGGCGCCTCGCGCGCGGCAGTCGATTCCGGCTATGCGCCTAACGACTGGCAGGTCGGCCAGACCGGTAAGGTGGTCGCACCCGATCTTTATGTCGCGGTCGGTATTTCCGGCGCGATCCAGCACCTTGCAGGCATGAAAGACAGCAAAATCATCGTCGCCATCAACAAGGACGAAGAAGCGCCTATCTTTCAGGTTGCGGATTACGGCCTTGTGGCCGATTTGTTCGAGGCCGTGCCGGACCTGATCGAAAAGCTCTGATCCTCCAGCCACATAGAGTTTTAAAAGGCCCACCCGCACCGGCGGGCCTTTTTCGTTACATCATTGCATCCAGCACGGGACGCAGCAGCCGCGCTGCATCTGCGTGCACATCCGGCCCCGGCAGCTGTCTGGCCGCCTCGCGCTCCACCGGGTTGAAAACCATGCCCCTGTCAGGCGCATCATCCGGTGGCGGCACCGGCACATGCACACTGGCCGCGACCTGCGCGCCCAAGGTCGCGATCATCTGCGGGGTCACAAACATCGGCCCACCCGCGCATGGCCCCTCGCCCACTGTGGCAAAATGCAAAAGAACCGTGTTCTTGCCCAACTTGCCCACCAGCTGACGCATCCGCCGCGACCACACGCGTTGCAGCCCCTTTTCCAGCACAGCAAAGCGGTCAGGGTCTGCGCGTTGCAAGTGGTTCAGCATGTGCTGCGTGAAATTGAACTGGCTGAAATCCACCTCTGGATACTGTGCGCGCAGCTGTACAGAGGCTTGCAAAAACCGGTCGTTGCGGCGCGGATGAACCGTATAGAACGGATTGGTCATATTTGCTGCGCCGACCACCTCCAGCACGTTGACCCGCGCGGCACGGGCGATTTTCAACACCCCCTCGTCACGCGCAAATACGTCGACCCCGGCATTCAGCTGGCCCAGATTGACAGAGGTCACCCCCGTCAAATGCTCTACCCGCAGCGGATAGGGCTGTGCCACAAATTTCCCGAACGTCTGCGTCCCCCCGAGGAAAGCCACAAAGGGCGGTTTCAATTTCCGCCGTGGTCCACGAAATGTCAGCTTTGACGCGCCATAGTGGCACGGCAAATAGTCAAGGGCCCCCGGCCCCAGTATATCATAGGTCATATCGCCCACCTTTTATCTCACCCGAGGGCAGAATGGCGCGCCGGTCGTTACGATTCGTTTAAGGGTAGAATTTGCTTTAATCACGCAGGGCTGCGCCCCCTTGCAGGTCCTTGATACTCCGCACTAGGTTAGGGCAGCCCAGAAAAGGAGCAGGTCATGGAAATCCAGTCAATCGGCATCGTTGGCGCAGGTCAGATGGGCAATGGCATCGCCCATGTCATGTCTTTGGCGGGGTATGACGTCATGCTCAATGACATCAGCGAGGATGCGCTGAGCAAAGCGATGGAGCTGATGCGCGGCAACATGGCGCGTCAGGTGGGCCGTGGCAAAATCGCCGAGGCCGATATGGAGGCCGCCCTAGGCAGGATCAAGACGACAACACAGCTGAGCGCCCTTGGCCCCTCCGATCTGATCATCGAGGCCGCGACCGAGCGTGAGACAGTCAAGCAGGCCATTTTCGAGGATTTGCTGCCGCATCTGGCGCCGCAGACCATCCTTACCTCCAACACTTCGTCGATCTCGATCACACGGTTGGCCAGCCGCACGGACCGGCCCGAGAAATTCATGGGGTTTCATTTTATGAACCCCGTGCCCGTGATGCAGCTGGTCGAACTGATCCGTGGCATCGCCACCGACGAGCCGACCTTTGCCGCCTGCAAGACTGTCGTGGACCGGCTGGAGAAAACCGCCGCCTCTGCCGAGGATTTTCCCGCCTTTATCGTGAACCGCATCCTGATGCCGATGATTAACGAGGCGGTCTATACCCTGTACGAAGGCGTGGGCAGCGTGCAATCCATCGACAGCTCCCTGAAGCTGGGTGCGAACCACCCGATGGGGCCGCTGGAGCTGGCGGATTTCATCGGGCTGGACACTTGTCTGGCGATCATGAACGTGCTGCATGACGGGCTGGCGGATACGAAATACCGGCCCTGCCCCCTGCTGACGAAATACGTCGAAGCCGGTTGGCTGGGACGCAAAAGCCAGCGCGGGTTTTATGACTACCGCGGCGATATCCCTGTGCCCACGCGCTGAAACGGCGAGCGCGCAGGGGGCCAGCCCCCCTCCTTTCCCTAGAGAAAGGAGTCCCCCGGAGTATTTTCAGTCAGAGAAAATAGAGATCAGGTGTCGAGGGCCAGCGTGCGTTCGCGCAGCCATTCCATGAAGCCGCGCGGGTCATCGGCCCGGGCGTCGATTTCGGATTGGGGGATCGGGGCGCCGACGATCGGGGCCTGGGGCTTGTTACAGCTGTGCACGATCTCATGCAGCAAGAGACCCTGACGCAGCATCGGCGATATCTGGTTAGCGATCTGGTACGCACGGCTGTTCTGGCCGGGAAATTTCATCGGCACGACACAGGCGCCCGACCGGCGGATCATTTTGGCGGTAAAGACGTTCCATTCTGCTTCAACGGCAGGGCCCCACCATGTCTCGGAAGCGGCGACGACGCCGGAGGGGAAAAGGGCTACGACGCCGCCCGCCTTGAGATGCTCCATTGCTTTTGACCGCATCTCAACGCCTTTGCGTTGAGCGTCGGGGTCGTGGGGAAAGGGCACGGGGATCATGTAGCTGCCTGCGACCTCGTCGATGGAGGTGAGCAGCGAGCGGGTAAGGATGCGGTAGTCAGGGCGCACGCGGCCGATAAGATCTGCAAAAATCATGCCGTCGACCATCCCGTGCGGGTGGTTGGCAACGACGATGACCGGCCCTTCTTTGGGGATCAGATCCAGCTGGGATTGCGGTGTCGTGAGGTCAATGCCCATCGTATCGAGGGCCGCGCGCCAAAAGGCCTGACCGCCCGGGGCACCGCGCTGCTCGAACTTGCGGATCATTTGCAGGATGCGCAGCTTGCCGGTCAGCAGCTCGATCACGGAAATCATCCGTGCCTTCCACGGGTTTTCGAAGGTGGAGGCATAAGAGAGGCTACGACGGTCGTATTTGGTAAAGCTCACCTGTCCGGTGTCGCCACCGGCCTGTGTTTGCGTCGTCATCGTCTGGCTCTTCTCTGCCACTTGTGGCAACCTCGCTTGCACGTTGCGTGCGGCGGGAACGGTCCTACATTCCTTCGCCGAACTTATCAGCCACCAGCGTCGTGAGGGCAGCGGCAAGCGCATCCGCATCCACGCCGGAGGTTTCAACGTCAATAAAGCTTCCCTTGGCTGCTGCCAACATCAAAAGCCCCATGATGCTGTCCCCCGATGCGTTCATGCCATCCTTGCTGACCTCGGCGCTGGCGTCAAAGCCTTCGACAACTTCAACAAGTTTGGCCGAGGCGCGCGCGTGCAGCCCTTTTTCATTAACTATTTCAAGGGTGATCTGGGTCATGGTCCGGCCTTGTTATTCTGAGCTGACGTTCTGGGCGTCGATGTATTTCTTACCCGCCTCCAGCGATGCGCGCACGGCATCCGGCAGGGATTTCTGGCGGCTTTTTGCCAGTTTGATCAGCATGGGCAGATTGGCGCCGTACAGGATGCGGCGACCCGCCGGTTGACAGGCAAGCAGGCTGAGGTTGGAGGGGGAGCCGCCGAAAAGATCGGTCACGACAACTACGCCCTGCCCCTTGTCCACGGCATCTGCGGCGTCGCAAATCTCGGCCTGTTTTGCGCTGCGATCGTGTTCGGCGCGAATTTCGATGGCGCGAACCCCGTTTTGTGAGCCCACGACATGTTCGATCGCGGCGAGATATTCGCGCGCCAATCCGCCATGTGCCACAATCACGATGCCAATCACTTGTCCTGCGCCCCTTGTTTTGCGCGTGCGCCCAATTCCCTGTGCCTAATTGACACCTGCCAGCCTGCTTGCGCAAGTTGCAAAGCATGCGCTTCGGCAAGGGTGACGGAACGGTGTTGCCCGCCGGTGCACCCGAAGGCAATCGAAACATGGCTTTTACCCTCGTCGCGGCAGGCGGGCAGGATAAGCAGGCTCAGATCCAGCACCTGACGGGCAAAGGCGTCATAGCGCGGGTCGGTCGCAACGTGTTGCGCCACTTTCGGGTCGGTCCCGTTGAGGGCGCGCAACGCAGGTTCCCAATAGGGGTTTTTCAAAAACCGGCAGTCATAGACCATGTCGACCGCACGGGGCAGACCGCGTTTATAAGAAAAGGATTGCACAGTCACAGACAGATAACGCTTGCCGCCGGGTGCGAACCAATGCTCCACCTCGGCGCGCAGTTCATGCACGTTCAGGGACGTCGTGTTGATCAGGACATCGGCGCGTGCGCGCAGCGGGGCCAACAACTCCTGCTCGGCCTCGATACCTTCGACGGGGCGGTCGGCAGGTGACATCGGATGGCGACGGCGCGTCTCGGAAAAACGGTTGAGCAAGACATCCGTGCTGCACTCAAGGTATAGAAGTTCCGCCACAACACCGCGGCGCAGGGCCAGACGCCCCAGCAGATCATTCACCAGATTGGTCGAGAAATCACGGTTGCGTGCATCAATGCCAAGGGCCAGCGGGCGTGTCTGATCTGCGTCTTCCAGCAGGATTGGCAGCAGCCGCATGGGCAGATTGTCGATCACTTCGAAACCTGCATCCTCCAGCACATTCAGCGCAGAGGATCGCCCCGCACCAGACGGGCCGGTGACGAAAACAATACGGCGTTGGGGCGGCGGGGACAGGGTCATCTCGTCTCGCGGTTAGGTGCCCATGATATAGGCGTGAAGGGCGGCAGGAAAATAGGGTGCGTCAACCTTGTGCAGGCAGGGCAGGTCCATGTCCAGCACCATCATGGTGCGGGGATCGGGCAGACGTGCGGTTTCAAGGTGGCCCATGTCCACCACCAAAGCGACAGGGATGTCGCGTAGAAAGGGCATGGTGAGGATGCCGATGCCCCGCGCCTCGATCCGTCCTGCGATGGTCGGTGGCGGCGCGGCAAGAATCCGGTTCGCGTGACGCGTCAGTGCCGTCCGGTCATCCGCAACCAGCACGCCGCCCAGCACCACCATCTGAAGCGCCAGCGCGGATTTACCGCTGCCCGAGGGGCCTGTGATCAGAATTCCCTTGCCCGCAATTGCGACGCAGGTCGCGTGCATGACCTGCGACGCCTGCGCCACCTAGATCGGCAGGCCTACAACAAAACGGGCGCCCAGCGGCTCGGATGTGATGTCGGCCTCGGTGGGGCGGATATTTTCGGCCCAGATGACGCCGCCATGCGCCTCTACGATCTGTTTGGAGATCGCGAGGCCCAGACCGGAGTTATTGCCGAAATGTTCGTCAGGGCGTTGCGAATAGAAGCGTTTGAAAATCTTGGCCAGGGCCTGATCGGGGATGCCCGGACCAGTGTCTTCAACGACCACCAGCACACGGTTGTCGCGCTTGCGGGCCCAGACACGAATCGCATCGCCGTCTTCGCAAAATGAAATCGCATTGGTGATCAGGTTGACGAAGACCTGCGCCAGCCGCGCCTCCAGCCCCTGCACGACAATCGGCTCGGACGGTAGATCAACGATAAAGTCGACGCCTTTGGTTTTGGCATCCTCGCCCAGATACTGACCCAGATTGCCAAGCATCTTCATCAGGTTGAACGGCTCTTCTTCTTCCTTGACCAGCTCACTGTCCAGACGAGAGGCGTTGGAGATGTCGCTCACGAGGCGGTCGAGACGGCGCACATCATGGTCGATTACATCCAGCAGTTTCTCGCGCTGGTCCTCGCGCTTGATCATGCGCAATGTGCCTACGGCAGAGCGCAAAGAGGCGAGCGGGTTCTTGATCTCGTGGGCCACATCGGCCGCGAATTGTTCGTTGCCGTCGATCCGGTTGTAGAGCGCGGACACCATGCCGCGCAGTGCGCCGGACAAACGGCCGATCTCGTCGGGGCGCGCAGTCAGATCGGGAATACGGATGCGGCCGGGGTTCATCTTGCGGGCGTCCTTGTCGCGGCCCAGCTCGGCGGCGGCGGCCAGATCGGACAGCGGGTTCGCGATAGTAGAGGCGAGAACGAGGCTCAGCCCGATGGAGACAAGCGTGGCGATAATGAACATCTGCAACACGCGCTCGCGCTCACCGCGCACAAGGCGGTCGATTTCACCGCTGGCGCTGGCGATGGCCACGGCCCCCACGGGACTGCCCGCTTGTTCAATCGGGGTGGCAACAGCGATCAGGGTCGCGCCCTGCTCGTCCAGCTCGTCCTTGATCTGGGGACCGTTGGTCAGGGTTTGTTCGATCAGCGGCTTAAGCCGCTCTTCCATCGTGACAGGGGCGGGATCGCCGGTAAAAGGCGAGGACACCGCGTCCCATAGCCATGTCAGCCCGTCGGTGAGGATTGTCTTGCTTTCCCGCCCGTTGGCCCGCCCTTGCGCCATGGCATCGCGCGCACCCTCGGACCGCGCAATCAATGCACCATCCGTATCAAAGACAAAGACCTGGATACCGCTGCGCAGATCAAGACCCGACAGGGTTTTGCCAATATCTACACCCTCACCCACGGACAGGTCGATCACCACGCCTTCGGGCAGCTGCGCCTCGACAACATCCGCGATCAGCTCTGCTTCCGACACCAGTGAGGCGGCGCGCTGCACGGCCAGACTTTCGCGCGAGGAATTGAGGTAGAGAATGCCTGCAACCAGCACGTTGAGTGCGATCAGGTTGAAGGTGATGATCTTACGGGTGAGCGGCGACGCGCGCAGCGAAAACAGGCCCCGACGCTCACGGCGGGCCCTGATCTCGTTCGGGGCGGCATTGTCCGGCGCGACCCAATCGTCACCCAGTACAACATCGCCATCCGTTCTTGCGGGCGTTAGATCGCGCACAAAATCCCTCTCACCAATCGCCAATACGGCAGATTACTCTTCGTTATATCTGTAACCGATACCGTAGAGTGTCTCAATCGCGGAGAATTCATCGTCCGCTGTCCGCATCTTTTTGCGCAAACGCTTGATGTGGCTGTCGATGGTCCGGTCGTCGACGTAAACCTGATCGTCATAGGCGACATCCATCAGCTGATCGCGTGATTTCACGAAACCGGGCCGTTGCGCCAAGGCTTGCAGCAGCAAGAACTCCGTCACGGTGAGGGAGACATCATTGCCCTTCCAGCTGACCGCGTGGCGCAGCGGGTCCATGCGCAGCTCGCCGCGCTCCATGACCTTTGTCTCTTCCGTCTCGCCCACCTCATCGGTTGCAACGGCGTCCTGACGGCGCAGCAGGGCGCGAATACGCTCTACCAAAAGACGCTGTGAAAACGGCTTTTTCACATAATCATCGGCGCCCATGCGCAGGCCCAGCACCTCGTCGATCTCGTCATCTTTGGAGGTGAGGAAAATCACGGGCATCGCCGTTTTCTGACGCAAGCGCTGCAACAGGTCCATCCCGTCCATGCGCGGCATCTTGATATCCAGAACGGCCATATCCGGCATCCGCTTGTTGAAAGCGTCCAATGCGGCCTGACCATCGTTGTATGTTTCTACCTCGAAACCTTCGGCTTCGAGAGTCATCGAGACGGACGTCAGGATATTCCTGTCGTCATCCACCAATGCAATTTTTGACATTGCCTGTTTCCTTATGCTGCTCAATTTATTCTTATTTTTTCAAACATTGATCACTCCTTTTGCCGTCGAATCAATCATAAACTGCGAATCGGCTCATCCTACGGCCATATTTCAGCCATAATTTGTTTCGGAATGGCTAAATTGCCTCACATTTGCGCCGGAGACGGGGTTTTTATTCCTTTCAATGTGACCCGGTTGGCCCGGTGCTGGCGCAAATGACGCGACTGCCGGAATTGCCTTTGTGGTGGCGCTAACTGTGCAAACGCGCCTGTTCAACGCGTAAATCATCGTGCTATGAGGCGGCTCAGCCCCCTTGTGCAGGGGGTGTTCCATCTATGCTGCGCGGCCGCGCAGTTTCCAAAGGAGACGTTGCATGCAGACCGGACGGGTGAACCCGAAATTCAGCCTCGAAGATCAAGGGATCAAAGGGCTTGGCAATGTCTACTATAACCAGATGGAGCCTGCGCTGATCGAAACCGCGCTCAAGCGTGACGAGGGGACACTGGGCAAGGGTGGCGCGTTTCTGGTCACCACTGGCAAGTTCACAGGCCGCTCCCCCAAGGACAAGCACGTCGTGATGAGCGACAGCGTCAAGGACACGATCTGGTGGGAGAATAACGCCGAGATGTCGGAGGCGGGTTTTGACGCGCTCTATGCCGATATGCTGGAGCACATGAAGGGCCGCGATTATTTTGTGCAGGACCTTGTCGGTGGTGCCGATCCAAAGCATGCAATCAACGTGCGTTTTGTGACCGAACTGGCGTGGCACAACCTGTTTATCCGCCACATGATGCGCCGTCCTGACCGCGACCAACTGGATGATTTCATTTCAGATTTTACGGTCATCAACTGTCCCAGCTTTTCTGCCGATCCTGCAAAACACAACTGTCGTTCCGAGACGGTGATCGCAATGAATTTCGACCGCAAGCTGATCCTGATCGGCGGCACCGAATACGCGGGCGAGAACAAGAAATCGGTGTTTTCCCTGCTCAACTACCTGCTGCCGGACAAGGGCGTGATGCCCATGCACTGTTCGGCCAATCACGCCATCGGCAACCCCGTCGACACTGCGATTTTTTTCGGCCTGTCGGGCACGGGTAAAACAACGCTGTCCGCAGACCCTGCGCGCACCCTGATTGGCGACGACGAACATGGCTGGTCCGATACCGGCACCTTCAACTTCGAGGGGGGCTGCTATGCCAAAACGATCAACCTGAGCGCCGAGGCAGAGCCCGAGATTTATGCCACCACCGAGAAATTCGGCACTGTGATCGAAAACATGGTCTATGACGACGAGACCAAAGAACTGGATTTCGAGGACGACAGCCTGACGGCAAACATGCGCTGCGCCTATCCGCTGCACTATATCTCGAACGCCAGTAAAAAGGCGGTGGGCGGTCACCCCAAGAACATCATCATGCTGACCTGCGATGCCTTCGGCACCCTTCCGCCCATCGCGCGGCTGACGCCCGCGCAGGCGATGTACCACTTCCTGTCCGGCTTCACCTCCAAGGTTGCGGGCACAGAGCGGGGCGTGACAGAGCCGGAGCCGACCTTTTCCACCTGCTTTGGTGCCCCCTTCATGCCGCGCCGTCCCGAGGTTTACGGCAACATGCTGCGCGAAAAGATCGCCCAGCACGGGGCGACCTGCTGGCTGGTGAACACCGGCTGGACCGGCGGCGCCTACGGGACAGGATCCCGGATGCCGATCCGCGCAACCCGCGCCCTGCTTACTGCAGCCCTTGACGGGTCGCTGGTGGCGGGCAAGTTCCGCACTGACGCGAATTTCGGATTTGATGTGCCGGTTTCTGTGGCAGGTGTCGCAGACATCCTGCTGGACCCGCGCCGGACATGGGACAACCCCGAGGCCTATGACCGTCAGGTGACAAAACTGGTCGCGATGTTCGCCGAGAACTTCGAGCAATACATGCCCCACATCGACGACGACGTGAAAGCTGCTGCGATCCGCTGATCTACGCGGACCATTGCAAAGTGAAAAAGGCCGCTGCAACACCGCAGCGGCCTTTGATATTTCTCAGGGGTGGGGAATGGCGCGAGGTCAGGCTGCTGCTTGGGCCACATATTCAGCCAGCGGCAGTTCCAGCACATAATGCAGGTCCTCGCGGTCCATGAACGTCATGAACCCCTCCACAGGTGTGTCACTTCCTTCAAAGAACCAGCGCAGCGCACCAGGCTGCGTGTTCATCCAGCCAAGGCGCTGGGGAAACCCCTTGCAGGCGACCTGTTTTGCCATGAAGCCCACCATGTGATCGGGGTCCCAGTGCTGTAACGCCTGAAAGAACGCGTAGCGGCCCAGAACACACGACAGGCCCTGACCGCGTAGCGACGCTTCGCCCGGTTTGATCCAGAACTCTCCGTTATAGCAGACCTGCCCGCGACTGCGCTTGGCGCATGGCCCTGCACGAAAGCGCGAGCGCGCCAGATCGACACCCGGCACAGGCGGCGGAAAATCGCGAAACTGGCGGGTGAAATATTCAGCAACAGATTGCCCATTCATCTCTAACATCCGCAGCGCCTGCGTGTGAATGATGTCGCCAGAGCGATCCCGCCCGATCATCCACAGCGCATTTTGGGGCGTCAGATTGTGCGTATCGGGATCAAAAGGCGCGCCAAGTTCCTGATCGGGGCGGGCATAAGCGAGGATGTCGCGGTAGGCATGAAAGTCATATCCTACTTCCATTTCAACACCATAGTGCTGAAACAGCTCGGAGCTGTTTGCCACGAACCGGTCCCCGGATTGCAGAGTTACAAGTGTCATCAGGAATCGCCTTTTGTTGCCGCCACAGTTCCACTGTAGCGATATATGCAACAAAAGCCTCTTTTTTTAGTCGTTACTCTACAAAATCAATACTGGCCTCTGTTGGAACCTTCCCTAAAACACTTGGATCGACGTCCAAAACCCTGATCTCGCACGAGCGGTCGACGACCGACACGATCGCGGGTGATCCATCAGGCAATTGCACGCCCATCAGCAGCCGATCAAAGGCGATCAGCTCCAGCTTGCCGCCCGCACCGCCCAATGGCAGCAAGGTCACGACCTGATCAACACGCACCCCGTGGCCCATGCTGACATCCTGAAACGGGGCGTCGGCCAGTGTAGCGACCGCCGCACCGCCCGGAAACTCATCCAGACTGCGGCCGACACTGCTGCGCGCCTGCGCCCAGCCAAACCATTTGGAATAAAATGATTCCTCACCAACCTCGAGGCAAATCCATCCCTCCGCATTGTCACGGTATGCGACAATATAGGGTCGGATATTGGCCATATGCTCACTTTCCAGCTGCCCGCCCGAAGCCGTCCACGCCCGCAAAGCCGCGCGCAGCAAACCAGACTTGCATGACCAGACCATGCTGATCGGCTGTTGCTGCTGGTGGTACAACCAGTTCGGATCATCGGTATAGGAAAACTTGAGCATACCGCCCACGCTCTCGAAATGGCCCTGAAACCACACCAGCCCCTGATCCAGCAAGGCCTGCGCAGGCGCCAGCGCGCGCGCGCCTTCTTCCGTGAGAACGTATCGTCGCTGCTGCACTTCAAACAGCTTGAGGCCCATCGCTTCTTCGAGCTGATCAATGTGGCGGCGTACAGTCTGGCGGGTACTGCGCAGCTCCTCCACGGCGAGGCTGAGGTTGAGAGTGCGGGCCAACCCGGTGAATGAACGCATCATCTCGTACAGCAACGGCGGTGCTGTCGATGATGCCACAGGGGGCGCGGGTATCTTCAGATTCTCGCTCACGGCGAATACCTATTACAAATCACCCATCCGCGCAACGAAAATCACCCCTCACTGTATGATTTATGTTACCTGTCCGCCAAGTATTTGGTGAAAAATTTATGAAAAAGTTCAATTGATCGCGCCCGTAAAAATTCCGAGAACCTAGGGAGACACAACCAGAGGTTTTACATTAAATGGCGCATCCTGTTGATATTCACGTTGGGCGTAAGCTCAAACAAATTCGTACCTTGCGTAGGTTTTCCCAAACCGACGTTGCAACCCGTCTGGGGCTGTCGTTTCAACAAATCCAAAAATACGAAATCGGATCGAACCGGATCGCAGCCAGCAGATTGTTCGAGCTGTCACAGATCTTCGAGGTCACGCCCGGTTACTTCTTTGATGATCTTTATGAGGGGGCGAGTTCGGACACTGGACCGCGCGATTCAGGGATGGAGATCGTCAATGCCCTTGCCGCAATCGAGGACGAAGCCGTTAAATCGCGCATTGTGACGTTCATCGAGGACGTATCGGGCATGACCGTCGCGCGCCAGACCTGAAGGCCAGACCCAACGGGTCAGCCAAGCAGGGCACGGCGCAACAGGTTCAGGCCCGCCACCAGCAGGACCAGCAGGGTGGCACGGCGAAACATCCTCTGGTCAATCCGGTCCATAACCCTGTTGCCGACCCAAGTGCCCAGCAGTGCGGTCGGCACCAGCGCCACGGAGAACCAGATCGTCTGCGACCGCAGCACGCCCGAGCCTGTATGCGCGCCCAGTAGTGCCAGCGCCCCCAACCCGTATATGACCCCCTGCACCCGCATCTGGTCATATTTGGGCGTATTCAGCGCCGCAAGATAGGCGACCGTCGGAGGGCCCCAGATGCCTGACAAGCCGCCCAACCCTCCGGCAACCAACCCTGCCGCGACCTCGATCTTTGGATTGCGGCGCGCCAGCGTAAAAGCATAACCGCCCAGTTGCAGTCCGGCAAAGACGGTCACCAGCGCACCAATCACGCCCATCATCGCCTGCTCCGGCACGACGCGTACCAACTGTGCCGTGCTCACCAACGCGATGAAACCCGCGATCAGAAACACCCTGAATTCAACGATAGAGCGCGCAGCGGCGGGCGCCCCCTGCCGCAAGGCCTGTTGCAGATTGCTGAGCACCGTAGGCAGAATCAAGCCGGCCAGCGCCAACTCTGGCGACAGGAAAATCGTCAGCCCCGAGATAAACACCAGCGGCATGCCAAAGCCCACAACACCTTTGACGAATCCCCCGACAAACGCGACCAGCGCCGCCAGTACCAAAGCATTCGGGGATATCAGTGGAAAAAAAGTCTCCATAGCTCTACATAACAGGGAAGAAGCGCGGCGCGAGGCAAATCGGCGGCGTAATTTTCGACCAAATTGACGCAGCTAAACGTATCTTTGTTGCGCTGCACCTGCAAAATGATTAAGCCGACCGCTAGATGAAAAGGATGTAGAAGATGGCACATGACGGACAGCTGAACGTAGAGGCTCCGATTCTCCTTGATGACCTGCTGGCGCTGACCGCTGCTGCGGTCGCTCCGGTCGAGGCAATTCTGGAACGCGCGACGGAAACCGTCCGCACGATGGTCAGCGACGGCGGGCGCGTCTCGAATGCGCTGGTCGAGCAGAACCAGACCGCAGCGCACGGGCTGGCATGGCTGGCCACCTACGCGCAGTCCTTGCGCCAGATGCAATCCTGGGCCGAGCGGATGCAGGCGAGCGGAAAATTCGGCGAGACAGAGGCGCTGATTCACCAGATCGCCTTTGGTGAATACCTCTGGCAGATTTATGGCGGCATCCAGATGAATCAGGGGGAGATCGTGCGCCTGCAGGACCTCGGGCTGGGCCAAGAGGACCAGCGCGGCTTGATGGAGCCGGCGATTCAGGCGCTGACGATGGGCGGCAATACCCAAGCGGCGCGCACGCGTCTGGTCGAGCTGATGCAGGAACACGCGGCCAATGTGACCGTCGGCGCCTCCGGCCTTGACGACGAGCTGGAGATGATCCGCGATCAGTTCCGCCGCTATGCCGTCGAGAAGGTCGAACCCTTTGCCCACGACTGGCACCTCAAGGATGAGCTGATCCCGATGGAGGTCATCGACGAGCTGGCGGAAATGGGCGTCTTTGGCCTGACCATCCCCGAAGAATACGGCGGGTTTGGCCTGAGCAAAGCGTCGATGTGCGTCGTCTCCGAAGAACTCTCGCGCGGCTACATCGGTGTCGGCTCCCTCGCTACCCGATCCGAGATCGCGGCAGAGCTGATTATCGCGGGCGGCACGGAGGAGCAGAAACAAAAATGGCTGCCACAACTCTCCAGCGCCGAGACGCTGCCGACGGCCGTGTTCACCGAACCCAACACCGGCTCCGACCTCGGCTCCCTGCGCACCCGCGCCGTCAAGGACGACAACGGCGATTATAAGGTCACCGGCAACAAGACATGGATCACCCATGCCTCGCGCACACAGATCATGACGCTGATGGCCCGCACCGACCCTGCGACAGACAACTACAAAGGTCTGTCCATGTTCATCGCCGAAAAGACACCCGGCGATTGCGCCGATCCCTTCCCCACCGAAGGCATGTCCGGCGGCGAGATCGAAGTGCTGGGCTACCGCGGCATGAAGGAATACGAGATCGCCTTTGATAACTTCCACGTTGACGGCCAGAACCTGCTGGGCGGCGAGGAAGGCAAAGGCTTCAAACAGCTGATGGAGACATTCGAGAGCGCGCGCATCCAGACAGCGGCACGGGCCATCGGTGTGGCGCAATCCGCGCTCGATATCTCGATGCAATATGCACTCGACCGCAAACAATTCGGCAAATCCCTGATCAACTTTCCACGCGTGTCATCCAAACTCGCGATGATGGCGGTGGAAATCATGGTCGCCCGCCAGCTCACCTACTTCTCCGCCTTTGAAAAGGACGAGGGCCGCCGTTGCGATGTCGAGGCCGGTATGGCCAAACTGCTGGGCGCACGCGTTGCATGGGCCGCAGCCGATAACGGACTGCAGATCCACGGGGGCAACGGCTTTGCGCTTGAGTACAAAATCTCCCGCGTACTCTGCGACGCCCGCATCCTCAACATCTTTGAGGGCGCTGCGGAAATTCAGGCGCAAGTCATCGCGCGCCGCCTGCTGGGCTAAGTTCCGCCGATAAACAACGGGGTGCGCCCTTGCGGCGCGCCCCTGCTCTGGCTACCTAAATTGTCATGAGCAAGCTTTCCCCTGAAAAATGGATCGACGCAGGGCTTGATGCGCTGCACACCCAAGGCCCCCATGCCCTTGCGGCAGAACCTTTGGCCCGCAGTCTGGGCACAACCAAGGGATCCTTCTACTGGCACTTCAAAGACGTGCCCGCCTATCGCGCCGCACTTTTGCGGCACTGGCATGCACAGGCCTTGGCGGATGTTATGTCGCGGCTGGGCGAGGATGGCAGCGCCGATGCCCGCCTGCGTGCCTTTGGCCACGGCATCCTGGCGAACAAGCCTGAGGCAGCGCTGCGCGCATGGGCAAAAGACGACACAACCGTCGCCGCCAGCCTGAACGAGGTTGACGCAGAACGCCTCACCTATCTTACGCATTTGCTGCGCCAGTTCGGATTGCGCAACCCTGCCTTTGCGCAGGCGATTTTGGCGACACTCATAGGCCTGCCCCAGATGCATGCCGACACCGACCAGCCCGCCGCGTTTGACGCGATGGTCGACATGATCCTGGCATTGGCATGAAAAAGGCTTTTGCAATGGTGACTGTTCTCACCACCCTCTGCGCCTGTCAGCCTCTCCCGCTTGAGATGAGCTTTGAGGCCTCAAGCCGCATCTGGACCCTTGTCGAGATTGACGGAGAGCCGTTCCGCGCAACAGCCACTCTGCGTTTTGGAAAAGGGAACAGGATCAACGGGCGTGCACCGTGCAATCGGTATTTTGCAAAGCAGTCAGGCACCTATCCATCGTTCTCGATCGGACCAGTCGGCATTACCCGCAGGGCGTGCCCCGACCTCGCCTCCGAGGCGAAATTCCTGCACGCAATTGAACGCGCAGACACAGCCGCCATCGAGGAAGGCTTGCTGGTGCTGACCGGCCCCGAGGGCCTCAAACTTGTGTTCAAGCTGACCGGCTGAAGGCCTCGATGAACCGCGCCCGCGCCACTGGCAACGGCTTGTTGCCCAATCCTGCGGCCAGATGCTCTTGCAGAAAATATCCTGTCGTCCTGAAGCCTTCGGCGATTTCGCTGTCAGGGGCCGCGCCTTCCCCGCGCAAAACGGCAGGCAAGGGCAATAACCGCTCTGCCCACTCGCCCGCACCAGCGCGCGAAACAGCGCGTCCCGATCTGGGCGAGACATAGACCAGATCCTCGACCGCCCCCGTCACGGCGCAGGCCCGCAGGTCCAGCCCGTATCCCATCTCCTCCAGCAGGCTCACTTCCCAGCGCAAATAGGCCAGCGGCCAGACATCATCCTGTCCCAACAGGTCCAGCAGCACCTCGGTCCGGCGGTATAGCGTCAGATGCGCCTCCCGCTCGGGCAGTGAAAACCCGATCAGGGCTGTGACCGCATTCAACCCCGCCAGCGCCAGACGCCCGCCCATCGCCAGCGCTGCACGGCTGCGCACCGGCTCGACGGTAAAGGCGCCGATGTGATCCTCCAGCCGCGCGCGCCATGCCAGATCCAGCTGCGCACCAGGTTGCAGGACCGGCGCAATCTTCCGGCTGGTCCCGCCCCGCACGATACCGGCATGGCGACCATGTGACGGGGTGAACACCTCGATAATGGCCGATGTCTCGCCGTGGCGCCGCGTGCTCAGCAGTATTCCCTGATCACGCCACTCCATCAGGCCAGCCCCTCGTGATCCAGCAGATGCCGACCCGCGCGGTCCTCCACCTCTATCACCCACAGATCGGGATCAAACCCGCGCTGGCGCACCACGGCTGCATCCACCTCGGCGTCCGACCCGGCCGACAACTCCTGCCAGGTGCGCGCGCCACTCTCCAGATCGAATGCCCGCTGGTACAAAACAGCCGCACCATCCAGCGTCGCCAGCTTCACCAGAACCGCACCCCCCGTATCGTCCCCGTGCGCCACAACGAATGCAGGAATATCAAACGCCCGCAGCCGCGCCAGATAGGCGTCGACCCAAAAACGTGCCGTCAGACGGGGCACGCCGGCCCCCTCTTCATTTTTCCAATAAACTCAATCCGGCACAGCACCGCGCGGCTCCGCCCGCTCACTGGTTGCCGTCCTTGAACTCCAGCCCCATCTCCGAATACCGCTCCGCCTCTTCCAGCCAGTTCGGGCGCACTTTGACCTGCAAAAACAGATGGATCTTGCGCCCTAAAAACTCTTCCAGCTCTTCGCGCGCGGCTTTGCCCACGGCTTTGATCGTCTCGCCCTTGTTGCCCAGCACGATCCCCTTATGACCATCGCGCATGACATAGACCAGCTGGTCGATGCGCGCAGATCCGTCTTTGCGTTCCTCCCAGTTTTCCGTCTCGACGGTCAGCTGATAGGGCAATTCCTGATGCAGGCGCAGCGTTAGCTTTTCGCGGGTCATTTCGGCGGCGATCATACGCATGGGCAGATCGGCAATCTGGTCCTCGGGGTACAGCCACGGCCCCTCGGGCACCTGCCCCGCCAGCCATTTGCGCAGCGCATCGACGCCGTGGCCCTTTTCTGCCGAAATCATGAATGTCTCGGCAAACGGATATGCCTTGTTGAGCCTCGCGCTCAGCCCCAGCAGAACCTCGGCCTGCACGCGGTCGATCTTGTTGATCGCCAAGGCAACACGGGCGCCATCGCTGATCTCGGCGAGACGGTCCAGAATACGCGTCACACCTTCGGTAACGCCGCGCTGCGCCTCGACCAGCAGCACGATCACATCGGCGTCAGACGCGCCGCCCCAAGCGGCAGCAACCATCGCGCGGTCCAGACGGCGGCGCGGCTGGAACAGGCCGGGCGTGTCGACGAAAACGATCTGCGCCTGCCCCTCCATCGCGACGCCGCGGATGCGCGCGCGCGTGGTCTGCACCTTATGCGTCACAATCGAGACTTTTGCCCCGACCATGCGGTTCAACAGGGTCGATTTACCCGCGTTCGGTTCCCCGATGAGGGCGGCAAATCCTGCGCGTGTATCGGTCATATCTCATGCTCCAGTTGCGCCAGCAGCAAAGCGGCGGCATCTTGTTCGGCGGCGCGTTTCGCGCCTGCGGTAGCCTGCGCCGTCTGACCTGATGACAGGGTCGCAGCGATGGTAAAAACAGGGGCGTGGTCCGGCCCTTTGCGGTTGACCAGAACATAGGTCGGCGGCTCAAGCCCGCGGGCCTGCGCCCATTCCTGCAACGAGGTTTTGGCATCCCGCGCGTCCTGTTTGACGGAGGTCGTGCGCGCGCCCCACAGCCGTAGGATCAGCGCGCGCGCTGCATCAAATCCGCCGTCCACATAGACCGCGGCAATCACCGCCTCCATCGCATCGCCCAGCAGGGCCTGTTTACGCCGCCCGCCCGACAGCATCTCCGACCGCCCCAGCCGCAGCACGGCGCCGATGTCGATCTCGCGGGCCACGTCGGCGCAGGCTTCCTTGCGCACCAGCGCGTTGAACCGCGGTGCCAGCTGCCCTTCGGACGCATCAGTGTCGAGGTTCAGCAGCGCCTCGGCCATCACCAGCCCCAGCACCCGATCGCCCAGAAACTCAAGCCGCTGGTTATCGTCGCGGTTGGGGCTGGACATAGAGGCGTGGGTGACGGCCTCGCTCAGCAAGGCGGGCGTCTGAAACCGGTAGCCAAGGCGTTCCTGGAACGCGCGAAGCTCGGACGACAGCTTCACTTGATCCCTTTGAAAAAGCGATCACCGCGCCATGTCCAGAAAAACAGCATCGAGCGCCCGCCAGAGCTGAACATGATCCGGTCCGCGCGCCCGATCAGATTCTCGTAAGGGACAAACCCGACACCGCCCGCTGTCTGGGCCAGCCGGCTGTCAGCCGAGTTGTCGCGGTTGTCGCCCATAAAGAAATAATTGCCCTCGGGCACGGTGTAGATGCCGGTCCGGTCAGAGGCCTGCGGCCCGATGTTGAGCACGGCATAGCTGGCGCCATTGGGCAGCGTTTCAATCGCGCGTTCCTTGATGCAGGTGCCACCCTCGCCCACAGCACCGTTGGCACAGCGCGGGCGCAGTCCTTGCGGGCCTTGCAGTTCCATCGTTTCCTCGAACCGGCCATCAGGGGTTTGTGGCACGGGCGTCCCGTTCAGCTGTACAACACCGCCTGTAATCTGCACCGTATCACCCGGCAGACCGATCAGCCGCTTGATATAGTCGCGCCCCGTGGTCGGATGGCGAAAGACGACAACATCGCCGCGCTCCGGCTCCCCGCCCCACAGGCGCGTGTTGTCACCGTCAAAGACGCCGCAGATCTTTTCCGCATCCAGATTGATGCCGAAACGCGGCATGACGATGCTGGGGCAGGAGGCATAGGAATAGCCGTAGGCCATTTTATTCACGAACAGGAAATCCCCGATCAGCAAGGTCTGCTTCATCGAGCCGGAGGGGATCCAGAAAGGTTGGAAAAACAGGGTGCGGAACACGCCGGCAATGAGCAGGGCATAGACGATGGTCTTGATCGTCTCGACAATCGCGTTGCCTGCTTTTTCGGTCTTTGCCATGCGGCGCTCCTCACGAATTTACTTTGGGATTACATGCGCAGGGCGGCGCGCGGTGTCAAGGTGCGGCAGGGGTCAGCGGACGCGCTTCGATCACGACAAAGGCCTGCGCCCACGGGTGGTCATCGGTCAGGGTGACGTGAATGATTGCCTCATGGCCTGCCGGGGTCATCACTGCCAACCGTTCGGCGGCCCAGCCGGTCACGGCCATCACGGGCTGGCCGGTGGGCAGGTTGCTAACAGCCATGTCGCGCCAGCTGATGCCCATGCGCAATCCTGTCCCCAGCGCTTTCGAGCACGCCTCCTTGGCGGCCCAGCGTTTGGCATAGGTGCCTGCAACATCCGCGCGGCGCTCGGCCTTGGCCTGTTCGGTCGGGGTGAATACACGGTTGCGGAACCGGTCGCCGAACCGTTCCAGCGTGCCGGCGATACGCTCGATGTTTGCCAGATCGGTGCCAATGCCCAAAATCATCTGTCCTACCCTCCTGCCGCGAAAAACGGGAAGCTCACGCCCAGCGCCCACGCGAGGATCACGCCCAGCGCCACCCCCGATGTGACCGGCCCGCAGCGCGCCGCCACCCAGCGGCCCATCAGGCCGAACACAATATAGAACAACACCATCACAGGCGCGATCAGAATGAGAAAGAACAGCCCCTCGAAATCCAGAAAAACCGCCCAACCCAGTGAGAAAAAGAAGCCCGTCCGCAGCACCACCCGCTGCCACAGCGGGGCGGTGCCACCCTGCGTGGCCAGCGCATCGGCCAGCATGAAGGGCAGCGTGCCCAGACACAGCGCCGCAATCACCCACAGGCGTTCGGGGATCGGTACAAAATTCGCGCCATAACGATCAAGGGCAAGGCCAAAAACCCCCAGCCCCCAGACCAACAGCGCCATCGCCCCCAGCACCGAGATCCCGCCCATCGGCACGGCCAGCCGCCACAGGACGAGCAGTTGGAATACCCCGAACAGCGCAAGGTGCAGCGCCAGATAATCGGCCACTAGGACAGGCAGCAGTTGCACATCAAAATATGTCGCGATCAACGGGACACACACCACGGGGGCCAGCGCCATAAGCCAAATGTCCCGCGGTGGCAGCCCGTCCCTGTCCCAGTCGCGCTGCGGCAGCACCCGCGCAAGCGGGCGTGCGAGGGCAACGATCCCCCCCAGCAAAGCGATCAACCACCAGCCAGACACAGGCCCCGCTGCATAGCCGTCGTGGGAATAGGCGCGGTTCAACCAATCGCGCGCCGCAATTTGCCCCGCCTTGCTGTGCAGGATCGACACATGCTCGGTCAGGGGCGCGGACATGGCCATGCGGATCACATCGCCCCGCGCGATCACGGCGTCCTCGACCGCAGCGGCGTCCACCATCTGCACCGCCTCCACACCGAAAGCGCGCAAATGCCCCTCCCATTGGCCCGAGATCAGCAGCATATCCACAGGCGCGTCCGCCGTCACCGCTTGCGAAAACGCGGACAGCAGCACCAGCGGCCCCGTCTGCGCCCGCCCGTCAAGGGCTGTGCGGATCAGCACATCCGTCGCCATGGAATGTCCCAGCAGCGCCGTGGGCCTGTCCACATCGGCCACCGCCGCGATCACCTCAAGCGTCTGCTCGACCAGCAGGCGCGTGGTCCCGTCGATCACCGTCACATCGCCCGACATGGGCACCGGATTGCGCCCGTGCCCCAGAAAATCAAAGCCGTAAACACGGTATCCCGCCCGCGCCAGCGTTAGCGCATAGGCCTGCATCATCTGGGTAGAGCCCGCAAAACCGTGGGCGATCACCACAACCGGACCGCGCGCGCGGGGCTGCGCGCGCGCGTGCCCCACGCGGCCGCCGTGGCGACGGCTGCCGCCGACGCGGCCGAGTCGGCCGCCACCGCCGCGGCGGCGGCGGCCGGCGCCGCCGCGGCGGCGGCGCCCGCCGCGTCGTCCGTGTCGGCGCGCACGCCCTGCCCGCGCGTCGACGCGGCGGCCGCGGCGGCGGCGGCGGCGGCGGCGGTCGGCGGTGCGCCGCCGCCGCCGCCCGCCGCGTCGTCCGTGTCGGCGCGCGCCTGGTCGCCCCGCGTCGACGCGGCGCGCGCGGCCGCGGCGGCGGCCGACGCGGCCGCCGACGGCGCGGCCGCGGCGCGCGCGGCGGGGGCGGCGGGCGGCCGCACGCACGTCCCCGGGCCGCCGGCCGCGGGCGCGCCGCCGCCGCTGCCGCCGCTACCA
>ENA-ORXR01000956-ORXR01000956.1-marine-metagenome-genome-assembly--contig:-NODE-956-length-33556-cov-5.093043_pt1 | contig 33556 bp, 22 predicted proteins | sample MGYA00237866_ERZ511479 | MGnify/ENA metagenome assembly ERZ511479
CTGAATGGTTTCGCATCGATTGGCTACGACCATGACAACGCAGGCAACCGTAAAAGGCATGTTCCTGATGACTTAAATCGCTACACCGTCGTTCCTGACCCAGAAACCGGGGACATTGTTGTCTCTGGCGCTGTAAACCCAGGTGCCACGGTCAAAGTCTTCCTCGGTGATAACATCATCCCCTATGAGCCTGCCGTCGATGCAGTCAGTGGTTCGTTTTCGGGCTCGTATCCGCCTCCAGTTCCGACACCGGGGGTGCAGCCGACCAGTCCACAACCGACCACCGCATCCTATAGTTTTGCCGCATCCATCCCAGTCAGAGTCGTCGCTACCTTAGCCGGAGCTGGTGATAATGGCACTGATGCCGTCGCCGAAATTTTCCGAAGTGCTTATAGAGGTGACGGTTTCCCTGGTGGCAGCATCACTCACAATGGCAATGGCGAGCGCACCTCAGATCCGCGATTTGACTACAAATGGGATGGCTTGGGGCGCCTTGTCGAAGTCTCGCCCACTGCCGCCTACGCCACTGAACTTGGCGGCGACTTCACCGTCTTTTCCTCCTACGACCACATCGGCCGTCGCGTCCTTAAAAGAGTCGTTCGTGACGGCCAAGCCGATGTCGAAACCACCTACGTCTATGATGACTGGGATCTGATTATCGAAACCACATCGGTCGCGGGCACTGTCACCCGCCTCCGCCGCTACACCTGGGGCCGCGACCTTCATGGTGGCCGCCACTCCTCCGGTGGCACCAGAGGACTCCTAGCCATTCATGACACCATGAATGGAACCACCACGACAGGGATTCCAGTCTATGATCTGACCGGCAACGTCACCGCCCTGATCGATTCCGCCGACGGCTCCACCATCGAACGCTACAACCGCGGCCCCTTCGGCGAACCCCTCAACCTCGACGCCCACGAACAAGACGCCTGCCCCTTCGGATTCGCCACCCACTACACCGACTCCGAAACCGGCCTCGTCTACTTCGGCTACCGGTGGTACGACGCTCAAACCGGTCGGTTTTTGTCGTTGGAGCCGTTAGGGGAATCGGAGAGCATGAACCTTTACGCGTATTGTCATAACGATCCGGTGAATCGGTATGACTTCTTGGGGTTGAAAGAAGGTTATTCCGACGAACAAGATGCGCATTATCAGGCGATTATTGCTGCGCTCATTTTTGAGAACGGAGGGAATGCTTCTGAATCATTCAGGGAATTCGTGGCTGAGATTCTGAGCGGTCGCAACACACCTTTGGATGTGCAATACCCAGGGCTAAGTGATTGGATACGTGCCCCCAGCGATTTACCCGTAGGCGGAAGTAGTGTTCAGCCTTCACTTCGACATCCCCAGATAAGAAGCGACTGGGCGTCGGTCTCTCGGGAATATGGAAAAGCAATCACAAATGGTGCCGCAAATATTCCCGGAAATGTATTTGATGACACGGCATCGATGGCTCTGACAGCGGCTGTACGCACAAATCCGATCACTCAGCACGTACACCGAAAGGTTACTGGGAACACGGTAGTTGACGTCGATATTGTTCCTGACTTCGCGATCTTCCTAGTAGAAGACTCCGCTGCAGGGAGGGACGCACAACAAGCCGCAGCAATCTCGATAGAGTTAACAGAGCTTACGATTGAGGTCGTAGGCCCTGGCAAGTTTATTCCCAAGTCGCCTCCTCCTGCCTTAAAAGCGATAACTGGTGGATGGGCCCCAATCAGGGGAGCGGATGACTTGTCCGTGATGGGGCGTCGTCTCGAAAGGCTCGGTTACGATCAGGCAAACACGTCACGAATCCTACAATCCATTAAGAATGGAGATCAGGTTGTTATCGTTGGAGAGAATATGCGGAGGGTCAATGCGGTATCGAACATGGTTAACAAAGCCGGAGGGCGTGCAGTAACTTACAGCCCCCGAAATTGGACAGGCCTGAGTCGAAACTCCCTTGAGGCGAACCGAAGTTGGATTCGGTATTGGGGCAAAGATAAGGGAGCGACGATTCTTGATATTGGTCGACAGCCAACGATCCGAAGAGGCGGCCCGAGTCCATTCTATGGCATTGAAAACAGGTCGCTGAACAAGTGGGGCATCTACACGCCGTTTGCTTACTAGTTGGTTGGGATGAGTGCTTTTACAGAGTCAGAAAAGATCGACTTCGAAAAAGAGGTTATAAGATGCTTCGACTTCCTGCCCGGAATGGAGCGAGGCAAGGTGCGAGTGTCTGGCGGAGGGGATCCACGGGATAGTGTTTTGGTAGTTCGGTTTTCAGGTGATGATTTGAGGATCGACATAGGCTGGAAGGAGAACGAATCCGCCCTGATCCTCACAGTCTGTTTTGACCGTGATGAGCTTGCTCGTCAGGAGCGCCATGTCTACTTCGAGCCTTTTGTTGAGTTCCTATCTGATGGCAATGAGAATGCCATTGTTCCCTATATCACCGAAGGGATGGGCATCAGACAGATCGAGGCAGTCATGGAACAACGGCAATCCGTTTTTCGTGACGGCTTACCTCCCGTAATTGAAAAAGTTGGAAGGAAGCTCCAATCCCATTTGATTCAATTGCAGACGACATCGGCTGACCAGATTCGAGGGTATCACCGATGGATGAGTTCGAGGCGTTAACCGCCTAGCTACATCGCCCCGCTGTCGCTCCAAACGACGGCAACCCCAAAGTAGATCGTGCCACAAAGTAGATCGTGCCAGGCTCAAAGTTAGAAAGTGCTTTTCGATCTGGGATTGTTCTGTTAAACTCGCGTCATGAGGCTTAAGCGCGAGATCGAGGAGGATGTTCGTAGCTACCAGCACTGTATGTCGCGGGTGGTGGATGGAAGGTTTATCTTTGGGGATGAGGAAAAGCGGTTCTTTGTTCGGACGATGCGGGGGTTGGAGCATTTGATGGGGGTTCGGATTGTGACGTTTTGTGTGATGTCGAACCACTTTCATGTGTTGTTAGAACTGCCTGCGGAGAAGGAGGTTGTGCCTGCTGAAGACGTTTCTGATGAGGAATTGATCGATTTGGTCAGGCCGCTGTATGGGCGGAAGGCAGCGAATCGATTGGCTGCGGAGTTGGCGAATTGTGATGCTTGGAACTTCGATGCGAAGAAGGAGAAGATTCGCAATGGCTATCTGCGTCGGCGCGGGAGTTTGGCTTGTTTTATGCAGGAGTTAAAGCAGCGGTTTTCGCGCTGGTACAACTGGAAGGAGGGGCGAAAGGGGACGCTTTGGGAAGATCGGTTTAAGTCGGTGATGGTCGGTGGTTCTGAAGAGGCGATCCTGACGATGGCGGCCTACATTGATCTGAATCCGGTTCGGGCTGGGCTCGTTGACGATCCGGCTGACTACGCGTTTTGTGGTTACGGGGAAGCTGTCGGAGGGCGGGCTAGCGCGCGTTTGGGTCTTGGCATTGCGTTGGAACGGCGTGAGCAGAAGGTGAGCTGGCGCCAGGTTGGAGCCGAGTATCGGAAGCTGCTTTTCGGAGTCGGCGTCGAGCAGGGGAGGAAGAACCACGCGGGAGATCCGGTGCGGGTTGGGTTCTCAAGGGAGGAAGCCTTGACGGAGATGGCTGCGGGAGGTCGGGTGCCTCTGTGGAAGGCGTTGCGGTGTCGGATTCGCTATATGAGCGAGGGCGGAGCGTTTGGGACGGGGAAGTTTGTTGATGAGTATTTCGAGGACCGCCAGGATGGGTTTCCGGAGGGCCGCAAGGATGGTGCGCGGGTGATGCGCGGTGCCGTGTGGGGGGAGTTGAGGGCGTTGCGGGATTTGAGAGTGAAGGTGTTTGGGTAGATTTGGGTGGAACCGCAACTGTGATCGAGTTCCCGGACCAAGTCAGAAGCGCCTCGGGAGCGTTAGATCGGCATCGACTGGTAAGACAAATTTAGACTCGGCCGGGAAGCGAGCTCGGCCGCCCCTTCAGGGCTCATAGGCTTTGACGCCATTCCTAGGGCGTTGCCCTAGGCTGGTATAGATCGCACTTCGGCGCTTTGGTGGGGCGAGTTCGGTGGGAGGTCACGTTTCAAGACCGCGAACGGCGTCCGGTCAGCAGCCCGATGCGGCCGACATCGTTTACATCGGTGTAGTTGCCTGGCTCAAATTGTTAGACTCGGACTGGAAGCGAACTCGGCCGCCGCTTCAGGGCTCATTGGTTTTTTGCCCCCCCATTCCTAAGGGCGTTGCCTTAGGCTGGTATAGATCGCACCTTCGGCGCTTTGACGGCCGCTTGATGGGAAATCACGTTTCCAGACCGTGACCTTTATGTTCGCGACATTGAAAGCGTCCTCCACTATCCCCGACGATCCCTATTCCGGTCACGCCGCTGCCATCACTTCCCTGATCGCATCGGCCCAGAAGCGATTCTTGTTCACGACAAATCGCACACTGTCTCCATTCGACAATTTGACCTGAAGTCCATTGTCTAGAAACCCCAGTGTTTTCGTCGGCTCGGCCGAAGCGACCTCCGAGACCGGTGTCTCCCAAGGCCCCGATTGCACATTGAATCGATGGGACTGGAACAGGAGCCGGGATTCGGTCAGCCAGAGATATCCGCCGACTCCTTCCTTTCCTCGGAACAGGTTGGCGGGGCCTTCGAGTTGGATTGATTCATTCCCCAAGTCAGGGCGCTTCTCCTCGCATCGCTTGATCTGTCGGTTGGAGAACCAGCGAATCGCCAGAGTGAATAACACTCCGAAAAACACTCCTGCAATCAGACCGATCGGAAGTCCAATCGCCCAGCCATTCCCACGAGAGAAAAACACCCCCATGATGAGGCCATAGGGCACACCAGTCATGAGCCCCATTTTCCACCAGGCCTTGGGCGATGCTTTGAGAGGTCGAGGCATGGTTGAAGTTAAGGTATCGACCAAATGAGGCAATGCCGTTTTATTTAGCTGCCAATGGCAGGAAAATATCGTTCTCCCAATCAATGATCGGAACCGCCAAGTTGACAGATTTTGACCGAACGAGGTTGAGATTCCATCGCTCGACCGTCTTGATTTCTTTGGTCTCCAGCCCCTTCAGAGCCGTGGTCAGTTGTTTCGGGAGATCGGTTGTCTGAACTTCGACATTGTTGTGGTAGACGTCACTCGACCACTTGCCATTCCAGCGCCGCTTCGGAACATCTCCTCCCAATCGTCCGAGGACGGGAGCGGCCTGTTTCAAGTCGATCGCGTTCTCGGTGAACATCCACACATTGATTCCGAACACCCCTTGGCGGGAGCTGAATCGGAGTGGGTAATAGGGAGATTCAGAGGCGAACGAGAGGTGTAGCGGCTTGAGTTCTCCGCTGCCAGCAACGCTGGTCTCGCCCTTGGGAGGGTGAACTTTGACGCAGAGAAAGGTGAATCCTTCCTCAACGAAATAAGTCATGTGCCCGACGTCTTCTTGAGGAAAACCATTGGTTTTTAGCCAGGCATTGAGTCCATCGAGCGCCTCGACCCCAGTCGCTTTCACCGGCTGAATTTCGTAGGGGCCAATCTCGACCTTTTTGCTGATGATCAGTCCGTCGGTTTCTGCGGCGGGTATGATGCCTGCTGCTTTCCTGAGACCTTGCGTGTCTTTCGGCTTTGTCACCTTGCGATTTCCCCAATCGAACACCGCCTTGAAGAGATCGCGTTCGGCGAGTTCGTAGCGGTCAGGCTCATTCGGCACCGTGATCACCCAAGCGAAATAGGGTGGGAGCTCAGCCGAACCTTTTTTGGAGTCGGATTTCAGCTTGTAGTCGATGCCAAGAATCAGCTCTTCCCGACCGTCGGCATGGAAAACCACAGCTTCCTGCATCGTCTGGCCGATCGAGCCAGAATAGGTCACGGGAACCATGCAGCAGGCCTCGGCTCGGGGCGACAGGAATGAGGTGGCCATCATGGCGACCGCAACGAAAGGAAGTTGTCTCGTCATCATCTTCCCTATGATTGGCAGATTGGTGCGATTTGTGACATGAAATTTCGACGCTCTGAGATCATTGACGTTCCGGCAAGTCGCGCGATACTTGCGACCCGTTATTTGAAACGGCCAAAACGACCCATCCAATGCACCGCACACATCACTGTAACGAGCTTCGAAAGAACCACGTCGGCGAGACCGTCAACCTCTGTGGCTGGGTGAATTCGAATCGAGACCAAGGCGGCGTCATTTTCATCGATCTTCGCGACCGTGAAGGACTGACTCAAGTCGTCTTCCGCCCCGAAGAATGCGCCGAAGCGGCTGAGCTTTCGCATAAGCTTCGGTTCGAGGACTGCGTCCGAATCACCGGAGTTGTGGCTGAGCGCCCTGAGTTCGATGGGCAGAGCACTAAGAACGACCGAATCGAAACCGGTGAGATCGAAGTGGTGGCTAGTGGCTTGGAGATTCTCAATAAGTCTGAAGTCCTGCCGTTCCAACTCGACAAGGAACTTTCCAACGAGGATCTGCGCATTAAGCACCGCTACCTCGATCTGCGTCGGCCACGCATGGCGCGCAATCTGAAGATCCGTCACAAGATCATGAAGGCAGCTCGCGATTTCCTCGACGAGCAAGGCTTCCTCGAAGTCGAAACGCCGATCTTGTCCAAGTCGACCCCGGAAGGTGCTCGCGATTTCCTCGTTCCGTCGCGGCTCAATGCTGGAAAGTTCTACGCCTTGCCCCAGGCACCGCAGCAGTACAAGCAGCTGCTCATGGTTGGTGGTGTGGAGAAATACTTCCAGTTCGCTCGCTGCTTCCGCGACGAGGATCTGCGTGCTGACCGTCAGCCAGAGTTCACTCAGATCGACATCGAGGCTTCGTTCGTCGAGCAAGACGACATCATCGCGATGACCGAGGGCTTGCTGGCCAGTATGTTCAAAGTTGGTCGTGGAGTCGATGTCCCGACACCGTTTCCGCGCATCGACTATCAGGAGGCGATGGACAAGTGGGGATCGGACAAGCCTGAGCGTCGCATTGGAATGGAGATCATCGACTTCTCCGACACCTTCGCTGCGTCCGGTTTCGGTGTGTTCAAAGGCTGCATCGACAAAGGCGGTCACGTTCGCGCGATCAACGCCAAAGGCTTCGCTTGCGTCACCACGGGGCAGATCAAACGCCTCGAAGAGGTTGCCAAGGAAGCCGGCGCTGGTGGACTCGCCTACATCAAATCAGAGAACGGTGAGTGGAAATCGCCGATCGTGAAATTCTTCAGCGACGAAGAAAAGGCCGCTGTCACCGAACGGCTCAACGTCGAAGAAGGCGACCTCGTCTTGTTCGGTTGTGATCAGTGGGAAACGGTCTGCGAAGTTCTCGGTCGCCTGCGTTTGGAAGTCTGCACGATGCAGAAGCTTCTCGAGGGTAAGGACGACGAGCTCGACTTCTTCTGGGTCACCGAATTCCCACTGCTCGGCTATAGTGAAGAAGAGCAGCGCTGGGCAGCCGTGCACCATCCCTTCACTCGCCCGCTTGCCGAAGACACCGACAAACTCGGTGCTGGTGACCCAACCGATCCGAAGGCATTTACTGGGCTGCGCGCTCAGGCTTATGACGTCGTCTTGAACGGTTGCGAACTCGGTGGTGGATCGATCCGAATTCACGAAGGCGATCTTCAGCAGGAAATGTTCAAGGCGCTCGGGATTAGCCAAGAAGAGCAGGACTCGATGTTCGGCCACATCTTGGGAGCGTTCAGTTTCGGAGCCCCACCACACGGCGGTATCGCCCTCGGATTCGACCGGATCGCCATGCTGATGGCGAAGGAGGACAGTATCCGCGAAGTGATCGCGTTTCCAAAGAACAACAAAGGCGCCGACCTCATGTCCGACTCTCCGGCTACTGTCGACTTCAAACAGCTCCGTGAGCTTTACGTGAAGAGCACCTACGAAGATAAAAAGGGCCCGGGTTCGGACGCGTAGGTCTACACAGACATTCGCGCATTCAGATGCGTGCTTTGTCGCGTGGGCAGGCTTTGTAGGCTCGTCCCCGGAGAGATCACGGATTGACAGAACGACTTGCAAATCGCTCATCACTGACTTAGTGTAAAATTAACACTATAAAATGATGAAGCCGAAACTCGACCTCGAATACAATCTCCTGACCGACACAGACAGTTATAAGCTGAGTCACTGGGAGCAGTACCCAAGTGGTCTGAAGGGTATGATGAGCTACTTCGAATCGCGTGGTGGCGAGTTCGAAACCTGCACGCTGTTCGGTTTGCAGTACTTGCTTCACTCGGTTTTGAGCAAGCGTATCACCACCGAGATGGTTGATGAAGCAGCGGCCTTCTCGGCGGCCCATGGCGAGCCCTTCAACCGAGATGGTTGGATGCGGATCGTCACCGAGCTTGATGGGAAACTGCCCGTGCGGATCCGAGCGATTCCGGAGGGTCTGAATGTTCCCGTCGGCAACGCCATTCTGACGATCGAGAGCACAGATCCGGAGACGGCCTGGGTGACGAACTACATCGAAACGCTTCTCGTGCGGCTTTGGTATCCGAGCACCATAGCAACGACGAGCCGCGAATCGCGCAAGGTGATTGCGAAATATCTCGACCTCACTGCGGATGATCCAGAGGCGGAAATCGCGTTCAAACTGCACGACTTCGGAGCCCGGGGTGTGGCGACGCTTGAGCAGTCGAGGCTCGGCGGTGCGGCCCACCTCTTGAGCTTCGTCGGGAGCGATTCCATTGAGGGGATCCGTTTCGCCAACCACTACTACGACAGCAAGATGGCGGGATTTAGCATCCCAGCCGCAGAGCACAGCACCATCACGATGTGGGGGCGGGAAGGGGAATTCGACGCTTACGAAAACCTCGTCAAAGCCTACCTCTATCGTGCTGTTCATCCTCCGGGAACTCCGAAGATGGCTGCCTGTGTGTCGGATAGTTTCGACATCTACAACGCCATCGAGAACGGATGGTGTGGCGAGCGATTGCACCGGCTCGTAAGAGACAGCGGCGGCACGATGGTCATTCGTCCTGATTCGGGAGACCCGGTCGAAGTCATCCTCAAGTGTCTCGAAATCTTCGAGCGCAAGCTGGGTATGGAGAAGAACTCGAAGGGATACAAAGTCCTTCCACCTTACTACCGTCTGCTTCAGGGAGATGGCATTGACCGCCCGATGACCGAACGAATCCTCGCAGCCATGGCGAGCGCGGGTTACAGCGCCAGCAACGTCGCCTTCGGGAGTGGCGGCGGCTTGTTGCAGAAGGTGGATCGCGACACCCAGAAGTGGGCCTTCAAGTGCTGTGCCGCCGAGATCGAAGGCAGGGGGTTGGTCGATGTGCGCAAAGATCCAGTCACGGATCCCGGCAAGCGTAGCAAGGGTGGGAGGCTCGATCTAGTAGCGCGAGATGGTGGCTTCGAAACCATCGTTCTCGGGACAAACGAGATCGCCGCGGCTGGCTCGGTGATGAACACGGTCTTCGAAGATGGTGAAGTCCTGTTCCACACGACCCTCGAAGAATGCCGCGAGAGGATGGCCTTGAGCTAGGGAACCATGGGAATCTAGTCTTAGGCTCCGGCCACGAGTTCTCGGGAGAATAGTTCCTCTAACTTCAAATCGATCTCGGGTCGCTCGCGGTCCAAAGCTGCTACTAGGGATCGTCCGAGTGCCTCTGCCACTTTTGGTGGAAACGCATTTCCGATCTGACGGTATTCGGAGGTCTTTTTTCCTCGGAATTCCCAGTCGTCAGGAAAGCCCTGGAGGCGTGCTACCATTCTGTTGGTAAGCTTAGGGATATGGGACTTGGGTGCCGACGCTGAAGGGGCCTCATTGCCGATACTAATACCATTAACACCGTAATCTGCCCAAGCGCGTTTCGCTCGTGTGGGCCCGAGATCGGCACCTCCGTGCTTTTTGGAGCCACCGACAATAGTGGGGGCTATCCCATCTGCACCCCGCGCCCAGGCTGCGGTGCCGGGCCAGAGAATGTAATGGAAGTGCCGGTGTCGCGGGAGGTCATCCGCGCGGTCGCAAGACAGAAGGACTACATGAAACGATTGCGGAAGAACGGGGGAGCGAGGGATCCATTGTCCGACCAAGGAATCGCCCTTCTCAACGGCTCAAAGGATCGGGATGTGATTGCTAAGTTGAAGCTCCCCGCGTGTTCGAGAGACGACTTCGTCTCCTATTGCCCTAAGGATGCGGGAGAGAGGAAACTCCTTGTCGATGCAAAGCTTCTCTAGTGCTTACTGCAACGGGGGAGGCCTCATTGAGTTAAAAAAATAAATGAGGGCGGCTGCTCGCGGATGGTCGTGGCTCCGCGCGTGTCGGGTTCGATCGGCGGGGCGTCAGGAGGTGGTGGCGAGGGGGGCGAGAGGAATCTGATCTGTAGTGCCCCGGCGTTTAGATACCTCGACGAACCGCTCGCTCGTGCATCTGGCCGACGCTGACGCGGATCCATTCGGGGAGTTTGTAGCCGCGCATGGCGCGAATGATGACGTCGCGTTCCTGCACCTCTTTGAAGGCGCGCTCGCCGTCGCCAACTTTGACCATGACGGAGTTGGTATGGCTGGGGACGTATTCGAGCCCGATGGAGGCGAAGGTGCCTTCGAGAAAATCTCTGCCCTCGTCGGTGATCGCCTCAATTCACCAATCGCGCAGCCAGCCGGAACGCCTCGAATAGGCTGGATGGGTCGGCTTGATTGTCGCCGCCCTGCCAAGCGATGTCGAAGGCGGTGCCGTGATCGACGGAAGTCCGAGGAATGGGCAGACCGAGGGTCGTATTGACTGCGGAGTCGAAGGCGAGGGCTTTGAGTGGGATGTGGCCTTGGTCGTGATACATGCAGATCGCGGCATCGTAGCGGGCTCGATTCTTTGGGATGAAGACGGTGTCCGGTGGGAGCGGGCCGTCGATGGCAATGCCTCGGTCTCGGGCGATCTGAAGTGCTGGAACAATGATGCGTTCCTCTTCGTTGTTGCCGAACAAGCCATGTTCGCCGGCGTGCGGGTTGAGCCCACAAGCGACCAATTGAGGAGCGTGGCCGCGGATTCTTAGTAGGGCTTCGTGGGTCAATTCGATCACCTCGACAATCCGATCCTCATTGAGTAGCCCGGGCACCTCGTGATAGCCGCAGTGGCAAGTCACGAAGCTGGCTGTGACTGCATCCGAGACTTGGAGCATGCATGATCGCTCGGCGTCCATGCGATCCGCGAAGATTTCGGTATGGCCGGGGTAGGGGATTCCGGCGGCGTGAAGAGCCTCCTTATTGATCGGTGCTGTGACTACAGCCGCGACGTCACCTGCGAGCGCATCATCAATGGCGCGAGTGATGTAGTCGTAGGATGCCTGACCACAGGCCGCGCTGACTTGTCCGGGAATCAGGGGCTGGTTGAGCGGCCCGAGATCCAAGACCTGAGTGGAATCAGGAGCCGGGAGGTCGAGTTCGCTAGCGCACTTTTCGAGCACTGCGAGGTCGCCGTAAATCAACGGAGCCGCGAGGTCCGCGATACTTGGATCTGCGAGAAGCTGAAGACAGATCTCCGGGCCGACCCCAGCCGGATCACCCATAGTGATGGCAAGGGTTTTCAATGTGTGTGATGAGTTGTGAGGCGGCTTGCTGAAGGGCCGCGGAACCCTACTTCATCGTCGCGAAACGCGCCTTGATGATATCGGCATCAGTTGCGTCTCCGACTTTGGCTCGAGAGTCATCGATCCACTTCTGCTCAAGCACGTTCTTGCTCGGGCGATCGTTCTGGTAGTAGACACCGAAACGGCCGGGCCACTCTTCTTCGCAAAGAGCCAGAGCAGCCGCAGCGTCGGTGACGTCGTGGCGATCCTCATCTTCTGGAGTGCCATCCCACTGCTTCTCTTCGATCAGTGTGAAGGCACCATCTTTGCGTGGGTTCGCTTCGTCGAACGAACCTTTGAAGAACACGACGCACTCAGAAAGGATTTCGACGACGCTGAAACCTGGGTGGGCGATCGCTCGCTCCATGACTTCCATCATGTGCTTCACCTGCGTCGCGTGAGAGCGAGCGACAAACGTTGCACCGCTGGCGACCAATTTACGCATCGGGTTGATCGGCTGGTCAATCGCACCAGTCGGGTCGGTCTTCGATTTGAAGCCAATCGGCGAGGTTGGGGAAGTCTGCTTTTTGGTCAGGCCATAGACGAAGTTGTCCATGATGACGTAGGTCAGATTGACGTTCTTCCGCGCCGTGTGCTCGAGGTGGTTTCCACCGATCGAGTAGCCGTCACCGTCGCCGCCGAAGGCGAACACGTGCAGGTCGGGGCGGGAAAGACTGACTCCTGCGGCGAGCGGAAGCGAACGGCCGTGGATGAAGTGCAAGCCGTGACCGTTGACGAAATATGGGAAGCGCGACGAGCAACCAATTCCGGCGATCGTGCAAATCTTCTCATGCGGGAACTGGAGCTTCTCGAGCACCTTGTAGAAAGATGCTAGGACGGCGAAGTCACCACAGCCGGGACACCACGTAGGGTGATCGGCGGTGAGGGCTTTCTTGGTGAGCTTCTCCGGTTCTGCTGCTGGAGCTGACATAATGTTGTTCTCGGTTTGGGAGGGAAGTGGTTTTAGCGCAGTCCTGTAATCTGACTAGGAGGAAGCGTTGCGGACGGATTCGATGCCTGCGAGGACTTCGCGGACTTTGTAGTTGAGACCGTCTGTTTTCGTGACGCTCTGGATGGCTGGGTTGCAGTAGCGGGCTCGAAGGAGGGTCGACAGTTGGCCTTGCCCATAGAGTCCTTCGTCGTTCATTTCGACCACTACGATGTGCTTAAATTTCTCGAAAGTTTCGCCGAGTGAGTTGGGCAACGGATTGAGGTGACGAATGTGGAGGCAGGAAATCTTTTCGCCGTTGGCGCGGGCGCGCTTGGTGGCTTCTCGAATGGGGCCCCAAGTCGAACCCCAGCCAACGATCAGCACATCACCGCCGTCTTCATCGCCGAACACTTCTGGCGCTTCGATGGTATCGGCGAAGGCTTTGATTTTGTCCCGACGCTTATCGACCATTTTCTGGTGCAGCTCAGGGTTGCCTGACGGGTGCCCCCACTCGTCGTGCTCGAGACCGGTGACGACAGGGTATTTGCCGCCATCCATCTTTGTGCCAGGAATCGAATGCCGTGTCTGACGGTCGAGCGGGTATGGCTTGAAGTCTTCAGGCGCGTTCGCGAGATCGAGTTTCGGTTCGACGATGATGTTGTCGACGTCGGGCTCCTTAAAGGCTTCGATTCGGCTGGCCAAAGCTTGGTCAGTGAGAATCAGAACCGGTACGGAATACTCCTTCGCGATTTGGCAGGCTTCGTAGGCGATGTAGAAGCAGTCTTTGACGTTCTTTGGTGCCAGGACGATGCGTGGGCTGTCACCGTGACTGCCGTAAATTGCCTGCATCAAATCGGATTGCTCAACCGAAGTCGGGAGACCCGTTGACGGGCCACCGCGCTGAACGTTGACAACAATTAGCGGGAGTTCTGCCATCGACGCATAGCCGAGCGCTTCCATCTTTAGGGAAAGTCCGGGGCCCGAACTTCCGGTGATCGAAACATGACCCGCGTAGGCGAATCCGAGTGCGGTCGAAACAGCACCGAGTTCGTCTTCTGCCTGAACGAACAGCCCGCCGAACTTCGGCAGCTCTGAGCGCAGGGTTTCCATGATCGTTGACCATGGAGTGATCGGGTAGCCGGAACCGTAGCGAACACCGCCAGCGAGTAGGCCATAAGCGAGCGCCGTGTTTCCGTCCGTGGTGATCCGGTCGGTGTCCTTCGACGTTCCGACTTTCAGGTTGTAGAGATTGCCGATCGATTCAGCGACGGGGTAGGTGTAGCCAGAATCGAAAGCGAGCATCGCGTTTCGAACAACGTCCTCGCCTTTGCCTCCAAAGAGTTTGTCGATGATTCCAGAGAGCTTTTCGCGGTCGAGTTGGAAGATGCCAGTGACCAGCCCGAGAACGAACATGTTCTTGCCGCGGTCTTTGGCCGAACCTCCGAGCGCTTCGATCGTGGTCGAAGTAATCGGAACGCCAACGTGTCTGACCCGGGAGTCGTCGAGATTGGGCTCATCGACGTGATCGGAGTCGTAGACGCAGATGCCACCGTCGCGAAGAGATCCGATGTGGTTGTTGTAGCTCTCTTGGTAGAAGGCGAACAAGAAGTCCGCTTCATCGCCAGCAGAAAGCACTTCACCGGATCCGAGGTGGACTTGAAAAATCGAAGCGCCACCCGAAATCGTCGAGGGGATCGTCATGTAAGTCATGACCTCTCGGGCACTGCGGCCAGCGAGTCGGGCAAGAAGACCTCCGATGGTCTGAATGCCATCCTGGGAATTCCCAGCGAATCGGATGACAGCGTCCTGCAGATCGTGCTCCGAAGACGGGGAATCCTCGGCGTTTGGAGTCTCAACGGCGGTGCTCATGTCTTGAATCAAGAAATGTTAACGGAGCTTCCTGACCTTTCAAAGAGAACCTTAGCAGAAAAACCTTCATGCTTAGGCTAGATAGGATTAGCAGCGCTTAACAAAAGGTGGCTCCCTCATCGGCGACCACCAGCAACTGGACTTTCTTGCGAAGGGCGAAAAACGCATCCAATGGTCGCTATGCTGAAAGACTTTAAGGAGTTCGCGTTTAAGGGAAGCCTGATTGATATGGCCGTCGGATTCATTCTCGGCGGCGCTTTCGCGACGGTGGTCAAATCGCTGGTCGATAACGTCATCATGCCGCCGGTAGGGAGTTTGATGAATGGGATCGATTTTAGCCAGATGATGATCAACATTTCTGGTCAGGATGTATCGACGCTTGCCGAGGCTCAGGAGAAGGGGCTGGCGGTGATCAAGTATGGGCAGTTTCTCCAAGACCTTCTCAGCTTTATCATCCTGGCCTTCGTTGTGTTCATCGTCATCAAAAAGGTGATGAACGCTAAACTCGAAGGCGACGAGACCGACGAGGAACCCGAGCCCGATAAGCAAGAGGTACTGCTGACTGAGATCAGGGATCTTCTCAAGGCTCGGAGTTAGGGAAGATCTGAACAATTCCGCCACCTGCCACAAAGATGGGAATTGAAGTCAGGTCTGGCAGCGCTTTGCGCTGGAGAAAAGAGAGGCCCTTCGAATTACAGCCCAGACTACGCCTAGCTTTGTTGCTCGTTGGTTGTGGATATTAATCCACGTTGCCGTCGCTTCGCTCCGCCCTTTGGGCTGCCTACGGCAGGCTTTGTCGCTGCGCTCCAATCACCTCGCGCCGTGCTAGGCGAAATCTGGACAGCAATGGCAGATCGCCTAATTAATCAGACCTTCCTTAGAGGGGGCTCAAGCCAGAGTCAGTCTTGGTTGCGCTCTTTTCTTTTCCTTAGCCACGACGGCAGTGCGTTGAAAGCTGCAGCGCGCTCCTGAGGTTTCAGAAGGAATCGTCCTGCGATGATCGAGATAATCCCCACGAACATCGCTCCGTGGGCAATCACCGATGGGTAGGTCGGCTGGACGTGGGGAATAATCACGAAAAGCCCGAGCGGAACTGCGATGGCTAAGACGAAGGCCACTGACCCTAGCGCCGACAGAAGGACAGGTCTGGCTGTGCTCCAGCCAAGGGTCCGGATCAGGATCCAGGGATAGGCAAAAAGGCCGATGAGCAGCATTTCGATCATTGTTGCTGTGACCACTCCAAGGATGCCAAATCTCCCTACCAAGGCGAGGCTTAGGCAGACATTCAGAACCATCGCTGCGACGATCGCGCCGAACAAAAGGCGTTGTCGGTTGTGGATCACCAGGTGGTTTGTCGAAGGATAGTGAAGAACAACCAGGGCGGCCGCTGGAGCCAACATTTGGACGATTGTTTGACTCAGGTCGAAGTCAGGTCCGATCCAGCGCTCAATGAATGGCGGGGCTAGCCAGAAGATCGAAGCCCCGATGATGGTTGAAGCGGTGGCGCTCAGTCGCGTGGCAGCCCGCAGCCCAGCTTGGCGCTCTGAACTGCTCTGGAGTTGTGCTAAACCAGACAAAAGATGGCCTCCAAATAGCGTGGTCATGACATCTTCAAACATCACAACGAATCGCATCCCGATGGCGTAGATAGGAATTGCGGATGGCGTCAGAACTGCACCGATCAGTATCGGGTCAACTCCACGCTGGAGGCCCTTGCCGAGGTGGTAGAGTAGGATCCATCGCGAATGGTTGCCGATTTCAGAACGGAGTTTCTTGTTCTCCTCAAAATCAACTGGTCGGGACTTCAGAACCCCGTTTTCGTCGACCCAAACTGCTAGTCTTCTTAAGACCAGAAGGAACAGAATTTCCGAAATCGCCATCGTTGCCGCGAGTGCTACGAAGCCATAGTCCGAGCGTAAAACCCAGATCATGGCGATCGTCTGGAGTGCGGTGTGTCCGATGGTCACCACACCGATCAGGTCGTGGCGAATATGTGCCTTGAGAAAGCACAGGTGTAAGCGGCTTCCAAAACGCACTGTCAGAGCGGCACCAAAGATCAAGCAGGCTGGAAGCACTTCCTTCCAAGCTGTGCTGGCGGTGTCTTTGACAATCAGCAGAACGATTCCAGCAGCGACCAAGCTGAGCATCGGAACCATAATACAGACGCGTCGATAGAAGCGTCGCAGGGTGCTGATCACTGCGTTCAGGCGGTCGGAATCATTTCCTCCAATCGCCTCAGCCATAAACTTCGTACCCGAAATCGAGTAGCCCAGATCAAGCAGATGCAGGTATCCTATGACTGTCGCTACCAGAGTCCACAAGCCATATCCGTGATCGCCGAGGTGGCGGATCATCAGAGGCGTGACAACGAAAACAGCCGCGATTTTCAACGCGTGGTCAAACAGGTTGACGACCGAACTGTGGAGCAGTCTCCGAGTGACCTTTGCGCCGAAAGCCATCGTTGCTAGCGAGCTCGACAGGCGAGGGTGACAGCAGGCAGCAGCCGCTCGAGATACCGACGTCGCAGCCCTGCGGGTAGAATGGCCATGGTTCGTTCTAAGCAGCAGACGAGATTCGTTTCAAGCCGTCCCAATTCGCGCCCCAAACGGAAAGCTCGACCTTCTCCGAACCCCCACTCGCGCATCGACTTCAGAAGTTCGTGGTGAGTCCATTCACGGAAGTGGAAACACACTAAGTCGTTGCCAAAATGCCTAGAGATGTCGTGGGGGCCAGTAAGGCGGTTTGGGGTGTCCAAAACGTAGCATCCACCCGGTTTGAGAATGCGAGCGACTTCCTGAAAGTGGTTGGCGATGTCATCGGGGTGAAGGTGCTCAACCATCTGGTAAGAAAACACGACATCTGCCGAGTCTGAAGCGACTGGAACTGAAAACCCGTCAAAGGTCAGCATCTGGAAATTGTCCGGCTCGGAATCGATCAGCGATTTTGCTCGTTGGTCGGAAATATCCGCTCCAATGACGTTCCCAAAATGTTCGCAAGCAGCATAGGCTGCTCGGCAATCCCCGGGCGCAATTTCGACGAGAGTCGCGGTCTTGTCGGCGTAGGGAGTGAGAAGGCGGAGCCTTGAACGGACATGGATGTCAGCGAGTAAATCAGCGTCTCCATCTCGAGCCCGAACGAGTCGGGGGTGATCAGGAACTCGCTCGAATAGTTCGCCATAGAGCTCGCCGAGAAGGGCCATGCGCTCACTGCGCGAACTGGCCAGTAGACGCGCAGCGAGCTCCTTTTCGACATCGAAATGCCGACGCAATGACTCTTCACTCCTTGGAGCGCTAGCTGCGAAACTACTTGGCGCGTTTGGCATCGACTTCGGTGTTACTCTAGATCGCTAAAAATGAAAAGCCCGATCATTTTAGGGTTGAGCAGAGTTCGAGGAATCGACCGGCTGCTGCGCCCCACGAATGGTCGGTGGCGACTGCGTCGATGGCGGCGGAAGCGATCAGGCTTGTGCGGTCTGGGTCGTCTAGGAGCTCGACAATTGTTCGGGCCATGTCGGGTGGTGAATCAGCCAGCGTGAGCTCTGAATCAGACTGGAAAGGCAATCCTTCGGCTCCGATTGTAGTTGATACAACGGGCACTCCTGCGGCCATTGATTCCAGAATTTTTAGGCGAGTTCCACCGCCGGCGAGGAGCGGGACGACGAGGAGAGTGGCTGGCCAAAGGTGAGGGCGCACATCATCGACCGATCCGGTGACTTCGATCAGCGGGTCGGATTCCCCGAGGGCTCGTATGGCCGAGGAGGGTCGTCTTCCAATGATGCGTATCCGAATGTTAGGATGGCTCTCGCGAACGATCGGAAGAACTAGTTCGTTGAACCAAAGGATACCCTCGATGTTGGGGCGCCAGTCCATGGAACCGAGAAACGCGACCACGGGTGGAGTATCCCGAACGAGGTCGGCTTGAGGCCGGAAAAAGTCAGCGTCAACTCCTGTAGGCACATGGCCAAGAACGTTGTCCAAGCCGTAGGTATTTCGGCAGTGGGCTGAGTCGTCAGGTGACACCGTGATCACTCCATTGAAGTTTCTCGACAGAGCGGCTTCGCGCTCGGCCATTCTCCGTGCTTGGGAACCGAGGTATCGACGGCGGATGGGATCGCGGCCAGATTCAGCTAGGCGTTTCCAGATTTGGGCTTCGATATTGTGCTGAAAAAGAACGGTTGGCACCTCGAGTTTGAGTTCTTCAAAATTGAGGGCCGGCGCTAGGAAATCGCAGACCACCAATTCAGGGCGAACTTCGGTGACCAATTCGCGGATCTTTTGTTGCAGGTGACGACAGCGGTATCGCGCTAGAGCGAGAGGCTCGGCAGATCCAATCATGTTGCCGAGCGAGCGGGCTAGAAACCGTGGGTCGCGTTTACCCGAGTGTCGCAAAGTCACCCATTCTTTGCGGGCTGCGTAGTCAGCGTTTTGCTCATCTTGACTGACGTCGTCGTCTTCGAACAATTGTCCTAGAAACGTCACTTCGCACCGTTGGCTGATCTCTCGGAGCATCGAATGCGTCCGGATTTTTCCCCCGGTGTCGGTCGGGAGAAGGCGTCCGGTTTTGACCCACAGAATCGACCGCGGAATCCCGGTGGGACTTTGTTTGTTGGTCGCAGAGGAGTTCATTGCGATGGTGAGTCGATCGAAAAAATGCGCAGAGTCGTGGCTCCAGTGGCGCGCTCGGCAGCCTGCGGGGTAAGTTCGCGAAGCGTGGCGATTTGCTCGGTCAGAGCAATTACTGCGCTGAGATGTCGAGGAGGTGACGGGACGCCCTCTTCAAGGATAATTGATCCGATTCGAGCATCTGTGAGCAGGGATTCGAGCTCGGCCGCTGATGAAAATTTCGTCTCATAGCCTCGGCCCATCCAATCCGATTCCGCGAGCAATTTCGTTCCGCGTCTTGTTTCCCATGAACTTCCCGTGCGCCCTTCAGTTCCCAGTAAAAATGCACCGGAACTGATCAGCGCACCCTCGCCGCGAGCGTCAGAAAGAATGAGGGTTGATTGACCTTCAACGAGGTGTTCGGTGGCGGTCTGAATCGCTTCTGAATAGCCGTTCGATATCTTTGGGGACATCCGTAAGGTGAACCCGAGATGGATTGCGGCTAGGGCGGTGAGAACAAGTGCTGTCGACACGTGGCGACTAGATCTTTGCTCCCAGAATCTCCAGGCAAGCGCCGTGAATAGAGCGATCGAAGGCGCGACTAGAGGAAGGAGGTAACGCGTCGTGAGCCCAGTTGGGATGATGCAGATGAGTAGGAGCAAGGCCATCGCGAGAGCTGCTAGACAGCAAGCTGTTGAGGCGGCTACGGCTCTTTGATCACGCCTCAAAATGAATGGTCCGACAATCAGTGAACCGACACCTACCCATCCGAGTTTTGTCAGCAGACCGGTTGAATAAAAGGGCACTGCCATCGGCAGATAGGAGGCGATCGTCGCATCCGCTAGCCCTTCTTTAGTGATCCCAACGGCATAGAGCTGCCAAGGCAGTGCGAAGAGTAAAACCGGCAGGGGAGCCAGCCACAGTCTTGGGTTCTTGAGAAGGTGGAAACGCCTGGTGATCAGGATCGCCAGTGGTGGCACCATCGCCAACACAAGCCCCGTGCTTTTTGTCAGACAAGCCGCTGCTGCAAGTAGTCCAAACCCGAGGGCATGCATCACTGTAGGCCGATCCAAAAAACGAGCAAAAACCAGACAAGCTGCGAGTAGAAGTGTCGCCAAAAGCACATCCGACATCACGATCGCAGAGTAGCGCTGGACTTCGACATGAGCCACCATTGCGACGCTCGCCAGAGCGGCCATTGATCTCCCACAGCTGAGCTGCCGCGCGCACCAGTAACCGACTAGCCCCAGTCCTGCTGAAAGTGCGATCATCAGACCAATGATTGAACCCGGTGTTGCCGCTGGCAGCATCCACACGCCGGCCAGCAGATAGAATCCGGGAGGGTAGTGGCCGAGCGCAACCTTCGGAAGTCGGCGATAGTAGTCGTCAGAAAACGCGATCGGATTCTGCCCAGCGAGAAGCCCCGTCGCGAGGTAGTCGCGCACCATCAGGCTGGTCACAACATGAGCCCCCTCATCCGGATGCGCCCCGAAATCTGAGTCGGAAGCGCCGTTTCGTTGGCTGAGTCCCCAAGAGAAAAGAAGCAGGATCAAGGCAACCAAGACAGGCCATCCAGCATTTTTCCATCTGTCCGACGGTGACACAACAACGTCGGAGGGCATCTGAATCAAAATAGGAGCGGACAGCTAGAGGTTAGATCGCTTCGAGTTGAATGCCGACTCAAGTTTTCGGAGATCTGGGTCTGATGGAGCAGCTGATCGGAGTCGATCCAAGTGCTGCCGGATGGATGCCTTCGGGTCGTGCAAGCCACTTTGAGCCCCGAGTGAATCCAACGAATTTGTTTCCGCTTCGATGAACGTCTTGAGTGCCATGACATTTGCCGGATCGAGCTTGAGAGCGTGAGTTGCGATTCCAGAAGCTTGGCTATTGTCCCCTGAACCCAACTCACAGGCGGCGATGTAGGCTGCTGCGTTTGCGTCTCCCGCGTCGGCTCTCAGGATTTCGAGGAAGATCTTTCGCGCCTCCCCAAATTCGTTGTTCCTAAATAGCAGCTGTGCGCGTTCGAAATCTGATTGTGGCTGAGCCTCTTGAGCCGTCGAATTAGAAGTATCGACCGTCACATTGGCGATATTCGAGATCCAGAGATCGTTGTTGTCGGAGTTGCGAGCGGTGACTTGATATTGATAGCTCGCTCCGGGTTGAACTGAGCTATCTTCCCAACTTGTCCCAGAGACTTCGGCGACACGTTGGGTGCCGGAACCGAGTCTGTTGGAGCGCTCAATGATGTAGCTGCTTGGCGAGACTCGGTTGATCCGATCCGCGTCCCAAGACAGTCCGACAGAGGTTGAGGAGGCTGTGGCTGTTAGACTGGAACTCGATCCAGCTACTACTGGTTCCGAAGTGCCGACAGTGTTTGATTGGTTATTCGGTAGTCCGAACAGAAAATAGCCGACGCCCCCCAAAACGGCGATAAAAAGAAGAGAAGCAAGTGCCGTTAAGACCCACGGAAGCGACGAACGTGCAGGCGTTGGTTGGCGATCCCGTTCGACTTGAGAAACTGGTGCAGCGGACTGAGGTGCTGCTTCTTGTCCGACATGGCCCTGACTAGATGCCTGACCTTGTCCCGTATACGTCTGGGGATGGCCTGGCTGAGGTGGTAAGGTTTGGGGTGGTTGAGATGGTGGGTGTTGAGGCGGCGTGGCTGGGACACTCGGGCTGGAGACCATCGACTTCATCTCACCAGCATTCTGGGGGCGGTTGCGAGGCTCCATCTGCAGCGCAGTATCAATCGCGTGGGCCCAAGCGGGACCGATCATTGACTCGAAGTGAGAACCTCGAAGGGGCCGGTAGTCGTCCTCCCGAATACGAAAAGTGGATTCGCTAGGCTTCGTTCCAGTGACTGCTTCATAAGCCGTGACACCGAGGGCGTAGAGATCGGTATAAGGGCCGTCAGGCTCTTTTGAGTTATATTGTTCTACCGGAGCGTAGGGTGGCGTTAGGACGCTGTGCGCTGTCTGACTGTGATTGCCCCAAGCAATTTTGACTGCTCCAAAATCGATAAGGATCGGTTGCCCATCGCTGGTAATGAAAATGTTTCCAGGCTTAATATCCCGGTGAAAATAGCCTTTTTGGTGAATCAGCCGCAGGGCGTCCAACAGCGGCATGATGGTTTTGTCTAGATCGGCTTGAGAGAACAGGTTGTATCTCTGTTTAAGAAGTTTTCCTAGATCCTGCCCCTCCAGAAGTTCCATTACCATGTAGGCAGTATTGTTCTCGGGAAAGGAGTCGAAAACGGTGATGATATTCTGGTGCTTGATCTGACCTAAGACTTTCCCCTCGTCCTGGAATTTCCTCAATGCCCATTGGAAATCACCGCTGGTTTCGGTCGTAGATGGGGCGACTTGGCTGGAGTGGTTGATTCTACTGACCAAAGATCGCGGGAATAGTTCCTTAACCGCGACGGTTCGTTCAAGCGCGGTGTCGAAAGCCCGATAGGTGATGCCGAATCCCCCGGTGCCCAGAACACCTTCGATGCGCAACTTACCATTTTGGCCAATTTGAGACCCTTCGGGAAGGGCCTGAGTGTCGCCAGTTTGTCCTCTAGGGTCGTTCATCTCAGCAAAAAAGGGTCACCTCTTTCATATCAATCTACTGTTATAAGTCAAAAGACGTTTTTTGCGATGCTAATTGCGTACAATGTCAGAATTCTTGTTTCCGATCAGCATCGATTTCGATTTCGCACGGTCTCAAGAGCACGAAAATGTTCTGCGCAATTCTATTCTCGATCATCGTCTTTTAGGGGAGTGAGGTAAGTGCATCCGTGCGTGTGCATAACGAATGACTTGAATAACCATGCCAATAGAGGCTAAGAATCTAGGAGTGAATGTCCTTGGAAAACGAGAACGCTGCCTTTTCTGGCTGGATGTTCCGACTGTGCTAGTTCTGGCAGTGGTCTGGCTGTCGTCGAGCCTTCATGCCCAAGTCGAAGCGGGGTTCTCCCCAACGTCGAAGGAAGGATTGAGCTACCGGATCGTCAAGGCGGAGCCGTCTGGACGAGACAACATCAGTGTCGTTTTCGATGTTTTCTCTCCAGAGTCGACATCCACAGCCCTGTTTAGGGACGATGAGCAGATCGCCGAGGTTGTGCCATTTGTTGATGGGGAAGGCATTGCGAGGTTGACCGTTCTCCTGAACTCCGACTTGACCGTCACAGACGTTGATTCTGAAACGGCCCATCGGAGAGGCAGGGTATTCCTCAGCGATTTTGTCGGGCAGCTACAGGGCCTGAGTGATGCAGCTAAGGATCGTCTCAAGATAGATTTTCGAGAAACGGGCGATGCTTCGGAGGGAAAATTTTTGGGAAATTGGCCAGAACCAGCTGTTAAAATCACTGAATTAAAAGATTCCGAGGACTCGGATCGTGAAACGGCTTCTGGAGAAACCCAAGCGGGCGGGACGACGATTGCTAAATTGTTAGTCGATCTTTCCCACACTGGATTGCACAACCCCGCCGTTGCGGATGACCGGGCGATCGCCCTTCTCCAACAGGCGATTTCAGCGCTCGAACAATCCCGGACTTCGCCGTCGGATCGGCTGTCCGTTCTCTATATCGGCCATCGCGACCCGCCTGTCGAAGAGTCAGATTTGCTGATCTCAGAGGCGCGGACAGCAGGTGTGGCAATTCACATCTACGGAACTGGAAAACGAATCGGGTCGGGATTGGCAAGAATTGCTCAGGAAACAGGGGGACAGGCAATTTTGGCGATGGCCGAACCAGAGAAGAACGGAGGTTCTGTCGTGCCAGCGGGCAAATTTCTTCGGTCGTTGCAATCGGGAGGAAGTCTAAGCGCTGAAATCGATGACGGCGACATCGGTTCGTTGCTTCTCTGTGCCCTCGACTCCGAAAACAAGCGAGCAGCGGAGCTCAAGATCTCGGGTTTTCCTGAAATCGACGAAATCAGGGCCTCCAACGCGCATCGTGAATCTGCTGTCCAGGCGATCGAGGATGCTGCGACTGAACCATCAGATAACCAAGGCTTTGTTGATCGCCTCAGAGATCGCCTTGAAGACCTCCAATCGAGGGGCCTAGGTTGGTTGCCATGGGCTGTGTTAGGAGCGTTTGTCGCTCTTTTGGCCCTAGTTCTCTGGCTGATGATTCGGAAACTACGCAGGCGCTCAGTCTCGACCGAAGAAGGAACAGCCGCCGTTGCCGATGATCATTCGACGGGCCCGGTTGGGCATGAAAGTTCGTCTGATCTGCCGTCGGTTGACTCAAGTGCGGGTCGTATTGAAATTGAAGAGGGCGATGGTCTGTTTCGCCTTCACATACCTCGGGAACTGGCAGATTCCGTCCCCCTTGCGTGGCTTGAGCACACGGATGAAAAGACCGGAGTGATGTCGCGGCTGCCGTTGCGCTCTAGCGGTTTTAGAATCGGTCGCAACCGGGACATGGACCTCCAGATTAGAGACTCGACGATTTCTGCTAACCACGCGTTAATTCAGAAGAAACGCGACGGGCGTTTCATGATTACCGATCTCGACTCAGGAAATGGAGTTCAAATCAACGGAGAGCGAATTTCTCAGCATCCGTTGATTGATGGTGACGCCATTCAACTCGGAGGCGTTCGTCTTCTTTTTGAACCTCAAAGCGTCTAAATTGATCGAACTTCTGCCGCACAAATCTACCCGCCAAGAGCTAACCACCAACAAAATCGAACCATGAGCGAAGACGACGAAACAACAATCCTGGGGTTTAATAATCCCCGCCCAGCTTCTCCAGGGCCGGGCCGAAAGCCCTCTGACGGACACACGGAGCGCCCCACTGAAATCTTGGGCAACAATGATGGCGGTGGCAAAGGAAACGAGGACAAGACCCAGTTTTCTCATCCCACTCAGGCCCCTGCTGGAGGTACTCCTGAAGAGGGAGTGACGCGGATTGTCGGCGGAGGCTTGAAGGGTGGAACTGGGCCTGAGCGGGTTCTTCCAGTTGTCGGTTGGTTGGTCGTCGTAGGAGGCGCAGGCACAGGACGTTCACTGGAACTTCACGCTGGAATGAATAAAATTGGCCGCAGTCCTGGCCAGTCGGTCGTCCTAGATTTCGGAGACGAAGAAATTTCTCGCGATCACCACGCAAGTGTCGTTTTTGATCCGAGGGGCGGGAAGTTCTTCGCTCAGCACGGCGGAGGGGCCAATCTGACTTATCTCGATGATGATCCCCTCCTGCAAGCCCGAGAACTCAGTGGTGGGGAAATGCTTGGTTTGGGTTCGACCCAACTCAAATTTGTTCCCTTCTGTGGCCCCGATTTCGTTTGGGATCTCTAGATGCGGATTGTCCAAATAATTGAATCTTAGAAGGAGAGTCACGAGGTTGAAAGACTTGGTCAAAGAAGACGATTTCGCTGGGGTTCAGGACATCGGGCGTCGTGAAACTCAGGAGGACGCCTACGCCTTCACTCGAATCCCAGTTGGCTCTGGAGATGAAAACGCTCTTCTCCTTGTCTTGGCAGACGGGGTTGGTGGGCATGCTGCAGGGGAGGTCGCAAGTGGCGTGGCAGTCCATACATTCTGCCAGTCCTTTTCGGGCCACGGCGGCGGCACACGCGAACGATTCGAAGTGGCTCTGATGGACTCTAATGAGTTGATCGCCGATCGAATTCGGGAATCTGGTGGCTCGTTAGATGGCATGGGGACGACTTTAGTTTCGCTTTATGTCCAGGGCTGGTCGGCCCAATGGATTAGTGTCGGTGACAGTTTACTTTATCTGTTTCGGGATGAGAAAGTGATGCTGTTGAACCAACTTCATGAACGGCCTCACGATGGAAGCCCAGGCTCAGGTGGAATCACTTCGGCGTTAGCTGGGATTCCGATTCCACTGATCGATTGCCCCAGCGATCCGTTAGCACTTCAGGAGCATGATGTTTTCGTGGTCGCGAGTGATGGCATCGCACCGTTAGGCGTCGATGGAGTGGCAAAAATACTCAGGAAATCGCGTAGCAGTACAGCTCAGGAACAGGCGAGACGCCTTGTTGATGCGACGTTAGAACTACAAATCGACAATCAGGACAATGTCACCGTCACCGTGGTAAAAGTGCCGGCAGAGAACGAAGGGAGGTCGACACCTGACCTAAACGGGGGTTAGTGTAAAGAGAGAGGGGGCAGATGGCAGTGAACTTCAAAGCAGACGAAGAATTCGGAGGCTATAGGGTCTTAGAAAGTCTGAAAATTCCCGGCGAGCCTTGGGTGCTCGGGGAAGGGTCTTTCGGTACCACGCTCAAGGCTGTCGATATCAACCTGAACCGGCAAGTCGCCCTCAAAGTTCAGAAGCAGGTTTTTAATACCGATGAACGCCGTGTCGCGCAGGCTGCGGATTTTTTCCGAGCTGAGATGCAGGCTCTGGCGAAGCTCGACGATTTAGAGCACCCCCATATCGCTCGCATCTACACCGGCGGTCAACGGGATGACGGGACGATGTATTTCCCGATGGAATTCTGCGATGCTAACGACCTGGCGTTTCGGGTTGAGGCGATGGGCAAGCTGCCATCCCAGCAGGTCGCCATGATCGGCCAGCAGACGGCCAAAGCCCTTCTGGCTTCGCACTCCATTCATTTCATCCATCGCGACATCAAGCCTTCCAACTTGATGCTCAAGACCCGAGGTGAGGGCGATGGAATGGTCGTCAAAGTGATCGATTTCGGATTGGTCAAGAATGCCGAAATCGGTGACGGGGGAGGTTTCAAAGGGACTCCACCATTCTCCAGTCCTGAACAGGCATCTCGACAGGATCTCACGGGTGCATCGGATTTTTACGCGCTCGGATTGACACTCTGGTATTTGCTTGAGGGAAAGGCTGCTAAGGATCGTTTTCCGGACGCCAAAGTTAAGGCAGCCGTCGAAGCCGTCGGCACTCTGCTTCCTAAGGATATCGATCCTGCACTGACCGAAGTGTTGCGCGGTTTGCTTCGTCACGATCCTGAAACTCGGCTCTCGGGGCAGGAGGCAATCCAAGCGTTCGACGCTCTGGTCGGGGATGCCAAAACCATCGAGTTCGAGACCGAAATCGCTCCAGGTGTTCCGACAGCCGCAATCGACGCTGAGCCGACCCCCGCAGTGATCAGACCGGGTCGGGTTAAAATTAGCGAGACTCTCAACGAGCGGTTCTCGTTTTTAGACGAGCGCAGACCTGGGCCGTTGCATCAGGTCGCCACTGCCGTTGACAATGACTACGGGGGAAAGGTTCAAGTCCACTTTCCCCACCCTCAGCAACTTCAAGACCCGGCCGTTCATCCACGGCTTGATCGGCGTGTCGAACAAGCCAGAGCTGCTTCAGAAAACCCTGCAGTCCATCGCATCTTCAGTATCGGTGAATTGGAAGGCACGATTTTTGTTACAGCTGATCTGTATCCCTCAGCGTTGGTTCTTGAGCGCCTTGAGAAGCTAGGGCGCGAGATGCCGATCCGGTTTTTGTTGTCGATCTTCGCACAGCTCGCGGCGGGTCTCGATGCCCTGGCTAAAGTTGGAGTGGAACAAGTCGACCTCAGCCCGCACCTCGTTCCAATTCGGGCAATGGACGATCTCGGACATCCAATTCCCGATGACCAAGTCGATTCGCTTCTCGCAGGACCAGAGTCGGGGTGGCCGCTTTTTCAGGCTTGGGTAGATCCGCTTCGCGGTGGCTACCTCCATGTCGATGATGCCGGTGGCGACTCAACGGTGATTGATGCAGGTGGCGAGGCCGGAACCCCTCGGGTCGCTCTTTGTGCGCTGATGTATCGGATGATCGAACTCCGGATGGTCGATGACATGGCCTTCTACGATCCTGATCAACTGGATCGAAGTGGCCGGATCGGTGCTAGCGCCAATGACATCATCGCCGATGGGGTCTCCGGAGGGGAAGAATATGGGGATTCTTGTTATGGGCTTGTTCAGGCTCTGGCAGAAGCCGAAGGAAAAGAAGTCTTCCACCCTGACTTTAGCGGCGCAGATGTCGAACTCGACCCCGATGAGATTCTGGTCGGGAAAGCCGTAGAACCGTTTCTGGCACGCTCACCTTATGGGGCTCAGCCGACGGTTCAGATTGCTCCTGAAAATTGGACTCAGAGCCATCAAGCGATCTGTGGCGAAACCGGCCGCCAATTCTCTCTTCCCGGAAATTTGCCTGAACCTGAGGGCACAGCAGGAGAGAGTTTTGGCAAGGCAACATCGCCTTTCCCGCCCTACGAGTCCGTTGAAATCGAATTTGATCAATGGGTTGCTGGCGCAGTTGTCACCGACTCGGAAGGCCGACGGTTTAAGCTCCCTGCCGATCTTCGAAAGTGGACAAAGCCAGCCGATCACGTGGCTGGGAAACCGGGCTGGGTGATTAGCCCATATACGGGCGCAGAGATCCAAGTGCCCGGCTCGTTGTGGCGGAGCGGTGAGAAGATTGTCTGTCCCAGCGGTCGCGAATTCTCGCTCCCTGCAGGCGAACTGCCTCGGCTTTTTGCGCTCGATCCTGACCCGGAAAAGATGACTGTAAGGTCGCCCTATCTCGACGCTTCTGGGCATCTCATTCAGTTGGAGCCCGCCGAATGGGTGGCCGGAGGATCGAAAGGGTGTGCCGAATCGGGTCTGATCTTCGACTTGCCCGAAGACCTGCCTTCGGCTTGCCCAGTTGCGATCGTTTTGCGGCCCTCCGTCGTTCGCGATCCCTACACTGGCGAAGAGGTCTTGATTGACGGCCCCGATTGGGTCGACGGTCAGTTGATTGATTCCGGTTCCAGTGGCTTGCAGTTTCGCCTGCCTCCTGAACTGCCACCGCTTTATGGTGGGGGTGTTCGAAACAAGCCAGGAGTCATCCGGTCGCCATACTCGAATGACAAGAAGGCCGAGCTGGAATTTCCGCCGAGTCAGTGGAGTCCAGGAAGCGAGTTGGAGTGCCCGGTCACGCATCGGAAATTCTTGTTTCAGAATGGGCTTCCAAGTGGTTGGAAGATGTCGGCTGTCCCGGTTGCGATGGTTCCGGGAAACTATCTTAGTCCCTATGGGAAAGGGGCTCAGGTCACGATTCCACCAGAGGCCTGTCGGCCCGGCGCGACCTATATCTGTCCTGAAACAGGCTGGGAATTCGACCTGCCGATCGCTGCTGGTCATCCGGGGTTGGATGTCGAAAAGGCGATTCTCGACGAAACGTTTAAGGAGCCCACTGCGGATGCTGCAGGGCTCGCGGAAGGTCTCGCCGCGAGTGGGATTGCCGTCGGGGCTGCCCAAGTTTCATCGATTTGGCAGGCTCATGAACTTAGTGATTTAGCTGAGCGGGAAACGCGTCTGGTTCGGGTTGCTCAATCGATCGATCCGGTCGCGAGAACCGTCGAATCACCTTGGCAGGAAGGCGAAATGGTCAGCCCCAAACCCGGCGATTGGCGCCCTGGGGGTTTGATCAATTGCAGCGGCAGCGGCCGAAAATTCAAACTGCCCCCCAAGATCCCCACCTTCGAACTGCGCGAGGCTGAGATCGCTGTTGGGGTCATCACTTCTCCTTACGACAGTCGAGAATCGATTAAAGTCGAGCCCGCTTCGTGGATTGGATCAACCCGGCTCAAATGTCCTTCGACTGATGGCGAAATCGTTCTCCCGGACACCCTCCCTGAGTGGGTGCCAGAGGTGGAAATTGACGAGCCCGGATTGGCGAAGAGTCCCTTCGACGGTAAATCGTTCGCTGTCTCAGGGGACAAGTGGCGTCCTGGAGCCGAACTGGTGGACGCAGGAGGGAAGCGGTGCCGAATCCAGGCCGATGCAGATCTTCCGGCTCTCGTCGGAGTCGTCGACAAGGCGATCCCGTGGGCAGTTCGCTCACCCTATGTTAAGGCAACGGGGCTTGATGATCGGACGGGAATCGTAGAGATCTTGCCCGTCGAATGGGAATCCGGTGCCCTTCGGCCCTGCCCGGATACCGGAATCGAATTTAAGCTCCCTGTCGAAACCGACCTCCCGACTTGGCAAACAGTTGGCCGAGCTGATCCGAATCGTCCCGGAGTCGTTTTTTCGCCTCACGTCTCAGGCCACGAAATCACGGTTCCCGCCGCCAAGTGGGAAGCCGGAACGACGGTCTCTTGTGGGGAAAGTGGGAAGGATTTCACTCTTCCCTCGGATCTTCCGCCACTTGATGCGATCGTTCTGGAGCCCGGAGCCGTGGCTTCTCCGTTCGACACCAATTTCAAGCCGATCGTCAAGCCTGATCAATGGTTCGGTCGGGCCGAGATTCGCTGCGGAACGACCGGACGGATGTTCCGCATTCCGGATGAGGCCAAGCTGCCGCACTGGGCGCCTCCCGCGAAGTTGGTCTCTGGATCTCCGCAGATGGTGAACAGTCCATTCGCAGGAAAAGACCCGTTTAAAGTCGACGGAACACAGTGGAAAGCGGGAACCGAAGTTCCCGTTCCATCTGAGGAAGGCGAGCCAGTTAGAATGGTTCGCCTGCCTGATGGCTTGCCGAATCTTTCAGCCGAGTACACTTCGGAAATGGGCCGAGTTCGTTCTCCCTACGCTCCTGCTGGCCAAGGCTTCGTTCATGTAGAACTCAAGGACTGGCTGGAAGGATTCGAGACCCGTTGCCCAGCGACAGGTCTAACCTTCTTCCTCTCAGAGCCTCCGGAATGGCTAATCGATGCTCATTTAGAAAGCGATCTCGGTATTGGAGAAATTCGCAGCCCGTTCGACCTGAGCCGGAAAAAATTCTCGGTTAGTCACCAGAACTGGAAACCGGGAGCAATCGTCGAATGCCCGACAACGCGGCGGCGATTCCAGATGCCAGCCGACGTTGCTAATGTGACGCCGGTTGCGATCATCGATCCGAAGAACCCCGGAATGGTCGAGTGCCCGCTGTGTCACACCGGAGCGTTTAAGATTCGATCGGGTCAATGGAAAGGCAATTCGATGGTCAGTTGCAAGCACAGTGGGCAACCGCTTTTGCTCCCTGCTGATCTTCCGCAACGAGTTCGGAAGAAGATTCCTCTCTGGCCATTTGTTCTGATCGGATTGGTCGCCGCGTCTGCAATTGCAATGCCGATGGTGAAGAAGGCCCTGGCGGCTAGGAATGCTCAGCCAGAACTGAATCAGGGTGGCGATTCCGTGGAACCGAAGGTCGATCCGAGCACGGAAGTTGACCAGAACCCCATCCCGAAAGACCCCGACCCGAACTCGGAATCAGTCGCCGAGGCAACACTACCTGACGCTCCCCTAGTTCTGCCACTCCCGCCGGCCCCGACCTTTGAGCAGCGCATGACTGGGCAAGGGGAACCCGTCGATCGTGCGGAGTTTTTAGAGTGGCTCGCTTCGAACCCCACGGATTTGGGACGGATTGTAGCACTTGGAGGTTCGGCCAGAACGGCGGCTCGCGATCATTTGCTCAGTGGCATTCGAAATGGTTCCCTGCAACCCAGAGAGCTGGCAGAAATCGCCAGTGCTCTGCCCAGTGAATTCGTTGAGCCTGTTGTCGATTCCGCCCGACAGCAGGATGACCGGAACTATCTCAAGGAGCTCGTTCGGGGTGGTGGAATGCCAGTCCATACGGCAATTCTCGCTCGGTTAGTAGCCGTCGCGGTCGAAGCCAAACCTGGGGAAATCATCAATCCGATCACTAAGGAAAATGAGACGATTCCTTGGACGGATTGGGAGCCGGATAAGGAGATCCGCGAAACCGGTCGAGGTCGGCTTTTCAAGTTGCCCAGCAACTTGCCGGTTCCAGTGGCAACTGGAGCTAGGGCGGCTGACCAACAAGGCCTTGGTCAGGTAATCAGCCCGTTCACAAGAACCACCATTGGCGTTCCCGGGACGGCATGGAAGCCCGGAGAAAAGATCACTCAAGAAGGCTTTCCCTCGCCATTCGCCCTACCGAAAAAAGGGCCCCTGCCAGATCTCCTTGGGGTCGTGGTCGCGCAAGATCGCCCGGGAAAAATCAAGTCGCCATACGACGGCGGGAAGGAGCAAGACGTCCAGAAAGAAGCGTGGAAGCCGGGTGAGGTCGTGCGCTGCCTAGCGACCAATCGGACGTTCTTACTTCCAACTGGCCTGCCGACTTTCCCAGAAGAGCCGATCCAGCCTGACATCGTGAAAAATGATGGTCAGAATGGGGATACCGTGGCCGAAGAAAATTCAGCCGACGATGGCAACAGTCCGAAGCCGCCAACGAAGCCGAAAGTAGCACCTGGAGTGAAGGGCGACTACGTCTGGGAAAATGGCGCTTGGAAATTTATTCCTCTCATCGATGCGGTTCCTGACGTACCAAAGAAAGATCCTAGGGACGACTGGGCGAATCCAGATCTTAAATCGGGAACTCTCGCGACGAATGTCCGAGTTGGGTCGGACGGACGTCCGTACGCTACGAATCCTTTCACGGGCAAAGAATGGCCTATCAAAGCGAGTAGCTGGAAGTCTGGCGCCGAGATCACTGATAGCGCGAGTGGCAGAAAGTATGTTCTCCCAGACAAGCTCCCTCAGCTCCGACAAGCGACGCCAAAACCAGACACCACGAGTCGAAAGACCCCACCCACAGTCGCCCGAAACGACTCGGGGCAGACTACTAGGACGCCTCCGAGGCAGGAACCAAAGCCGCCTCCTGTAAAAGAAAGTTCCCCACCTCCCAGCGGCGGGATCCGCAGCGGCACGGTTCCGAACTCGCACAAATTCATGGCGAAAGGTTTTCGCTCTTCGGCAGGAGTTGAGATGAAAGCGGTGAAAGGAAGTAATGGCGTCTACTTCAAGAGTTTCTCGCCGAGTCGGATCAAGCAGTCGGGAGCTAACTCCATCACAACCAGAGATCGTGCCGCTGGAGTGATTCCGCCTGGTTGGAGCTACCGATCTAGTGGCGGCCACCTTTACCTGGTCCCATAAAGAATTTCAGAACTGCATCACTGATGGCTTGTTTCATTGACTTCGAAATGTCTCTTTTTGTTCTCCTGATATGAATGCTATTTGTCCGTCTCACCTCCCGAAAAGCGCAGCTATAGTGGTTGCCTCTTTAGCGATCATTGCTGTCGTAGGAACGACGATCAAACTTAGTAGACACGAACAGGAGCCAATGTCTGCTGAAGTCAACATTTCAGCTCAACGTCAGCGAGATACAGAAGCTCTGGCAGCTGCGGAATTGGCTCAACGCGAGCCCGAAAAAGAACAGGTCAAGCCGCCCAAAGCTAGCAGCGAGTTCGCTGGCGGCACGATTCCGAACTCGCACAAATTTATGGTAATAGGATTTCGGTCTTCGGTAGGAGTTGAGATGAAAGCGGTGAAAGGAAGCGATGGAGTCTACTTCAAAAGTTTCGCGCCAAGTACGATCAAGCTGGCGGGAGCCAACTCCATTACAACCAGAGATCGCGCCAGCGGAGTGATTCCGCCTGGCTGGAGCTACCGATCTAGTGGAGGCCACCTTTATCTTGTCCCTCAGGCAGCCGCGGAATTGGCTCAACGCGAGCCCGAAAAAGAGCAGGTCAAGCCGCCCCAAGCTAGCAGCGAGTTCGCTGGCGGCACGATTCCGAACTCGCACAAATTTATGGCGAAAGGGTTTCGCTCTTCGGTAGGAGTTGAGATGAAAGCGGTGAAAGGAAGCGATGGAGTCTACTTCAAAAGTTTCGCGCCAAGTGGAATCAAGCAGTCGGGAGCTAACTCCATCACAACCAGAGATCGTGCCGCTGGAGTGATTCCGCCTGGTTGGAGCTACCG
>ENA-ORXR01000957-ORXR01000957.1-marine-metagenome-genome-assembly--contig:-NODE-957-length-33476-cov-24.026618_pt1 | contig 33476 bp, 29 predicted proteins | sample MGYA00237866_ERZ511479 | MGnify/ENA metagenome assembly ERZ511479
TTACCCCACCTGGATTCGAACCAAGACTGACGGTACCAAAAACCGGAGTGCTACCATTACACCATGGGGCAATCATGGATTTGTAATTATTGGAACGCAAAGATACGTGAAAAAGTTCTTTCCGTAAAGCATTGACATGATTTTTTTGCAAAAAAGAACTCACTACTCGCTACTCGTCACTCGCTACTACCTATACTTCTGCTTATAAAACCAAGAATTATCATTCAAGGTAAACGATAAAGACGTTCCGAAATAAGTTTCTTGAATCAAATCAGGATGCCCGTGCTGTCCCACTTCAAAACCAATATTGACAAACGACGGTACGCCACGTGGCAATACAATCGGCAAACCAAAGCCTGCCGTCAAGCCGTAATTTTGCAACTGCATCCCATTTATCACGCGCGGATCAGAGCCGTAGTACGCGCCTACCCGATAGCGTACACGCTTGAGAAAATCTAAACTGCGATCGTTGGGAGTCAACTCCATACCCAAAGCTCCACGCCATGTATTTGCTAAGGTCTGCGACTCAATCGGATCTTCGTAATTAGACCACGCCGTAGTTTTGTACTCCGCACTCAATAAAAATCGACTATCTTTTTTGTAAGTAATCGCTGCTCCAAAACTACTTGGCAGTGTCATTCTCTCATCGACTTCATTACTAAAAATAGTATCGTAAGGAATGGAACTTTCTCTGGATGCCTCATAATTGGCATACGACGAACGGGTGCGACCAAAATTATCCTCGCCACGCAAACCGACTGTTGTACCGGGGGTAGCGGTCAATCCTATAATAATGTGTGATTTATTCCGGCGTTTGGCTTCCTCTTTTTCATCGCTCAGTTTGCCGAGCGTATATTGATACTGCAATCCGAAATCCCAAACCCAGCCACCGGCAGTAATACCTTTTGTAGATATATCATTTTGATAATCAAGTGTATTTCCAAAATCAACAAATAAATCACGGCTCACTTTACCAAACAAATAATTGGCATTAAACCCTGCCGAAAGCCCTTTATAGCGAAATCCCGTTCCAAAATATAATTTGTAACGCTCCCCATCACCCGAACTATAACGCACCAAGCTATCTTGTATCGCCTCGCTATAAGCCGGACGCGCTACATTATATGCAACACGACTATGCGGCACCAAACCAAAACTTGCTCCCCAATCAAAGGGATAATCCCGCTTTTTGGTAACACGATTCAAAGGATTAAAAATTGGAAAACCGAGCGCGATATAAGACAAATTACCTGTACGGGCACGTGCCTGTTGGTCGCCAGAGGTATAGCTCGAAAAAGTAGCATCAATCCCTGTCTCAAATGCTGTATAGCTCAAGGCTGCATACGAAGCAGGATTCGATGGATTGAGGTGGTAAATACTATTATACCCCACCGTAATATTACCCATCGCACCCGTAGCCGCGATATTAGGTTCTACCAAATCTCCCAAGCCAAAACGCGAATAAGGCGAGTTATCTTGGATTTGGGCAGAGACTTGACAGCCAATGCTTAATATAATTAAGACCGAAAAAATATATCTCATGTAAGTTTATTGTGGAATTGTGTGATTGTGAAATTGTATGATTGTAAAACTCTTGCGAACGAAATAGCAAGCAATTTTATAACTACACAATTCTGCAATTTCGCAATCACACAATCATACAATTATATTTCAAAATTTCGTTTAATCCTGTCAGTACAAGATTTGGGCATGCAAATATCTCATTTTTAACTTCATTGACAAAATAATCTGCATCACCACCCGTAATTATAACGCGGATTTCGCCAAATTCTTCTGTATATCGCGAAATAAAGCCCTCCATTTCGAGCGCTGCGCCCATTTGCGCCCCTACGCTCATGCAAGTTTCCGTACTATAACCGATAAATCCATCCAAACGCTGCCTTTTGACTAAGGGCAATCTTGATGTAAAATGGTGCATCGCTTTATACCGCAACGAAATCCCCGGCGTAATCGTGCCACCCATAAACACGCCCGACTTGTGTACAAAATCAATCGTAATACAAGTCCCTGCATCTATCACGACCAGATTTTGATTTGGGAAAATTTGCCACGCACCTACGGCTGCCGCGATGCGGTCTTTGCCCAATGTTTCAGGCGTTTTATAATCATTTTTAATGGGTAATGGTGTGGTGGTTTCGAGTTGAATATAAAATAATTTTTCCCGCAAAAAATCACCCAATTCATGCGGACGTGCAGCTACCGTAGAAAGTATCACTTTGTCCACTCCGTGAATGTCAATAATCTGTTCAATCTCTTCAATTTTCGGCTTTTTCAATACCGGGCGATCTATGAGATTTTCTCCATCAAATACACCTAATTTAGTACGTGAATTACCGATGTCTATGGTTAAATTCATTGATATAATTTTAGATTTTTGATTTAGTGATTTTTGATTGTATAAAAATATTTCGCATAGCGAAATTCAAATAATTTTACGCAGTAAAATCAATCAAAAATCAAAAATCCCCAATCAAAAACCCCTAAATTCCCTTAGCTCGTTCTACTATCGTTTGCAGCATCTCTGCCATACTTTCGCCTTCACCGTCGAGGGCTTCTTCTCGCATTTCGCGGCTTTCGGTCACTTCAAATTTACCGTCTTTATTTGCAATATCAAATTTAAATACAAATTCGAGCGGTTCATCCTCATCATCAACAGCAGCATTGGCAGAGCCATAGCGCAGGTCATTGAGTACAAGTTTGCCGTCCGTTTTTTCTTCTACATTAAAATAGCCGTTAGAAAACCAACGCAGCGTTTTTATCTCATAAGTATCTTCATAATCAGCCAATAATTCATGTTTTTTTGGAATTTTTCGGAACTTGATATAAGGACGTTTATCATTAATCGAGTACATGCCCATATAAAAAGCGTCTTCCGTTTCGGCAGTACCATTCCACAAGACATTATTGAAAATCACAGGACCATCCGTATAGCGAATGTACGGAATTTCGGCGTGTTGTAGCGAAGATTCGAAGGCACGATTGACTTTGAATTTATTATTTACACACCACAACATATACAAACTACTCAGCACAATACCTGCCCAATTTGCAATCGCACGACGATTAGAACCACGCGTCATCATAGAAGCGATAATGAGGCAAATCAAAAACGGAAAAGTATAAAGCGGATCTGCCACCGAAATTACATTCAGTGCTACGCGATAATTGGTAAAAGGCAGAAAAAGCTGCGTCCCGAAAGCCGTCAGCGAATCCAACAAGGGATGTGTAAACACCGACCAAAAGAACAACCACGACCATTCGCGCCAAGTAATGCGCTGCCCGACGTCGCTCCATTCGGTATGAAAATATTTCCACAACCACCTCATAGTCAAGATACCCAATCCAATAATAATCAATCCGGTCACAGGCGCGAGTGACTCGCCGCGTGTGAGAGGCGCGACAATCGCCGAACCAAAAATCGCCAAATAAAGCAAAGTGCCGAGCGACGCCATTCCACCTTTATAAATCTTCGAGCGGTCTATTTGTCGTTGGTAAAATTGATACACCAACCACCCGAAAAGCGGTGCAGTAATGACCGCAAAAGTAATCGAATGACTAAACCCGCGATGTATCGCCAATGCGTGAATATCACCTGTAAAAAAGTTGGCGATAATATCCAAATCAGGAATCGTACCTGCCACTGCTCCCCAAATCATGGCGCGGTTACCTGCTTTTTTGCCCAGTACAACTTCGCCCACCGCCGCACCAAGCGTAATCTGTGTTAATGAATCCATTTATTGTGATTCGTAATTTCTGTTGAAATAATTTCTTGTAAAAATACAAACACATCCTGAACGGGAAGGTTTTAGCCGTAGAAGTCTCCAACAAAACATAATAAAATTCCGTACCTTTGCAGTCATTTTTAATTTAAATGAAAAATCGGGCGATTGCACAACCCGCAACTCGTAACCCGCAACTCGAAACTCGCATGTCACAAGCAATATTCGATAAAGCAAACGAAATACTGGCGGAAGTCCAATCGGCTGCTCCTGCTACGAAAGAAGATTTAGAACAATATCGCATCAAATTCATCGGCACAAAAGGCTCTGTCAAGGGCTTGATGGGCGAAATTCGTAATGTCGATAATGACCGCAAACGCGAATATGGTCAGCTCGTGAACAGCATCAAAGAGACTGCCGAAACGAAACACGCCGAATTGCTCCAACAATTTGAAGCACAAGCAGATGCAGTCGTCGAACAAATTGATATGACCGCACCGGGAGAACCCTTAGAATTGGGCGCACGTCATCCCGTTTCGATAGTCATGAATCGTATTATTGAGATATTCCAACGCATCGGATTCGTGGTGGCAGAGGAGCGCGAGATAGAAGACGATTGGCACAACTTCACCGCCATGAACACCCCCGAAGACCACCCCGCACGCGACATGCAGGATACTTTCTACCTGATGAATGACCCATCACATTTGCTACGTACACACACCTCGTCTGTACAAGCCCGTGTGATGAAAAATCAGCAACCGCCCATCCGCATCATCGCGCCCGGACGTGTGTATCGCAACGAAACGATTTCCGCCCGTTCGCACTGCCAATTTCACCAAGTTGAGGGTTTGTATGTCGATGAAAATGTTTCTTTCGCGGATATGAAGCAGACCTTATATTATTACGCCAAAGAAATGTACGGCGCGACCAGAGTACGCCTTCGCCCCTCGTATTTCCCATTCACCGAACCAAGTGCAGAAATGGATGTGTACTGGGGATTGAAAGATGAAGTCGATTACCGTATTACGAAAGGAACGGGTTGGTTAGAAATATTGGGTTGTGGAATGGTGGACCCGCAAGTATTGGCAAATTGCGATATTGACCCCGAAAAATATACAGGTTTTGCATGGGGAATGGGTATCGAGCGACAAGCCATGTTGCAATACCGTATCAGCGATATTCGATATTTATTTGAAAATGATGTGCGTTTCTTGAGTCAATTTAAATCGGCGTTATAGTTGGTAGGTTTATTGAGTTCATTAGGTTTATTGAGTTTATCAGGTGGATAGTGGACTTTAGTGTTCGACAAAAAATAGGGTAATGAAAAATTCCGTTGTCGTCAGCCGAATTTGATTATAAATGAAGTAAATTTGGGTGTTCAAACTACCCATTTTCATAAAAGACTTCGTCTGCCGACTATACACACCACCCAAATTTTCCTTATGAATGAAAAACAAGACAAGTCGCATGAAAAATATCAACGAATGGCATCAACAAGCAATGGCTTTGGCAGATGAGGCTTTTTTTGCTAAAAAACAAAATGATTTGGATATAGCCCAAGCGAAATATATAGAAGCGTTTGAATACGAGCAAAAAGCCGCTATGCAGTTGGTCAATGAATACGAGACTGAACCCACCCGTTCTGTGCTATTCAGGAGTGCAGCCTGTCTCTTATTGAATTTACCTTTTCCGACTTTTGAGCATTTTAGGCAAGCCGAGAAAATGGTTGCCTATGGACTCAGTGGCAACCCACCCGAAGTTATTGCGGAAGAATTGCGCGAAGCATGGCAAGAATTGATGGAGAAATTTCAGCAGCAAGCGGCTTAGTAGTCAGTCAAGTTAATTTCTACTAAGTTACCATTATGAAAAATTTACAAGGCAAAAAAATCATCATCACAGGCGCAGGTTCGGGTATCGGACGGGCATTGGCGCAGCGTTTGGCGGCTGAAGGTGCTACGCTCATTTTGAATGATTATAAAGCCGATACACTCCAAGAAACTGCCGATAGTCTTGGCGGAAATGTAGAAACCTACCCCTTCGATGTCTCCAAATACGAAGCATGGGAAAATTTCCAAACCACCATTCTCCAAAAACACGAACACGTAGATGCCATCATCAATAATGCAGGTGTCGCGCTCGGTGAAATTTCTGTACAAGAAACGACGTTGGAACAAATGGAATGGCTCATGGGCATCAATTACTGGGGCGTAGTGTATGGTACAAAATGCTTTTTGCCCACAATGATGCGACTGCCCGAAGCGGCGGTGGTCAATATTTCCAGCATATTTGGTATAGCTGGCATTGCCAATCAATCGACTTATTGTAGCTCTAAATTTGCAGTACGCGGTTTCACAGAATCATTGCGAATGGAGATGCTTGACACGAACGTGTGCGTGACCAGTGTACATCCCGGAGGTATCAAAACCAACATCGCCCGCGACGCCCGCGACCCCAATAAAGACCGCCAAAAAAAAATGGCTAACAGCTTTGAGAAACTCGCCATTACAAGTGCCGACAAAGCCGCCGAAGTCATTATTAATGGCATTAAAAAGAAAAAACATCGCGTACTAATTGGCAAAGATGCACGTATGATGAATAGAATTGTGCGCTGGTTTCCGGTCAAGTATAGTCGCATCTTTTTTAATCAAATTTAGAGGAAGAGAAAATAAATTCCAAATAACAAATTCCAAATTCCAATTGGCATATCTGTGTTTATTGGAACTTGGAATTTGGAATTTGGTGCTTGGAATTTTAGATATGCCCGACAGAAGTATAGCTCCCCCTTTACAGCAAATTACCAACCTTAAATTTATCCAACCCGTTGTGCATCAACTGGATAATGGCATTCCTGTACACGAAATTAATCTCGGTACGCAGGATGTCATTAAGTTGGAAATTATTTTTATTGCAGGTAGATGGACAGAGCAAAACCGCCTGGCGGCACGCGCTACGGGTGCGATATTGAAGGAAGGAATATCCGGTAAAAACTCTGCACAAATTGCTGAATTTGTCGATTTTTACGGTGCAACATTAAGCACAGCAAGCGGGCTTGATACGGCAGGGCTGACGCTCTACTGCATGACGCGCCACCTCGAACAATTGCTTCCTATAGTGCGCGAAATACTGACCGACCCCATTTTCCCGCAAAAAGAAATTGATACTTTCGTAGAACGTCGCAGCCGACAGCTTCGCATCGAAGCCGAAAAAGTGGATGTCGTGGCATACCGCGAACTCACCGCCGCCCTCTACGGCAACGACCACCCTTACGGCTACAATAGTACGCCCGAAATGTACCGCCAAATCGAACGCGAACACCTCGTCGAACATTTTCAAACAAATTATCACGCAGGCAATAGTCAGATTATTTTAGCAGGAAAAACCGCGAAAGATAGTGTGGATTTGTTGAATCGTTATCTCGGCGACATTCCCGCGAAACAAAATGCTGAACCCCAATATATTATCGCACCATATGAGTTCCGTAAATTATGCTATGACGTACCGAATACACTTCAAACGGGCATCCGAACCGGACGGCGTTGGGTGTCGCGGCATCATGCAGATTATGCAGGATTATTCGTGTTGAATACCCTGTTGGGCGGATATTTTGGTTCGCGATTGATGAAGAATATTCGGGAAGATAAGGGTTACACTTACGGGATTTTTTCGACGGTGGATGTGATGCTCAATGATTGCTATTTTTATATCGGAACGGAAGTAGGCGCGGAACTGACGGAAGCAACTTTAAGTGAAATTCATAAGGAATTAAAAATTTTACAAACAAAATCTGTCGAAAAAGAAGAATTGGAACGACTGCGAAATTATATGTTGGGCAATTTACTCGCTACGCTTGACGGTCCGTTTAATGTGGCGCAAGTGACGCGTGCCTTGATTTTGGAGGGCTTGGATGAATCGTTTTTTGACCGTATCGTACATACGATTCAACACATTCAGCCAGATAAATTACAAGAATTGGCGCAGCAATATTTGAATGTGGAGGATTTTCATGAGGTCATTGTTGGCTAACGTAACACACACCCAATTTCGTTATCCAAATTCCCAATTAATCATTAACCGTTAATTATTAAGCATTATGAGTAAGCCAAGCATACCAAAAGGCACGAGAGATTTCGGACCCCTTCAGGTCAACCGTCGTAACTATATTTTCGATACCTTGCGTCGTGTATTTGTCAAGTACGGTTATCAGCCAATTGAGACGCCTGTAATGGAAAACCTCTCTACGTTGACCGGAAAATACGGGGACGAAGGCGACCAACTATTGTTCAAAGTTCTCAATTCAGGCGATTTTTTGCGGAAGGTGAAGGACGAAGATTATCAGGCAGGTAATTATAAAAAAATGACCTTTCAGTTGGCGGAAAAAGGACTGCGTTATGATTTGACGATTCCATTTGCGCGGTATGTGGTGATGAATCAAAATGATATTGCATTTCCATTTAAACGCTATCAAATCCAACCCGTTTGGCGTGGCGATAGACCGCAAAAAGGGCGTTACCGCGAGTTTTATCAATGCGATGTGGATGTGGTGGGCAGTGACTCGCTCATCAACGAAGTCGAACTCACGCAGATATACGACGAGGGTTTTGCCGCGCTTGGTATTGATGTGGTTATTAAAATGAATAATCGAAAAATCCTCGTGGGCATCGCCGAAGCCGCGGGTATTCCCGATAAAATGATGGCAATGACCGTTGCGATTGATAAGTTGGATAAAGTTGGAATGGACGGTGTGAAGGACGAAATGCGCCGAAAAGAAATCAGCGAAACGGCGATTGATACGATTGAAAAGATACTGAATATCAGTGATTTTTCCGAATTAGAAACCTTTTTCAAAGATAGCGAAACAGGACGCAAGGGGCTTGAAGAATTTCAGACGGTGGTCGGTTATCTAAAAGAAGTTGACCTCAAAAACGAAGTCGTATTTGACATCACGCTCGCTCGCGGCTTGAATTATTACACCGGAACGATATACGAAGTCGCCGCAAAAGACGTAGAAATCGGTAGCATCGGCGGCGGTGGTAGGTACGACGATCTCACGGGAATGTTTGGTTTGAAAGGCGTGTCGGGCGTGGGGGTTTCCTTTGGTGCGGCGCGGATTTATGATGTGATGGAGGAGCTTGACATCTTCCCTGATAGTACGGCGGCGAATACGAAATTATTGTTTGTGACCTTTGATGAAGCCTCATTTGATTATGCTTTTGATGCGTTGCAAACGATACGTAAGGCGGGTATCAATGCGGAAATTTACCCAATTCCAACTAAGATGAAAAAACAAATGAAATACGCCAATGCACGAAAAATCCCTTATGTAGCGGTAGTCGGCAATAACGAAATGCAAGCCGGAGAAGTGGCATTGAAAAATATGAAAACAGGCGAACAGGAGAATGTAACGGTCTTGGATTTGGTGGCGAAAATGCTGCAATAGTCGTGGAAAAACCTTATTTTTGAAAGGTATTTCATTCAACAAAAATTAAAACGACATGAGTACAACAGAAATGAAGGCAACTATCCAACGCTACATTGACGAGGATAATAAGGAAAAAATAGAAAAAACGTATGCCTCTGTAGCAGAGGACGAGATTGTCGGTTATAATATTGACGGAACACCCATTTTAGCGGAAGTATTTAAAAAAGAAGCCGAAGAAATCTTGCAGCGTATGAAAGCGGGTGAGTATCGGACACTTGATGAACTTGAAAAAGAATCAGCTAATTGGTAAAAAACATCCTGACAAGTTAAAAGACATCTCAATATAAATCCTCTCCAACTTTATTCCTATCTTTGAACGCTTATTATTGTTTTATTGCTGCATGGTTTTATTGCTTCATTATTCGATTGTTTCATGGTCAAAAAGAGTTTTTGCGAAGCAAAACCCCTTACAACAATCGAACAATGAGGCAATGAAACAATCGAACCATAAAACCATCCAACAATGAAAAAAATCGTTCAAAAATGAGACAGTTCGTTATACTTTTTATTATATTTTTTTTCGGTATAAAAATACAAGCGCAACCCACGCTCACCCCCCAAGCCCAAGAGGGGTACAACGCCTACGCCGAACTCGCCAATGACTACATGCACGCCCTGTGGGGCTACCGCGTAGAGTTGGGTAAGCTCAATTTCAAAAGCCTCGAATACCTCAATATCGCCCCGCTGTATCGCAAGGCAAATCTCAAATACGAACACACCGATTTTCTCGAAACACTCACCTTTAATATCGACCCTGAAAGTGCCTATAATCGCGTTTTTGATATAGGCGAAAATGTACCTTCGCAACACCAAGTTCCCTTGAATAATGCCATCCAGCGCATAAAAAAAAGCATGGATAGCATCGCCGATGCCAGCGTTCAAATTGAAAAATACATTAGTACCAGAAAGTATAAAAAAGAGGAAAATCTGGAGACTTTATTTACATTATTGAATGATTGCGAACGGTATTTTGAGACATTTCGCACCGCGAATATGAGCATTATCAGTACGCTTGAATTGGCGCGAAAATATTATCAAATCACTAGCACTACCGACGAATACCTCCGCCATGCCGAGCAATTGAAAAGTATTATTGACCCATCACGTAAGATTTTGTATGCCTTACGAAAAAATTGTGTAGCAGACGTAGAAGATGCCCGCCGCGACCTCGACCTTGCCATCGAACTCATCAGCGAAATCGAAAAAGACAACCTCTCACGAACCATCGAAGGTAAGTCTTATGAAGGCGTGTATGTGCGCTATGATTTTGTCCTCAAATTAGCAACCGACATCAGTGCTTATGGGCAAGAATACACCACCGCCAATGTGGATGAACGCCGCTACCGAATGCAGTCGCCGAATTATTATTATTATAATCGTCGGGTCTTGGATAAATTTAATCGCGTGGGGCGCGGTTTGGTCTTGCAGTACAATCATTTTGTGGATTCTTCGCAGGTGCGATTGATTAAAATGTCGGAAGAACCGCACTGGTACAAAGTCCGAAATATCAACGACACAAGCCTCGCGCCCGACGAAGACCCCGCCGAGGAAGTTATTGATTCGACGGAAACGGTCAGCGCACTCGAAGGCTACGCGCCCAATAATTTGATTTTCCTACTCGACGTATCGCAATCTATGAATACGGCGGAAAAATTGTCTCTGCTCAAAAGCTCCTTTAAGCACCTCGTTAGTGAAATGCGCCCTGAAGACCGTGTAGGGATTGTCATCTTTTCCGGTGCGGCAAAAGTCGTTTTATCACCGACTTCATCTACTGAGAAAGAATTGATAAACAGAGCTTTAGAAAACCTAAAACCGTCGGGAAAATCAGATGTAGAAAGCGGTTTAGAAAAAGCCTACGATGTCCTTACCCATCATTATCTCGAAAATGGCAACAACAAAATTATCCTCGCCACCGACGGCGATTTTGAAACCCTCAAACGCCACCGCACCCTCATCGAACGCCACAAAAACGAAGACAAAACGCTTTCGGTTTTTTATTATTCAAAAGAAAAAAACAATTCCATCGGTTATCGCTTACGTCAATTTGCCGAAGCAGGCGGCGGACGCTATGCCTACATTCAAGCCGAAAATGCCAACGAAATTATCATCGAAGAAGCACAGAAAACGCAATAATGGTTAATGGTTAACGGTCAATGGTTAATGAGGTATTTTCGCGTTGCGAAAACAAAAAAATTAACCATTAACCATTGACCATTAACCATTAAAATAACCATTATGAGAGAAATTTTGGCGGGGTATGGGCGGGTAGAACGCTATGTTTTTTATCTCATTGGCGCACAGTTTTGTTTGCAGTTGATTAATTCGGCTTTCTTTATTCTGTTCAATTATTTTATGGAGGAAGAAGGCTATATCGACTACGAAATCGCTGATATTGTGGCAGAGCGTTTCTTGGGCGTGATGTTGTTGGCTGCGCCTTTGGGCTTCTTTGTCAGGGGCAAACGATTGAAACCTTTTTTTTATGTGGCATGTGCCATTGTGCCTACCTTTTCTTTACTTTCCATTTATGCTGCCGAAAATCATCTGGACACGATGCTCACTTGGGCGATGCGCGGTTGGGGTGCCGGATTTGTGTTTTTGCAGGTGACGGGGCTGCCCTTTATCTTGCTGAATGTCAAGCGTGAACATCACTCGGAAGCCATTGCGATGTGGTTTCAGATGTGGAGCGCGACGGTCTTTTTTGCGGGTATCGTGCATTTTACCTTGAATACGCTCAATCCTGCCTTTTTCGATGAACGCAATATGCTCGTCATCTTCTCTGTATTCGGTTATTTATCGTTTTATTTTATTTCTAAAATTCAAATTGACGAGCAACTTTCCGACCCCATTCCTGCCCGTGAAGCGGATGGTTTGGAGAAAATATTTTATACGATATACGACGTGGTTCGTCCTTATGATTGGGGGCGGATTTTGAGTACTTTGATTCCTACACTCATCATTGCGATTGGTGCGGGCTTTACGATTCCTGTTATAAATTTATTTTTCCTAAATATTCACGGCATTGAAGCTGACACCTTTGCGATAATGAGCGCGGGTACGTATGTGATGGTGGCAGCGGTGATTTTATTTATGCCCTACATCCGACGACGGTTTGGATATGGCGTGGCGATTACCGGATTTCAGAGTGTTGCGGTGCTGTGTCTGCTCGTCATGGCTACGACGGAATACTACGCCGGAGCGAGTCTTGCGGCGGGTGTCGCGGTGTTTTTCTACATGATTCGCCAACCCTTTATGAACGCCGCCGGACCGATGACTTCCGAACTCACGATGTACTACGTCGGCGAGCGCAATCAAGAAATGATTAGTGCGCTGAATGCCTCGATTTGGTCGGGCAGTTGGTTTGTGAGTATGCAGCTATTCGCCTGGATGCGCCAACTGCAGTATCGCTATGTGACGATTTTTCTGATTACGGTGGTGATGTATGCAGTCGGGGTGGGGTGGTATGCTTATTTGATTTATTTGTATAATCGGGAGGGGGAATGAAGAAGGTCGTGAGGGGTTGGCCGTTTATTAACACTGCTTTTACAATGTCTTCGCCAAATTGAGAATTGAGAATCCCGTCATTCGTCGGGACAAGTTGTATAATTGATAATTAGTTTAAAATTGTTATTTATAAAGTGAATAAAATCTGTTTTTTACGAATATTTAAATGAAATAATTATCAACTCTCAATTATCAATTTTTCATTTGGCGAACATATTCATTAGATTCTATTTCTTAAATATATCCAACGAAGTACCAAGTACGCAGAACACAATAATTTCTAACTTTTCAATCACATAATTTACAACTAATGGCAAGAGTTAATATTTTAGATTTATTGCAAAATACCATTGAAGAGGTAAAACAAGGCAATCGCAACAACCCAAACGAACCTACTGCAGACCCAACTGTTTTTGATTTCTTAAAAGGAAAATTGGGTGATATTCACCAAGTGAATCAGGAAAGGAAAGCAAGAGGAGAAAGACCACTCAAACTCAAAGATTTGTTGAGAGGCAAACTCAAAGAAGCACGTAACCAACACAAAGACAATCCTAATGTACCAAACTCGATTTTCGATAAATTGAAAGACAGAATCGACGAGCAGGACCAAGTTCGCCAACAACAACGCAGCCAAGAAAGTATCGCTGAAATCATCAACGAATACGGTATTGATGTGAGCAGACTTTCTCGTAATGAATTGGGGCAAATTCAGCAAAAATATGTCGCTGATAATGATAAACTCGACGAGCAGTACGCGCAATATATCCACCAACTCAATCAGAGTAGATAAAAACCAGAAGCCGGAACGCTTTGCTGTCAGAGGTCAAAAATCGGGTAATATAGTTAGTGCCCGAAATTGCCATTTGACAATAGAATGGTCTGACTGATGAATCAACTATGAAAAGCTAAGTAATCTAGACCTTTACTGGAGCGGTGTTGACTTAGGTTGACATCGCTTTTTTTTGGAAAAAATCCAAATTCCAAAATCCAAATTCCAAAATCCAAATTCCAAATTCCAAATTCCAAATTCCAAATTCCAAAATTCCAAATTCCAAAATTCCAAAATTCCAAATTCCAAATTCCAAAATCAAGGTTTTCATTTTTGTTATTTGGTGCTTGGAATTTGGAATTTTCGCTAAAAGTACTGCCCAAGCCCAAACCCAAAACCATACTCCCCTTCATTTCGTAAGTCGGCAGAAAGGTCGAGGCGAAGAATCATATTGGAAAATTGACGGATGCTCACGCGCAAGCCCATTCCTGCGAAGAGGGCTTGATTTTCGTGTTTCCAAATCGTTTTAAATGGCTCTCCCGATAATCCCAAAGCACCAAAATCTAAGAAAGGAACGAGCTGTATTGCACCTATTTTTCGCTCAAAAACCATCTGGCGATATTCTGCATTGATACTCAACTCGCGCGAACCGCGTAGCACTCTATCACCCGCGCCACGTACATTGATATAATTGTCCAAAACGAAGGAGGGAAAAGGTGTATAATCATTGTCAGAGATGCCGATATTGAGGCGTAGAGCAAGGTTGCCGCGCTTACGGATGCGTTTGAAATATGCCGTACTGTTTTGGAATTTCCAGAACGCATTATCATCTACTTCGGGCGCAGTGCTGACTTCAAAACAAGCAAAATTGGAGAAACCATCGCGGTATTCGTTGAAGAAGTTGACGCGATTGAAGGTATGCAGAACTTTCGCCAAAAACTTGGGCGTATCAATCGAAATCGCTCGTGGAGAAACAACATCTTCGGGCATTTTCGGGGAGTATTTTTCGTATAATGGATTGATGCCGAATTCGAGAAAATTATTGAATTTGAATTCATACCTCGCCAATAATTCCACCGAGTATAAATCATAAAGATAACGTAGGTCTTGTTCCGGAAATTTGACGGGTTCGAGGGTCGATTGTTTGAGCAAATTTACAGAATAGCCCCAGCGTGATTTTTTGATATAAGGTGTTCTGATAAAAGCATGAAAGGTGTGCCTGTCGTAATACCTGTAATACGCGCTCGCCACAGTACCATTTCCCATAAAATTATAATCAATGATGCCCACTTGCGCGATGATAGTGCCATCTGCTGCACCTACATTTCCGATGGGAATACGTGTCGTGCGTTCTTTGAGATGATACTCAATGATACAACCATCCGTCGTATCGCGCACTACCGACTCTATATCCGAAAACAGGTCTAAATTTCGCAGGACTTGCTCATCTTTTTCCAGACGTGTGCTATCCAGTTCTTGTCCCGGATATACACACAAAAAACGCCCCAAATGGTCGGTATCAGTTTTTTTACAACCTACTATTCTGACCTCTTGGACAGTTTGAGCGTTGATATTTGTGAGGATAAAAAGAAAAATAACCCCGATAGCTATCGGGGTGAAAATCGACTTCACCATAGGAATCACTTTGCGGTAAATGGAGGTACAAAGTTAATGGTTTGTCGGGTTTTGAAATGTTTGGGAGATGACAGAAGGGAGATTTTTTCGGATGTTTTTTAAACGTAAAACGATTTTGTAAATCGTCAAGCTATACATGCACACGCGAGAGACGATTTGCAAAATCGTTTTAAGTGTTTACGCTTTTTTCCAAACCCTTAAACACCTCATCGCTTTTTCCAGTTGAATATCCCTGAATGTTGTTGAGTGAGCAGTCATACTTTATTATTTTCATTCAAATTTACACAAAAAAATAATGCAAAACAAACGCGACGATTAAAGGTGTAGATACGACCTACGCAGCGACCAAATCGCCCCCACCACAAAACCCATCAAAAGCAAAGTATTTACCGCAAAAAGCATCGTACTACCTGCACCATACATACCACGCACCCACTGACTAATAAAAAACAAACCCACTGCCAAGCCCAAGTAAATCAACATTTTACGTATCGGATAATCAATCTTATAGAAGCGTTGTCCGGTCAGATAGCAGAGCGTACTCATAGTAGCGTAAGCGGCAAGCGTAGCCCATGCGGATGCCATATAACCGATATGCGGAATCAGCGCGACATTGATAAGAATGGTGAGCAATGCGCCCGTGCAGGCGATGTACGCGCCAATGTGTGTCTTGTCGGATAGCTTGTACCAGATGGCAAAATTGTAGTACAGACCGAGACAAACATTCGCCAGCAAAAGGATAGGCACGATGCGAATACCCACACGATAAGGCTCATCCACGATAAATTTAACGAGGTCGATATAAAACCAAATACTCAAAAATGCAAAGCAGCCCACCAAGGTAAATGCTTCCGCCACTTGCCCATATACTTGCTTGGAATCTTCGCGGTTGGCATTGCGGAAAAAGAAGGGTTCGGCAGCGTAATTGAAGGCTTGCGTAAAGAGCGCCATCAGTATCGCAAATTTGTAACATGCCCCGTAAATACCGATTTGAGATGCGACGTATTCCGGGTCGCCGGGTAGCAGACGTTGGAGGAAAATACGGTCTGCCACCTCATTCGTGATACCTGCCAAACCGACGATTATCAAAGGTGCGCTGTACCGCAACATGCTTTTCCACGCCTCTCTATCAAAGCGTAATTTGACCGAAAAATAAAGCGGCAGCAGGAGCAACAGCGTCGCCAAACTCCCCATTAGATTGGCAACAAAGACCAACCCAACTTTATTTTCTTCTTGATAAATGGCTTGCGCGAATGAATTGCCCTGTTCGGCGAGTTTCGGACACATTTCCAAGAAAAATAAAATAAACAATACATTCACGACCACACCCGCTAATTTGGCAAATACAAAATAAATCGGACGACTATCCAAGCGCAATTTAGCCAAAGGAATTGCGGACAAAGCATCAAAACCAATAATCAAGGCAAACCAAATAACGTATAATCGCTGGTCAGGATATTGGATAAAATTGGCAATCGGTTGGGAAAAAGCAACCATCAACGCGACGAAAATCAAGGTCGAAATTAACAGTGAAATCGTCGCCGTTGGAAAGATATTTTTTTTACTTAAAACACTGTCATTCAAATCACTATCTAAGGCATCAGAAGATGTATTTTGGGATTTATCTAAACTCGAAAAACGAAAAAAAGCCGTCTCCATCCGATAAGTGAAAAGTATCATCAGGAAAGCTGCGTAGGCGTACAAATTGGTATGAATACCATATTCGCCCGTCGCAAATCTATGAGTCAGATACGGCGTCAGGATAATAAAATTCAAGACCCGCCCGGAGAGATTCCCCAAGCCGTAAATAACCGTTTCGCCCGCAAGTTTTTTTAGTAAACTCAAATTTTAATGATTAATGGTCAATGATTAATGATTAATTTTTAACGGTTAATATTTTGATTTTCGCTACGCGAAAATCCCCTATTAGCCATTAATCATTAACCGTTAATCATTAATCATTATAAACTGTCTGTTGTTGATTGTGCTTCGTTTTCCACGGTATCTGCTTCGCTGCCTTTCAGGAATACAAACATTTTCCACGTATCGCCTTCCTTCTCAAATGAGGCGCGATAATCGGCAGGACTGTGTACGTATTTTCCGTAAACATAGCCTTCCATACCGCTTTCTGTCTGTACTTTTATCCACGGATGACGCTCTTTTCCGATGCGTTCGCGGCGCGGATTCGGATTGGGCAGCAGACGCACAATATCGTAAGAAAGTACGCCGAGGTTGCGACTACTGCGGCTCGCTTTTTCGCGCATACGCACACCTTGTCCGGTGACTACGGCGTATTCATTTGGGTCGTAGCCTTGCGCGAATGTAGTGTGCACATAAGGCGCAGTAAAAATCGTTTCCTCCGGGTCTTCAAAATTGCCACCAAGTGCAAGGATTTTATTCAGTTCTTGCCAAAGTTCTGATTCTGTGGAGTTTGTGTCTAAGCCCCATGCTTGTTTGAAGCCTTCTTTTCCGCCGTCTTCTGTGAAGTTGTATTTGATTTTATCGCTTACACGCTCCATGAGATATGATACATCTTTGTTTTCGGCAGCTTTTATCAAACCGCGTCGGAAATCCCGAAATGAAGGACTGATTTGCCCCTGATCTACGGGGTTGACTTTGCCCCTTTCTTTGATGGAAACGCTAGGCATTTTGCCTTCTTCCATGTCTTGTTTGGCTTTTTGTCGCTCTTCGGGTGTGGGTTGGCGGTTGGCGCGTTCTATGGAGTCGAGCTTGGCTTGTGCAGCCCGCGCACGGGCTTCGGCGTCGGCTATTTGTTGGTTATTGGAGTTTTTGCATTGAAAAAAAACTAATCCAAGTGTGATTAGTAAGGCGAATGAAATGATTTTTTTCATGATTTATAACTGTACTGACGACTTTAGCCGTCAGGTAATCACTGCCACGGCTACCTGTCCCGTACTTGATTCGGGAAAGTCGTCGGTACAGTGTCGATTGATTTGTAAAATTTAAAAGCAAAAATACGACTTTGAGTTGAATTTCTACATCGGAATTTAGGATTTGATGGGCTTAAATTAGGATTCGTTATTGAATTGATAGGAAGCGTGATAGGTTTACTTTTGAAAAATGTCAAAACATTGGGTTCGATAAAGGTGGGTAAACATGCTATATTCCTCCCACTTTTTCACAACGCATAGTTTATTATCTTTGTATTCAAAATCCAATTTACAAGTAATAGATTTACCTTTTGAAGCATCTATTTGAGAGACATAATCAAGGATTTCTGTGTAAATTGTATCTCCTTTACGAGAATAGTTTCCATCATATATAAAACCGGCTCCGCAATAATAATATGAAAATTTTTTCAAGCTTAAAAACTTTATAGAATCTACACAGCCTTCTGTTACTTCAAAAGTCCATGTTGTATTTTTTAGATTATTAATGATAGTGTATTCAGATGCTTTATCGTTTTGTGAAGAACATGAAATCAATATAAAAGTAACAAGGATAATAGCACATCTCATGAGATTATAACGAGGATGTACTGAAAATATTTTGTCACCATCAAGCACCTCACCTCACCAACTCCGCATCATCCAAGATATAATTCAGGTAGTCCAAATCATCGGCATTGAGTCTGAATTTGCCTTTGAATGTGATTTTTTCGTCGGTGGTCAGGCGTTTTTTGAGCTTACCTTTGGGTAGAATGTCGATGACGGTTTCAGGTCCGGCACCGCCGCAGAAGAAGCATTGGAGGTAGGGTAAGCCCGACAATACGACGAAGGTTTCATCACCCGTTTCTTCAATAGGAATCACAAATCCTTCGACCATAACCCTTTGCCCCTCAAGGGCTTTTAGCGTGTCGCTGAATACCGGACGCAGGATGTATTCTTCAAATTCTTCGTTATAGTCTTCTTCGAATGAGACTTTGGAGAGTTCTTCCCAAGTGAGGACGATATGACCGTCTTCGTATTTGTATCTGCTTGGGTCAAAGGCATAACCTGTGTTGGTGGTGGTAGGTGACACGTTGACTTTGGTGGCTTCGGGCTGTTGATTGTTATTACTCGGTATTTCTGTGTTGTGTGTGTGGTCAGTTTCGGGGTCGTGTTCAGTATCTGACGGATTGCCTCCGCAGGCAGTGAGTAATAATAAAATTGATATGTAGAGCAGTGATTGCTTCATAAGACAATGGCTATTTGCTGCCAAAGATAAGGAAGTAATGAATCAATTGAACGATTTTTGATTTTTGATTTTTGATTGAAATGAACGATTTTCGATTTTTGATTTTCGATTTTTGAATTATCTCTAATATAATATTTTATCTTTTTTGTTTCGATTTGAAAAATAATAAATTATTTTAATAAAAATTTTATATAAAAATAAAATTATTTTATTTTAACAAGAAATCAAAAATCCCGAAATGATTTATTTCAATCAAAAATCACCAAATCAAAAATCACTCATTCGCTCATGATGAGCGCAACGTCCATACGTGCGGCACGTATGGCAGGCAGTACCGAGGCAATAAATCCAATGAGTAAAGCACCAATGAGCAGCCACCATTCGATGGGCAAAAATTCCCATGCGGAGAAGGAATACTTGTAAGCATCTTCCATGGTAGTCGCCATGATTTGCATGGCAAAATGCCCTAAGAACAAACCAATTAAATAACCAATTATTGCCAATAAAAGACCTTCTAAAATAATGAGTGCGAATAATTTGCTGCGTCCTGCGCCCATGACACGCATGAGGGAGAGTTCGTATTGGCGTTCGCGTAGCGAAGAAAACAGGGAGATAAAAATACTCAATCCAGATACAAAAATAATGACAATTGCCAGCATCCGAAGTACTTGTTCGCCTGTACCCATGAGGCTGTGCAAGCGGTTGATTTCGATGGCGGGAGAGGCGGCTTGCATGTCGGTTTTTTGGTTGATATTGCGTCCGAGACTGAGGGCTTGAAAGTTGCGCCCTTTGAATTGGAGTAGGAGAGAGGTGATTTCTTTTTCTTCGGGTTCGTCGAGTAGATTGGGGGGCGTGGTGGGGGCGTGATTGTGGTCGTGGTGCGCGTGGTCGTGATGTTCTTCGTCGGTGGCGGCGTGTTCGTGTACGAGCCAAAAACTCTGCGTGGTGGTGAGTATGAGTTGGTCGATGACCGAACCGGAAGGCGCAAGGATACCCACGACTTTGAACTCGGTGTGGTCGTGCGCGGCGTGTTCGTCATCAGAGAAGCCGTGTGAACTGCTAAAGGTATCGCCGATTTTCATGCCTAGTTCGCGGGCTACATTTGCGCCGATGGTGGCTTCCATATTATATTGCCAGATTTTGCCTTCGGCGAGTCCTGCATCATACAAATGAATGAAATCTTGCGTAGTACCCACGATTCGATATTGGCGGTAGCTATCACCCATAGAAAGGGGAATGGCGGTTTCGATGAAGGGATGTTTGGGATTCATATAGGGACGCGCCGCACCGAGTGTGATGTTGCCCGTAGGCGCGTCGATGTGGTACATGCTGCTAAGAATCAGTTGTAAAGGGCTGCCCTTTGCGCCGACCACTAAGTCGATGCCGGCGAGGTTTTTCTTAAAATTGTCGTCCAGTTGTTTTTGTACCAGAAATAAAAATACCATCAGCCCAATACCTAATGCAAAGAGGGTAACACTCAAGAGTGTACCCAATGGATTGTGCCGAATATTTTTCCAACTGAGACGCAGTAAATTCATAAAGCGAAGGTAAGGATTGTGTATGAAATAAGTTCGTATTTTATAACATCTTTTTTCCTTTATACTTCTCCAATGAAATGGTCATTTATACCCGATAAACTCACATTTCATTGAATCGTCTAAAGAAAAAAATCTAATTCTAAAATTACGAACTTATTTCATACACAATCCTAAGGATTTTTGATTTTTGATTGGGGGATTTTTGATTTTTGATTTGAAGAATTTTTTGATTTTTCATTTTTGAATGACGAACGTTTCATGTAGAAATATTGTTATTGCTGTGTATATTGTTTATCTTGGGTAAAATTTTTGGATTATGACTATGCAAAATACAGACAGAGAAGTTTTAAAATCTGTGATTAAAGAAATGCTTGTGGAAGATAACAGCATTGTAAAGGAAGCTATTAAAGAAATTATAGCTGAAGAGCAGTCGCTGCAAACTGAGGAAGAGAAGCATGAAGAGGAATTGACGACGACCATTCACAAGATTTTCGATAGATATGATGATGTTTTTAAAGCTTTAGCCTAAATTCTAATGAAATATTTGACAAAAAAAGACATCATTCTCATCAATAAAGAAACGGTAAAAAGACATGGTGGTAACTTTGTTCCACCTTCCAATATACTGAATGAAAACCCGCTGGACTATTTAATTGAAGCTGTTGAGGCAGAGATGTTTGGCGAGCCTTTGTATCCTAAAATATACGATAAGGCTGGGGTGTACATGTTCAACATCATTACGAATCATATTTTTCAGGATGGTAATAAACGTACAGGACTTGGTGCGGCTTTATATTTTTTAGAAATCAATAAACCTCATTTTACTCGGGGAAGTGGAGTTGTTTACGAAAATATAAATGAAATTCTTCACGACTTTACGATAGAAGTCGCTTCAGGAAAGGTAACTTTGGAAGAATGTCAAGCATGGTTTTTGGATGTGCTAGATAGTTTATAGGTATTATTTTGGTACGAAATTAAATCATAATTATTGCCAAGTGTGATTTTTTGTGGGATAAAAAAATATTGGATTTTTTGACTTTTTATACAATCCTTACAAGCTATCCAACATCGCCACCACTTCTGCTTTCTTCCGCACGGCTACGGGTATATCGTCACCGTTTTTCATTTTGATATAGCCACCTTCCTTTCTGATGTATTCCTGAATATGTTTGGTATTAATTAAATGGGATTGGTGTGTTCGGTAAAAGGTGTGTTGCTCGAAAAGGGTAGCGAATTGTTTGAGCGTCTTGGTGACGAATATTTTTTCGCCGGAGGCGAGCATAAAAATCGTATTATTTCCGTCTGATTCACAGCGAATGATGTCATCAATATTGACAACTGCAATACGCTCTTGCGTATGTAGCGTGATGCGCGTCGGGAGTGTATCGGGGCTTTTCATGGTCGCTTTGAGTATGTCGATACTCTCGACAGGGCGAGTGATTTGTTGACGCGCACGAAGTACGGCGTCGCGTAGGTCTTCGGGATTGATGGGCTTGAGGAGGTAGTCAATTGCAGCAAAACGAAAGGCGCGAATGGCGTGTTCTTCGTAGGCGGTGACGAAGATGATTTTTGAACTAAGATTGGGCAGTATTTCCAATAAATCGAAACCCGTACCATCGCCCAACATGATGTCGAGAAACAAGAGGTCGGGCTGCTGTTGTTGTAAGAGTTTTGCACCCGAAACCACGCTTTCCGCTGTTCCAATGATTTGAATATCAGAAAATAAATCATTCAAATCACTTTGAAGGACTTTCAAGGCTTGGGGCATATCATCTATGAGAATTGCTGTCATAGCATGAAGTTACAAATTCCAAGCACCAAATTCAAAATTCCAAGTACCGAATATCAGTGGCAATGTCCAAAGCCTGCCTTAGACTGGAATCTTAATGTGGAAGGTGGAGAACTGGTTGAGAGTGGACTCGACAGATATTTCGCCTTTATAGAGTTGAACAATACGCTCGCAAATCGCCAAACCTACACCCGTGTTTCCTTCATGCTTAGTTATTTTATTGAAAATTTTGAAAATTTTGTCATGATAGGCAGGAGCTATACCTATGCCATAATCTTTGACCGATAGGTGGTGGTATCCTTCTTTTAATTCACATTTAATTTCTACCTGACAATCTTCTCCTTCTTTTTTGAATTGAATGACATTATCAATTAATTCGCTCAATAATAAAACGGCATGTTGGCGTTGCATTTTTATTGTTTCACCCTCAAAGGAGATATTTAATTGAAGTGATTCATCATGATATTGTCGTTGGATTTTTGTGATAATTTCTTGTAAATCAAGTTCTTTTATGTTGTCTGTATTTTTTTCAATGGTTGTATATTGCAATAGACGGGCAAGATTGCGATTCATGGAATGTGCTTCGGATAGAATGAATTGGAGGTATTCATTGCCCGTTGCATCCAGCTTTTGAGCGTATTTATTGTTGAGCATACTGGCAAACCCTGTAATGCCGCGTATCGGCTCGCGCAAGTCGTGTGAGATGATGTAGGCAAATTGTTTAAGAGTGGCGTTTTGCCTCTGTATTTCTTTATTTTTTTCTTCGAGTAAATGGATTTCTTTGTCTCGTTCTAAGATGATTTTCCTAAAGTTCTTGCTCCGCAGTTCTTCAACTTGCTTTCTCTGTATTTGATACAACTGTTCTAAGTAAGGAAAAGCCGCCTCTAAATTTTGCGTTTTTTTGTAATAGCTTATGATTTGTTCAAGTGTTTCTTGTTTTTGAATATGCAGTCCACTCTTATTCGCGTGAGCAAGTGCATCAAGCAAACAGGCGATTCCTGCAGCGCCCTCTGCCTGCTCGAAATACACCTTGGCTTTATCTATCAACACTTCACAACAAATAGGCGTGAAGTGTTCGGCTTCCGCCAATTTAAGTGCCTGTTCCAGAATTTCGAGTGCCGCATCATATTTTTTCTCAGCCCGATAGACCTCACCAAGCATATTCAGACTGCGTATGCGGGTTTTGCCGGACACGCCCTGTTGCTTTCCTTTATTTTTCTCAAACAATTCCAATACTTTTTCAATCCCCTGAATCGTTTCCGATATACGTCCTAATTTGAAATAGGCAAAAGACATATTGTGTCTTATTTGTGCATATGTCTTTATATCCTGTATTTCGTCAGTTACTTCAAGTCCCAATTCCCAACACTCCAATGCTTTATCATTATCTCCTGTGTAGGTATAGACTAGCCCGAGGTTATTATAGATTGAACCGAGGTGCGGGAGATACGCAAAAGAACGAGCTATTAATAAGGTTTCAAGTGCAGCTTGATATTCACAGGTATTTATGTACACAGTTCCCAATATATTGTATGTAAGCGATAAGCATTCTATACTATCGGAAAGATGCTCACGAATGAAATTCAGGTTATTTTCTAACACCGCAATAGCCTCTTTAATATTACCCAGAAAAATGAGTGTTCGACCTATCGTACACTGTAATCTGGAAAAATAGTCGTATTCGTTTAGCTTGAGGGCAATTTTGCTTGCCTGCTCTGCTTTCTGCCTAGCAATAACAGGCTGAGTGCTTTCCTGTTTGAAAGCTTCTTCTCCGAGTTTCAGCATTTTAGCATATTCGGTAGGGAATTTATGATTTTTTAGATATGTAGTCTCGTCTTTCATCCATAAGTTTATACGGTAAATTTAAGCGATAAGATTCAATCCATGTCAAATTGTTTTAGGTATGATATATCAATATGTTCGCCAAATGAAAAATTGATAATTGAGCGTTGATAATTATTTTGACTCATCTAGGAATTTAGTGGAAACCTTACTCGACGGACATTTTCAAAATGTCAGGCGAGATGTATTTGCGTTTTAAATTTAAATTATTTGATAAAAAATGTTTTATTATTATTTGTAAATAATTGATTTTAATTAGACTTTGGACAGAGGGAATTGGGAAATTCGGTAAATCCCTCTTTTTTAAATTTTATAAAATATAATTATTTGAATACTTTTTATATTAATAAAATAGAAATAGCTGGTAATCAATATATTGCGAATTTTAACTTAATTTACCCAGCAGTTTCCGGTTTGGCAATTTTATGGCTTTGAAGTCTTGGTAACTTAGTGAATATTACTGTAACGCAATAATCGCTATTGCTGATTTTCAACAAGTTATGATTTTCATGTCATTTGATTTTCACACAAATCTGTCGTTAGATTTTCAAAATGTCCGACGACTCACCCAGCATCCAATCTCAAAAAAGACACATTATGAAATTTTTCTTGCGTTCACTATAGAGTATCAACGGATTTAACCCACCACCTATTACGAATTTAAACCTAATTCCCCAATTCCCTAATTCCCTTTTTGTCCAAAGTCTAGTAACGTGATTTATTTAAAATTCATTCGTTAAAAATATTAAGGCATTATAGCATTATTACGTTCAAAATATTCACTCATTCACTCATTCAAAATTCACTCATTATGGTGTGGCTTCGCCACGTTAGGGAAGATGAAATAAGCATCAAATTCCGACTCAAAAACGGTATAAATCCGTTTTTGAGTCGGAATTTGTATTTTATTTGAATTAATCCGCAAAAAAATACATTTTCGTGAACGATCCCGCGCCACTGCACGTTTGCAACATTAACAATATAAAATTACCGTTATATAAAACCAAAACTTGGTGCGGTTAAACACACATTTAACAAATGATAGAGCAAAGGCTCGAAAAAGTTCTCAATTTCAAAGGCAACTTCTCCCGATAATTATCGTGGATAACTTAAAAAAACGACACAAAAAACACCAAAGTTGTCATTGAGAATTATGAAAACGACTGGTCAAGCCATTAATTTTCTACGATTCTTGCATTTATCATAACCAAATAACTATCTTTATAATGTTATTGCTAAACTTTACATACACCGCAGTTAGCCCGATGAGCGACAAAAAGGATTACATTTTTCAAAATGAGTTCATGCCGCAGGTCAATGCACTCTTCAACTTTGCCATGCACTTGTCAGGCAATGAAGACGATGCAAATGACCTCGTACAGGAGACCTATATGAACGCCTATCAGTCGATAGCGTCGTACAAAGAAGGGTCGAATCCGAAGGCATGGCTGTTTCGCATCCTCAAAAACAACTTCATTAACGAGTATCGCAAGAAATCCAGACGTCCGAAATCTGTGGATTACACCTCAGAGTCGATGACGGAGGAAGAAATGTACTCTAACCACAACAGTTATCTGGATATGTCGCAAGATTTGTTTCAAAATATGTTGGGTGATGAGGTAACAATTGCGATAAATGCGTTACCGGTTGACCTTAAGACAGTCATACTATTGAGAGATATTGAGGGATTCTCTTATGACGAAATTGCAAAAATCGTGGATGTCCCCGTAGGTACGATACGTTCGCGCTTGCACAGAGCGCGTAATGTCCTTAAGTCCAAACTCTGGTCTTATGCTACAGAAATGGGTTATCAAAAAAATTAATGTAATTGACGATTAAATTTAAAATCATGAACATAATTTGTTGTCTATGCGTTGATACTACCCCCACCACCTTCGGTAATAATGTACCGGGGACAGCACCATGCTATAAATAAAATTCACTGCCGGATAACGCTTACGCGCGTTATCCGGTATTTTTTTACATAATTAATGAGTGAATGAATTTTGAACGAATGAATTGAATAATCTTTGATTTTGATTCACCTTGACTCTAAAATCAAAAATCACCGAATCAAAAATGATTTATTCATTCATTCTCTCACTCAAAATTCATTCATTATTCTTCACCCAATTTTATTAACTAACGAAAGGAGTACAAAAGTAAAAGCGTAGCCGATAAACCGAATAAAACCAGTGGTTGCGAGGCTAAAACAACACGAGGTATTCCATAAAAGTAAGATTATGAACAATACACATCAAAACAGAACCGGCGGCATCACACAACGAGTAATGCTTTACCTTGACGGCGAACTTACAAACAGAGAAGAAAGAGAACTTTTAACTGAGATACAGAGTAGCCCGGAGCTATTAGAACGATTTAGTATGGAAAAATCCTTTAGAGAATTTATAAAAAGCAAAATTTCACGAAGAACAGTCTCCCCCGCACTTGTAGAGTCTATCAAATCAAAAATACGCACGACCTCCAACGTGTAATTTTGAATGAATGTTGAATGATGTAAATATTAGAAATCAACATTCTGAAAACTAAAATACACAAGCAGTCTTACGACGAATAGAGGACTCGCCAAGTATCTTAACCCGAATCTTTTTTACGGAAAACTTATCAGGCTCATCGTTCTTTGAGAAGGCATGACAGCCAGAAGTATATCTGTAGGAAAGTTATTAGGTTTAAAAGTTCATTAAGTTCATAGAGTTTATTACAACTGTACAAACTCTATGAACTTATGAACTCAATAAACTTTATAAACCAATTCACTGCCTAATCTCGTCATCATGTTCATCATAAAAATGATAATTCATGATAGCAAGATTGCTATTGGATTTGAGGCGGATCCATTGCTTGTATTTCCATGACCAACGCATTTGTTGGCTCGGAACCCCTTGTTTGAGATAGCCGTAGATGTATGGATGTACTTCAAGCGTCAATTTCTTCGGTACAATCGAATTAATGATAGCTTCCACATCAGCCTCCAATTTGTCGGTGAGTAAAATCGAAGGAGATATTTTTCCAGTACCTTTACATGTAGGGCATTTTTCGGTGGTTGAGATATTAAGTTCGGGCTTCACACGCTGGCGCGTGATTTGCATCAAGCCGAATTTGCTCAAAGGCAATACTGTATGCTGTGCGCGGTCTTTTTTCATAAAATCGCGCATTTTCTGATACAGTAATTTCTTATTTTCCTGTTTTTTAACGTCAATAAAATCAATAATAATCAAGCCGCCGATGTCGCGTAGCCGCAATTGTCGTGCAATTTCTGCCGCTGATTCGAGATTCACCGCAATCGCATTACTTTCCTGGTCAATGTTATTACTGATTTTGTGACCACTATTCACATCAATGACGTGCATCGCCTCTGTATGCTCAATGACAATATACGCGCCGCTCGACATTGTAGCCGTTTTTCCAAACGACCCTTTTATCTGTTTTGTGACACCAAAATTGTCAAACACCGGTTTTTTACCACCATAATAGTTGACAATTCCGACCTTGTCAGGCGCAATTTGTTTAAGGTAAGTCTTGATATTATCGGAGAGTTGTTTGTCGTTGACGACAATTTTATTGAAGCTTTCGGTCAAAATATCCCGCAGAATACTTGATGTTTTGTCCAACTCGCTCAACAACTTTTTGGGAGCTTTGGCATTGTGTAACTGCTTATGAATCTGTCCCCACTTCCCCAATAATGACAAAATTTCCTCGTGAATATCTGCCACACCTTTTCCCTCTGCCGCAGTACGCACAATCACCCCAAAGTTTTTTGGGCGAATACTCTCTACTAAACGTTGGAGACGCTTGCGCTCATCATTATTCGAGACCTTCTTAGAAACGGCAACAACATTCGTAAAAGGCGTCAAGACCACATACCTGCCCGGTATCGTGATTTCACAACTCAGGCGCGGTCCTTTCGTCGAGATAGGTTCTTTGAGCACCTGTACGAGAATAGACTCTTTTTTGTCGAGGACTTGGTCGATTTTACCCGTTTTAATGATTTCCGACTCTATTTTGAAATTGTCGAGACGATACTCTTTCATTCCGCCGGACATCGCTCCTTTTGTGAATTTGAGCAAAGAACGCAATTTCGGACCTAAATCCGTATAATGCAAAAAGGCGTCTTTTTTGTAGCCGATGTCGATAAAAGCAGCGTTCAAACCCGGTATGAGTTTACGTGTTTTTCCGAGAAAAATATCGCCTACAGTGAAGTTACTATTGGTTTTTTGACGGTGCAATTCCGCCAATTTTTTATTTTCCAATAAAGCAATTTCCACCTCAACGGGTGTTGAATTGATTATTAATTCCTTGTCCACAGCATTTGTTTTTACAATGACAATAGCACATAAAAGTGCGTACTTCACTGTTTATCAGTAAATTAGGATACGGTCTGCAGTATTTTATCCGGCTTCAAACTAGATAAATACAATACACAATAGCCCGACCCTGTATTGAAGGTAAGTAAACTTCAATAGCGGTCAGTTGGTGAAAACGCTATGAGACGAGTTAAGAAAGTGGTCGAACAATTCGACGATATAGTAGAAGTGAAGGAGTTTGGAAGAGTTGGAATTGGACAGGCACAGCAATATCGTTACGGAGTCGGGTTTCGGATAATTTTGCCGGTGCGGGTCACTCTTTAAAATTCTTTCATGGTTGCACATTTCGCAACCCAAAAACACATTCTTTAGTATTTGGGCAAGCCTTACTTGCCTATATAGGGTATTTACTCTGCTACAAAACCACTTTATTGGATTTTGCTCATAGCACATGTACATAGGTTCAGATAAAATGTAATGCTCCTGTATATACGGATTTGCAACACAATAGTTGCAGCATTACATTTTACCTAAAATGTGCCTAATGTCGTACAGCCTAGTCCAAACGATGAACTATCGACTGCCAACTATGGACGAATAACCTATTTTTTCTTTTTGTGTCTGTTTTTGCGAAGACGCTTTTTTCTCTTGTGCGTCGCAATCTTATGACGTTTACGCTTTTTACCGCAAGGCATATGATGAAAATTTTAAGTTTAAGATGAAGTTTGAGTTTAATAACTCAAACTTGTTTTAATTTATATATGATGATAATGCGAAATTATTTTTTATGAAATTAAAAACGCATTAATTATTTTTGACAAAAAATGAAGAAAAATTAATCGGTGAGATGATTTACTCATTCACTCATTCAAAATTCACTCATTCAAGGAAAAGTGGCGCAAAGATAAGTAAAATACTTCAATGTTGCGACATTTGGCATCGGGTAAATGTAAAATGGAAGACAATAACTGTAAAATGGAAAAGAGATGTTTTTCATTTTACAGCTCTCAAAACAGCTTTCACTTCATTTTTACGCGCTTCATCGTCCGTATTCTCTACAAACTTATTGAAGTGAAAAACAGTTTTTGCTTTATCATTAAGAGCTTGGTATGTGACACCAAGCCAGTAATGTGCGTCCTCATCGTTGGAGTGGTGTGTAAGGATATTTTCGAAGCGTCCGACAGCTTTGTCGTATTGCCCCGTGCGGACAGACATGCGCCCAAGCGTCATACTCGCCAATTTATTTTCAGGGTTTTTCTCCGCTACATCCCTGATAATTGTGATACCACGCATTGGGTTTCCACCGCCTTCGACGTAGCATAATCCCAGATTGACCGAGTGAACGGGGTCGTCGGGAGCGATAGAGATAGCACTCTCAAAAGCACTGATAGATTTAGAAATACAAAAATCACGAATGAGCGAATCCGGGTCACTTCTAAAGCATGAAAAATAGGTCGTTCCTGTGATAGACCAAGCTGAATCTGTCTGGGCAATTTCCGCAACTTTTTCTGCATACATGCCACCGAGTGCAAAATCACCCAATTGATTCCAATTACGGGAAATTGATTTCAAGGCTTCAGGTTCGTTGGCAGTATTTGTGGTGTCAGCAAGGCTTTGTTCGAGTGCCAATATCGGGCGCAGTTGTTCACGCGGATAGCGTTTTGTGGCACGTTCCAAAAGTTTATCTATATCGATTGTGGCAGCTTTTTCTGCTCTTCGCTCCTCTATGGCTTTTCTACCGGGAGGCTTGGTCGGACACCCAAAGTAGAGTAAAAGTAACAGGGCAAATGCTCCTAACAACACTACCCACTGTGGTCGTTTCATTGTTCTATTGTTTCATTGTTGCACGGTTCTATTGTTTTATTGTTTTTCGCGTAGCGAAAAACCAAATAACCATGCAACAATAGAACGATGCATTCCATAAAAAAAAGTTCAAATAACAAACTTAGTAAAAATACTAACCGATTAACGTTTACTTTGTTGCAAGTAAGCGTTAAAAGAGCTTGTTATCCGAACCTTAAATATAAAACGGTTTTGAATTTTAGTCAACGCCGTTCAAACTAGTCACATTTTTTTTGACCTGCTCAACGAAGGTTTTAGCAGGCTTGAAAGCCGGAATATAATGTTCCGGAATTTCGATTGCTTTGTTTTTCTTAATGTGACGACCAATTTTTTTGGCTCTCTTCTTAATAATGAAGCTACCGAATCCTCTCACATATACGTTTTCGCCATCAGCGAGTGATTCTTTAACTTCTTTGAAGAATGCTTCGAGTGTCACCAAAACATCAACTTTGGCAATCCCGGTTTTTTCTGCGATCTTGTTTACTAAATCTGCCTTTCTCATCCTAAAGCATGGTTTATTAGTTAGTTATACAATCTGGATTTTATGTAGAGACGAGGCAAATGTCGTTATTTTATTTTGAATAAAAAAATAAAGTGAACAATTTTAACAACGCACTTAGTTTAATTTCAACATTTTATATGTGTGTTAAAATGAAATTTATATTGAAATAAGCGATTGAAAAGAATCTGGTAGAAGCAATTAAATTTGAGGTTTTTGATGTTATATTTAAATTGTTTTTTTTATAAATAGCTGATTTTCAGAAATTTAAGTAATTTTGCTATGTTCTTTAGCAATTAATGGGTATAAATATACACCTGTTCGTGTTTTTCACAAAAAAACACGCCAATAATTTCTTAAAAAATATTTCTTAAAAAATATTTTTTAAGAAATATTTGCACAAAATGTGACACATCATTTTTGACACATTTGTGACATAATAATTTGCTTAGGAACGTATATGAAATAAGTTCGTAATTTTAGAATTGGATTTTTTGCTTTAGACGATTCAATAAAATGGGCGTTTATCGGGTATCAATGTGTTCGCCAATTTTGAATTTTGAATGAAAAATTATGAATGATTAAAAATGTATAATTTGTAAGAAATTTATTATCAATAAAAAACAAAGTAGAATTTAAATTCATTCATCATTCAAAATTCATCATTCATAATTTGGCGAAGACATTGGGGTATAAATAACTATTTTATTGAAGAAGTATAAAGGAAAAAAGACATTATAAAATGCGAAGTTATTATTTACTCGTTACTTAAATTGTGTTTGCGTCGCGTTATTCCCTCCTTTCCTCTGCCGCTTTCCGTAATTCCCTCTGTCTCTTGGCTGCTTCCTTCGCCTGCTTATCTTCCTCGTCCATCTTACTATAAGCTCTGATAATTTGTTTGACCAATCGGTGACGGACTACATCTTCTTCGGTAAGATGAATGGTGCCGATTCCGTCAATTTCGCTCAAAGTTTGGAGGCTGCGATACAATCCTGAAGTTTGATTACGAGGAAGGTCTATCTGTGTCAGGTCACCTGTAATGATGCACTTTGCACTAGGTCCGATTCGTGTCAAAAACATTTTGAGCTGAACCGAAGTCGCATTTTGCGCTTCATCAAGTATAATGAAAGCATTATCGAGCGTACGCCCACGCATAAATGCCAAAGGAGCAATCTCAATAATACGGTTTTGCATAAAATTAGCCAATTTTTCACCCGGTATCATGTCGTCCAACGCGTCATATAGCGGACGAAGGTACGGATCGACCTTATCTTTCAGGTCACCGGGCAAGAATCCGAGTCGCTCCCCCGCTTCCACTGCCGGACGTGTGAGAACAATCCGTCGTACAAGACGATTTTTCAACGCCCGCACTGCCAATGCTACTGCTGTATAGGTCTTGCCCGTACCTGCAGGTCCGATGGCAAATACAATATCGTTGGCTTCGGAAGACTCTACGAGGCGTTTTTGGTTGCGCGTTTTGGCTTTTATCGGCTTACCACTGCGCCCATGCACGATTACATTGCCATTTTCTTTAGCACTTAAGCGATACTCAAAAGGATTTTCGCCACCAAGAATCTCCTGAACATCTTGTTCCGGTAGATTATCTTGTTCTTTTAGCAAGCGCAGCATCTTCTCCAACTTGGATTTGCAGGCTTGTGTATCCTTTTTTTCACCGGAAAGTTTGATGATATTACCGCGTGATGTGATTTTTACCTCTGGAAAGGCTTTTCTGATTAGGTTAAGATTGTTGTCATTTTGCCCATAGAAATCTAAGAGCGGGACACCATTTTCGATAGTTAAGACTATTTCACTCAAATTTTGACCTCGAATAGTAAATGAATTTTGAATGAGTGAATTTTGAATGAGTAACGATAAAATAATAAGTTCACGATTTCGACGAGGTTATTTTGTGCTTAGTTTTCTTCTTGGAAATGGGAGTTATGTTGGATATAATGACTGTTTTCAAGGAGGAAAATAAGCGCAAAAGAATCCGTCCAAATCAGGAAATTATTATTTTATCGTTACTAAGTGAATGAATTGAAAGATTTCAAAAATGATTCATTCATTAGAATTTCAAAACCCAATATTCTTTATCCAATATTTTTGTTAAAATAATTGATTGAATTGGAGAATATTCCACTCAACCGTTTAAAAACCAAAGTTAATGTTTTTATAAATGAAATGCTTGAAAAAAGTAGGTGATTTGGACTTAGTGACGATAAAATAACATTACTTCACATGGTTTCATAGTTTGATTGTTTCATGGTTCTATTATGATTTATTTTTCACGAAGCAAAAAAATACATTAGACTTTATTTAGGAATATTTTGTATGCATGGAATTTTGTATTTTTTCGATAATCGAGCCTCATTTTGAG
>ENA-ORXR01000958-ORXR01000958.1-marine-metagenome-genome-assembly--contig:-NODE-958-length-33464-cov-16.326894_pt1 | contig 33464 bp, 16 predicted proteins | sample MGYA00237866_ERZ511479 | MGnify/ENA metagenome assembly ERZ511479
TTTGCAGACATCCTAAACGATACCCTAACAGGTGGCGTAGATACAGTTGGAGTGCCAATTGTAGCAACAAGCGCAGGGCAAGGAGCCGGAAGCTCAACGGACGATACTGTAGTTTCTGATGAATGTGATCCATGTAATACGAACAGCACACTCTTTGCAGATATTGATATGGATGGCATCGGAAATGTTTGTGATTTAGATAATGATAATGATGGAATATTAGATACTGAGGAATGTACTACAAATTCTGGCTGGATAGCTATGAATCCTTCAAGGTTTGGAATAACGGCTGCAATTCAAGATAATTCAGTTAATATTACGGTAGATGTGAGCGCAGATTTTGGCTTTGCATCAGGAAGTGTAATCGTAAATATAACCGATGGGAATACAAATAATTCAGCATCTGTTTGGGGAGTAAGCGATACTAAGGATTTTACCTTTAAAATTTCAGGTACAGTAGCAACTGAAGTTCGATTATATCATGGGCCTTATCTCAGAGCAAATGTAATAGATGGGTTTGTCAGTACCGATGGTGTAAATTACACATTCACAACAACCTTGGAACCAGGATTTATTTCTAATGTAATTGGAAGTAATCATTATGTTGAATCCGATGGAACTGGTGACAATTCTCAATCTCAGCTTTGGGAATCTAACTCAACAGCTACCGGAGGAAGGTTTTACACTACAAATCAGGGTTTAAATAATGGCGTTACTTTCTTTTTAAAAGCATGTAATACTGATACCGATGGTGATGGCATTCTAAACTATTTAGACTTAGACTCAGACAATGACGGTTGCCTCGACGCCATAGAAGGCGATGGTGGTTTCACATTTGCAGACATCCTAAACGATACCCTAACAGGTGGCGTAGATACAGTTGGAGTGCCAATTGTAGCAACAAGCGCAGGACAAGGAGTTGGATCATCTCAAGACTCCACTATTATGAGCGATGCCTGTATCACCATAGCAGAAAACGATATCAGCCAAACAGCACAAGACACACCAGTTGACGGAAATGTGTTGACCAACGATTCTGACCCAACAGGAGATACTCAAATGGTTTCCGCCGCTTTTGGATTGGACATGAATGGCGACACCATACCAATCCCTGTAGATGGTACACCAACCGATGTTTATGATGAGAACGGAACGCTTGCAGGAACAATCGCCATCAATCCAGATGGTAGTTATACCTTTACACCTGATACTGGATACTCAGGAAGTGTACCTGTTGATTATGTAGTAGAAGACTCAACAGGAGCAACAGACACAGCAAGTCTAGACATTGACGTCATCGCTACACCAGATCCGGAAAATAATGATCCTCCTGTAGCTAATGATGATACCAATACCACAGAACAAGGAGGGACGGTCACTACTCCGATCTTAGGAAATGATACTGATCCAGATGGAGATGCCTTAACCGTAACTGCGGCTACTGGCTTAGATGCTTCAGGCAATCCAGTTCCTTTAACAGCAACACCACAAGATGTTTATGATGAAAATGGTGTATTGGCGGGTCAAGCGAGTATTGCCCCGAATGGTGATATCATCTTTACAGCGGATTCGGATTTCGTAGGAGATGTACCAATTGATTATACCATCGAAGATCCAGATGGTTTGTCTACTGACGCAACGTTAGTGATCACCGTAGAACCAGACAATGGCAACGCCACTTACGGTAATGATGACGCAAGTTCTGGCTTGGAAGGAGAAGATCAAACAGGAAATGTTCTAGATAATGATAATGATCCTGAAGGCGACACGCAAACCGTAACAGGTGCAACAGACAGTGCAGGTAATCCACTAACAGTAGACGGCACAACAGCCAATACTTTACCAGGAGGAGGAACTTTAGTACTTGGAGATGATGGGACCTACACTTATGTACCCGCTCCTGGGTTTGTAGGGACGGAAGTCGTAGTATACGAAGTATGTGACGACGGAACACCACAAGCGTGTGAGACACAATCCTTATACCTAACAACGTTGCCCGTAAATGACACGGAAGCAGTGGATGACTTTGCAAATACACCAATGGATACACCAGTTGGAGGTAATGTATTAACAAATGATGAGGATGATCAGGGAGACAATCAAACAGTGACCATGGTTACAACAGTACCAGCCGCAGAAGGTACAGTAGTGTTGAATCCTGATGGGACTTATGTTTATACGCCTGCACCTGGCTTTGCTGGAGAAACCTCCTTTGTTTACGAGGTTTGTGATGATGCTACACCTCCTGAATGTGAGGAGGCAACAGTATATATCGAAGTATTGCCTCCAGTTGATCCTACAATAACCTCTGTTATCGCAAATCCTGATCAAGCAACTACAGAACAAGGAGCTACATTGACGAATAATGTGTTTAGCAATGACTATGATCCAGAAGGAACAGCTTATACCGTAACAGGCATTATGGCTGATACAGATGGTGACGGCATCTTGGATGTTGTGCCAGTAGGAACAGCTCCAACTATGGTTTATGGATTGGATGAAGACGGAAATCCACAGTTAGCAGGTACATTTGAGATGAGTGCGAATGGTGACTATGTATTTGTTGCTGATGCTGCTTTTGAAGGTAAGCTTCCAATAGAATATGAGATTACAGATGCCAATGGAGATGTTGACACGACTACCCTTACAATTAAGGTGGTTCCAGCAGGAGAAAATAACACATTTGCAGGAGATGATGCTGGTATAACAGACGTCAATATTCCTATAGATGGTTCTCTAATGGACAATGATACAGATCCTGAAGGAGATGTTCCAACAGTAAATGCAGTCCTTGTTGATTCTGATGGAGATGGCCTAGCGGATGATCCTGCAGTAGTAGGAACGCCTTCACCAGTATTTGGATATGACGCTACGGGAGCCTTAGTACCAGCAGGTACTTTAGTGATCAATGCTGACGGGACATACACCTATACACCAGCTCCTGATTTTACAGGAAATGTAGTCGCTTCTTATACAATTTGTGATGGCGGAACACCAGAAGCCTGCGATGAGGCGACCTTGGATTTGACTGTTCTTGGTTCTTATCGTGATTATGGTGATGCTTCTGGAATGTATCCTGCGGCATGGCATACTAAACTAGCGGATAGTGATACGGATGATGTTCTTGATGCTGCAACAGCAGTCTGGCTTGGGGCCTTTACAAGTTTCGAATCTGAATCAGACACAACTACTGTTGGTGCTGCTGGAGATACATTTGATGATGCCATGGTTTTTGGTACCGCTGCTGGAGAATTCCCAACCTTTGTTGAAATTGGAACTTCTTATCCGGTAACTGTTACCTTGAACGGAAATCAAACAGGAGATGACGTTTATCTTGGCATGTGGATTGACTGGGATGCAGATGGTGTGTTTGATGACTTCCATGCTGCTACTGGTGTTGCGAGTAGCCCAGTAGATGTATCGGTTACAGTTACCCCTCCTGCAACGTATGTAGATGGTACAGATGTAGTTGTACGATTGAGGGCTGATGACGAGGCACTTGCTGCTACTGATTTTGAAGGTGAACTTACGAATGGTGAGGTTGAAGATTACTTGTATGAAGTGATTTTACCAATTGAGTTAGCAAGTTTTGAAGGTCAGGTTAAAAATTGCGAAACGCACTTAACTTGGGTGACACTTTCGGAATTGAATACCAGCCATTTTGAAATTCAGGCAAGTAGCAATGGGCAAGATTTCAGAACGGTTGAAAGCTTATCTGCTGCGGGTATTTCTAATAATTTAAGACAATACAATATGGTCCACAATTCATTATTGAGAACAACTTATTATAGGTTGAAAACGATTGATCTTGATGGTGCATTCTCTCTTTCAAAAATCATTGTGGTTCGTTCAGATTGTGAATCAATTCAGATGAGTATGGAGTTGTATCCTAATCCAACAAAGGAGGATATCACCTTTAGCTTTATCTCTACAATTGAAGAAGATGCTGAAATTCAAATAGTTGATGTACTGGGCAGAGTAGTTCATTCAGAAGCCTATCACATAGTTAAAGACATCAACAAGGTGATACTGAATACGAAAAGACTGGCTGGTGGTGTTTATTTTATCAAACTGAGATTTGATGAGGTGGACATTAACACAGAGAAATTTATTAAAACTGAGTAAATAATTCTGGGTTTAACCTTAAGGAAAGGGCTGTATCATTCATTTGGTACAGCCTTTTTGTTGTTAGGGGCTAAACCGGTTGCACCCTGATGCAGCATACCGGAATACACAGTGTAATATATAGAGGCAGGGCAAGGGATAGCAACGGAATGCGCGCAGCAAACCCGCTTTAGGGTTTGTGAGCACATTAGTAGAGAATAGCCCGGTGCCGAGGTACGAGGCATGACCCCGAAACATCTTGATCAGTAAACAAAAACACCAATGTCGCTTTAGTATTGATTGGGCTTTTTAAAACTACGCATATAGATTGCGCAGTACTGTCGTAATCTTGTATTGTCAATAGCAACAAACGTAATTATCAAGAAAAAGTAAAGACAATGAAAAATCAATTTTTAACCACAGTAAACCGATACAATACTTATACAGAAAATGGTGCCCTATCTCATGGTACTACTGGTAGTGGTTTATTAGATTATTTTTCAAAGGCAGCAACTTACAGAGAGCGTGCATTGAGCGAAACTTATGCTGACATGGGTAAATTATGGGCGGAATCACCATTAATTACGCTACAGATCATTTTTTATAATCGATTGATTTCAAGAAAAATAAAAGGCAACTTTAATACTGAAAATGTACAAAAAGGACAAGGCAATCGAAGTGAATTTCGAAATGCAATTACTTGGTTAGCTAACTATCAAAAGGCGACTTTAGAAAAGAACTTGTGGCTCATTCCACATGTAGGTACTTGGAAAGACTTATGGCATACTGATGTTATTCACCAAATCGACCGCAAGGCCACTTATCGATTGATAGAAGACGGATTGGCTAATGATTATCAGCGAGAACTGTTGGCGAAGTACTTGCCAAGAATCCGCTCTAAATCAAACACGTATAACGACCGACACAAGGAATTGAATCAATTCGCATATGGTTTATTGAAGCAATTGAATTGGACGCCAACGGCATATCGAAAATTTAAAGCATCTGGCAAAGCACACGACTTTCAACGAAAAATGTGTAAGCACCAATGGGATCAGTTGAATTTCAATGAAATTCCAAGTAAGGCATTGTTTCAATTAGTCAATAACACAGGAAGAGATGAGCAATCTGCATTTCAGCGTCATGATATTGAGGATACTTATGTGAAGTGGATTCTGAAGCAGCCAATGGCCAAGTTTACAGGTTATGTTTATGAGCTAATGAGTGCCGTAACAACTAATATGTCACTGGCACAAAAGCTGACATTAGACAAGCAGTTTGATGGTTTAATTCAATTAGCCAAACAAGACAATAAAATCACTGAAAATGTTTGGTGTGCTTTAGATACATCTGGTAGTATGACAGCGAGCGTTGGTAATACGACGGCATATGACATCTGTATAAGTCTTGGTGTGTACTTTTCAACATTGAACGAAGGAATTTTCAAGGACAATGTTATCATGTTTGACAATCAATCGAAAGTTTTAGAATTAAGTGGTGGATTTTCTGACAAAGTCATGCAAATTAAGTCTGCGACAACCGCTTGGGGTAGTACAAACTTTCAGTCTGTGATTGATGAAATTGTGCGCGTCCGCCTAGGAAATCCGGATATTCCGGTAAGTGATTTTCCAACGACGCTTGTTGTAGTGTCAGATATGCAGTTTAACCCTGCTGGAAGTAATGTGCAAACCAATTACGAAGAAGCCATGGCCAAGCTGAAAGCAGTGGGATTGCCTAAAATGCGAATCGTTTGGTGGTGGGTAACTGGCCGCGGTCAAGATTTTCCTACCCAAATGGAGGAGGAAGGTGTGATTATGATTGGTGGGTTTGACGGTGCTATCATCTCTTTGTTGATTGGTGAAGAAGTAGCAACGACTGCAAAATCCAATTCTACAGGCAATAACCAGCAAATCAACCCTTTTGAAGCAATGCTAAAGGCTTTGGATCAAGAGGTGTTGAAGCAATTAACGCTTCGCTAATGAACAATGGATTATAATTAGAAATTAAGTCGGGGCATGACTAGATCAATGTGATGTCTCGACTATAGTAAGCTAGAAGATTACCACAGCAATAAAAATTGGAACACGTGTAATCTGTAGTAAATACAAGCAAAAGATGGCCTCAGCAAACTAAAAACACTTGGATGTAAATTGTGCAATCTGTGCTTTAATTAAAATGAATTGATTGAATAATGTTTAATAATTGAAAATAATAGTACTTTAGTTTTTAACTAATATTATGCTGAAAGATTACCACAGCAAAAATCGCTTCAAGACTCGAAGGTCAGGAGAAATCCCGGACGTGAGAGATCAGTGTAATCTGTTGCATTTCTTAGCAAAGAATTAAATTAATTTAATAAATATTGTCAATTCCCAATATAAAAAATACTGAAAGATTACCACAGCAATTAACCTCCTAAAAGATAAGTGTAATCTGTAGTTTTTATTATTAATGGGTTTGATCAGGTTGTTGAAAAGTTAAACCCAAATTATGCATTAGAAATTGGCTGCAACAACTAATTAATTGTCTCTGAGTGAATTACTCGAATTTTTATACTCGACGATATTCACATCGACTGCGTGTAAAATTCTGTGTATCCACTCAGAAATAAGCAATTAGTCGTTTCGCTCAAAGTCTAACACATAATCTGGGTTAAATGAAAATACTGCTCTGTACTCCTCCACTTACTCAACTCAACACACCTTATCCGGCAACAGCCTATCTTAAAGGTTTTTTAAACCAATATCACCACGTTGTCGATCAGGCAGATTTAGGCATTGAGATGATTCTTCAACTCTTTACCAAAAAAGGATTGACTAAAATCTTTGCGGAAGCAGAAAAAACACACTTTTACGAACTATCAGACAACAGTAAACGGATCATCAGTCTTAAGGACGCCTACCAACAAACAATTGAATCAGTTATCAGGTTTTTACAACATCGTGACCCGACACTGGCCTATAAGATAACTTCTGAGGAATACCTGCCACAAGCCTCAAGATTCACCAATGACAATGATCTGGAGTTTGCTTTTGGGAATATGGGCCTCAATGATAAAGCAAGATACTTGGCTACTATGTACCTAGAAGATTTAGGAGACCTCATAATTGAAACAATTAGTCCGCATTTTGGTTTTAGTCGGTATGCAGAATCAATCGCGATGGCTGCTACAAGTTTTAAGCCCATTCAGGAAAGCCTTCATACAGAAAACACAATCGTAGAACAAACGCTGCTATCGGTATTGGAAAAACACCTCGTTAAAACAAAACCCGAGGTCGTAGGTTTTACAGTTCCCTTTCCTGGTAATCTTTTCGGTGCGCTGATTTGTGCTAAGTATATCAAGGAAAAACATCCCCATATTAAAATCATCATGGGTGGTGGCTATGTCAATACCGAATTGCGAAATCTCAGTGACCCTGCCATTTTCGAATATGTCGACTTTATTACTTTAGACGATGGAGAAGGGCCTTTCCTTGGCCTTTTGGACCATTTGCAAGGGAATCGCCCAGCTGAAGCATTGCAACGCGCTTACTGGCTTGAAAATGGGCAGGTACAGTATGCCAACCATCCTGATCAACAGGATATTCCGCATATTAGCATTGGGACACCAGACTATACGGGTTTGCCGTTGAGGGATTACCTGTCGTTATTAGAAATGCTGAATCCGATGCATCGGTTGTGGAGTGATGGCCGTTGGAATAAACTCACTATTGCCCATGGTTGCTACTGGAAACGCTGTTCGTTTTGCGACATTACGCTCGATTACATTAACCGGTATGAACCAGCGCCTGCCCAATTACTAGTCGATCGGATCGAGCAAATCATTGCGCAAACAGGTACCACAGGGTTTCACTTTGTAGATGAAGCAGCGCCACCGTTAGCGTTACGAGACTTGGCTGTTGAGTTGATTCAGCGGGAGGTGTCTATTTCGTGGTGGACTAACATCCGTTTTGAAAAAACCTTTACGCCTGATCTGTGTCGACTGTTGGCTGCTAGCGGTTGCATTGCTGTGAGTGGAGGATTGGAGGTGGCTTCTGACAGATTGCTGGCATTGATGGAAAAAGGGGTAACGATTAGTCAAGTTGCTAGGGTAACGGATGGTTTTACGGAAGCGGGGATTATGGTTCACGCTTATCTGATGTATGGTTTTCCGACACAAACAGAACAGGAAACGATTGATTCTTTAGAAGTCGTTCGACAATTATTTATGAATGGTGGGATTCAGTCTGGATTCTGGCATCGGTTTACTATGACTGCACATAGCCCTGTTGGCAAAGCCCCTGAGCGCTATGGGGTGTTGAAGGTAGGACCAGAGGAAGGTCGATTTGCTTACAACGATTTGCAACATGAAGACCCTGAGGGAGCAGAACATGATCGGTATACCAAAGGACTAAATAAGGCATTGTACAATTATATGCACGGCATTGGTTTGGAGGAAATGACGGATTATTGGTTTGATTTTGAGGTGCCGGAATCCACACATTCGGAGCAACTAATAGCTGATGCTTTAGAGGTTGGATTTAAACCAGATTTGGAATGTGGTTCCTATAAATTGCTTTGGATAGGTGGAAAAAATGAAATAGATTTCATCGACGATGCAACCTCAAGCCTTACATTCTATTCTAAGATAGAGGAGATCTCTTTTACTTTGCCAATAAAAGTAGCAGAATATTTTAATGAAACGTTGCCGCAACTAAGGATAAAAACATCTATACTAACTACACTAGATACTTTTTTAGATGATTATCATGAAGTTACGGGGCTCGACAAAAATGATCTGTTATATTCTTCAGAATGGCACAATTTTAGGAGATTAGGATTAATATTAGTCCGTTTCTAGTAACAACACGATTGACCCAACCTAATTTTCCCATATTATTGAAATACCCAAGCTAGTTTCAAAATATACAGCTATGAAATTCAGAATTTTACAATTAATTTTATTCGCTATTTTATTCTCTTACACTTGCAATGCTCAATTGTATATCAATGAGCATATGGCCAAGAACGACAGTTTATTTGCTGATGCATTTGGAGAATATGACGATTGGATTGAAATTTATAATAGTAATAGCTTTTCAGTCAATCTGGCTGGATATTTTATTACAGATGACGATTCCATTACAAAGTCTCAAATTCCTTTTACAAATTCATCTAAGACAACAATTCCAGCAGGTGGTTTCCTGATCCTTTGGGCTGACAAAACTCCTCAACAAGGAGAGGATCATGTAAATTTTTCATTAAGTTCTGGAGGGGAGAAAATTGAATTGTATGATAATAACTTAACGTTGGTTGACGAAGTCAAATTTGGAAAACAATCGGGAACCATATCAGAGGGTCTAAACGTTGATGGAGGGGTTGAATATATTTCCTTTAGCACCCCAACTCCAGGAACTACAAATGGCGATGTTTGTGCCATTATTCCTCCAAAATTAATTTTTAATGAAGTTAATTACAACTCTAATCTGCTGAATTATGCTGATGACTGGGTAGAATTTTACAATACAACTAATTCTATTGTCGATATATCTGGTTGGTCGTTTCATGATTCAGGTAATAAATTCATTATTCCAAATGGATCTTTGATTTCGCCAAATGGCTTTTATGTTGTAGCAGCAGACGCTGCCACTTTCAGCGGAGTTCATCCAAATATAAACAATGCTGTTGGTAGCTTTGAGTTCAACCTGAATAGCGACTCAGAAGAACTGTGGATTTTTTCTGCTGCCGGTTGCCAAGTAGAAAAATTCGAGTATTCAGATCAAACACCATGGCCTGAGGAGGCTGATGGATTCGGTCCTACACTATCCTTGATTAACACTTCATTTGATAATGATTTACCAGGAAGTTGGGCAGCTAGTACGGCAGGAGGTGCATCTTTTGGAACACCAGGTAGGGACAATAACATTCCTAACCCATGCCTAACAAATTGGGACTCGATTTTGATTAATGAAGTCATGTATAATCCAGGCATTGGAAATTTGAATGAGTGGCTAGAGTTATATAATCCTTCAAATAATACTGTAAATCTGGAAAACTGGGAGCTTCATGATGAAGATTCTTCTTATGTTTTTCCTGCCGGAATTACCATTGCTCCAAAGGGATATTTAGTGATTGCCTCAGACCCCGCTGTGTTTACCGCAGCACATCCAACAGTTACTAATTTTGTAGCACCGTTAAGTTTTGGACTTTCAAATGCTGGTGAGAACCTTTACCTGTATTCTCCAGGCAGATGTATGATCGATTTTGTTGACTATAATGACAATTTCCCTTGGGTAACAGATCCTGATGGCCTAGGACCATCCCTATCTTTAAAAGATCCCGCTCTTGAGAATGATAAGGGTGCAAATTGGGGCGTATCTACTGGAAGCGGGACACCAGGGATGGCAAATACCTTTACTTGTCAAAGTACCTCAGCTGTTTTTATTACATTAAATGGCACAAGGACACTTGCCAATGCCACATGTCCGCAAAACGGGTTTCTGTATTACTATAATCCTTCTAATCCCGATCAACTACTATTTTCAATAGAAGCAAATCCTGGAGGAATACCAAATAACGTTCAACTTGAAGTCACTATTGAGTCAATTTTGAGACCTGCAAATCCACCTGTTTATACAGACGGGATCTTTTTTCATGAGGACATCGCTAACAAACACGCCATATTTGGGATGGCTCGTTGGTGGAATGTAAGTTACCTTCCAGGTTCCCCTCAATTGCCTGCCCCAACAAAATTCAGGTTTTACTTTGATTATTCTGAATATAGTGATTTGACTAACGCCGCTAATAACTGGAATAATATCAACTTTAGTGGGGCACTCAATGTGACTCCTACTTTGTCTTTTACCAAAGAAAGTGGCCATGTTTTTGCCCCTTATACGGATTACAATACAACAGGAGTCACTAATGCGACCAACTTTTCTCAGTCTTTTGGGCTTGAGGGCAGTGAAATTTATGCTGAATATAGTGGAATAACCGAACTTACAGGTGGTTCCATAGTGGTAAAAGTTAGTGAGCAAGAAGTAGTGGTTCCATTGAAAGTAATGCTAGAAGGTCCTTACAAGGAGGTCACAGGATTGATGGACGACAAACTGCGTCAATTTGGACTCCTTCCTACAACCCATCCGTTTAATGTAGCTCCTTGGAACTATATGGGTACAGATACCATACAACCACTGGTATTAGATACTATTGGGAATGACGCAATTGTAGATTGGGTACTAGTAGAACTCAGAGACAAGTTTACGCCTGCAACAATACTGGGCACCCAGGCAGGCTTGCTACAAAGAGACGGTGATGTAGTAGGAATGGATGGACGCTCCCATCTTACATTTAAGAACCTGAGTTCAGGCGATTATCACGTTGTCCTCAAACATAGGAACCATATGGGAGTAATGACTGATACTCCAGTTGCTTTGGATTTATTTTCCAGGACTATAGATTTTACAAGTGCTCCAATCAATGGTATTGATCCTGTTAAACTGGTCAATGGCGTACAACTACTATGGACTGGCGATGTGAATGCAGATAACGCGGTTACTGCAGGAGATAGGAGCTTGGCTTGGAACGGCAGAAATCAATCAGGCTATCTTCAATTTGATTGCACTTTAGATGGTGTTTGTAATGCGCATGATCGCAGTGTTATCTGGAATAACCGAAACAAAACAGCTCAGTTACCGTAATCGGAATTTGCATTGTTAGAAATACAAAAATCAGGTAAAGAAAAGCGGAGATACTAACTTGTAGGATCTCCGCAGCTACTAATCAACTACACAACTTTTTTCATACTTTTTATTTTAGATCACTTCTGGTGATCTTGTATAGAACTCTTGGCTTTGGGCTTTTGGTCTCAGTGTATTTTACTTGTTTTGTATGCAAATCCAACTGAATTCTAACGTAGTTGCTGTTTGTTGAACCGTCGACCTCAAGGTAAACAGACCACTCGTCTCTAGCGGTTTCTTTATAATCTCTACCTTTTCTGTAATCAACGTTATATTCTTTCCACTTTTGAGCTTCCATCTGCACGAATTGTCCCTTTGGGTAGGCTACTTTACTGACTTTTACTGAGGGCAAAATTTTGTACATTACAGCTGGATTTTTTTTAGAATTGTCTGAATACTTGACTTCTTTGGTATGAAGGTCCAACTGGATTCTCTGCCATGTGTTTGGTGCAACATCTTTGGCTTGCAGATAGACTGACCACTCATCACGGTGGGTTTCTATAAATCGTTTGCCATTGTTGTCTTTGTTGAATTCTTTCCACTCTTTGTCACTAGTGCGAACGAATTTGCCGCCATTGTAAGCAACGTAATTGACACTATACAACATGTATAATCTAATATAATTGTATAAAATACAATAATTTTAACCGCCATCGTTGTACGTGAAGTATATAAATAATTCATAAAAGAAGCTGCCCTACACTTTTGTAGGTTTTCATACTACAAATAGGGCCGATGCTACGCACCTTGTGAGTTCTGAGGGAATCAGTTTTACAAATAGGGTCGATGCTACGCACCTTGGCAGGGATTAGACGGTAGATTTTATTACAAATAGGGCCGATGCTACGCACCTTGTGAGTTCTTAGGAATTAGTTTTACAAATAGGGTCGATGCTACGCACCTTGTGAGTTTTGAGGTAATTAGTTTTATTACAAATAGGGTCGATGCTACGCACCTTGGCAGGGATTAGACGGTAGATTTTGTTACAAATAGAGCCGATGCTACGCACCTTGTGAGTTTTGAGGTAATTAGTTTTACAAATAGGGTCGATGCTACGCACCTTGGCAGGGATTAGACGGTAGATTTTGTTACAAATAGGGTCGATGCTACGCACCTTGGCAGGGATTAGACGGTAGATTTTGTTACAAATAGGGCCGATGCTACGCACCTTATGAGTTCTTAGGAATTAGTTTTACAAATAGGGTCGATGCTACGCACCTTGTGAGTTTTTAGGAATTAGTTTTACAAATAGGGTCTGTCTGCCGACCTCAGGAAGGTAGGATGATGCACTGCACCTTGTGAGTTATAAGTCATTCCTCAAAAGGTACGGAGTGTCGTCTTGCCTTACTGTGGTCGGCAGGCACTATATGTAGCAAGTACCAAGTACGCAAGTCTGTAAAGGCACGACACCATCAAGGAGCAAGATAGGACGAGGGATGGTAGGTGTTGTTTGAACCCAGACAAAAAGAATTCTTTTGTCTGGGAGAGTGCCGGACAGCCTGACGTGAGTATAGGCGCTACGACAAAAGGAGTAGTGCCTATGCGAGGGGCGGCCCACCAAAAAAGAATCAAACAACAATAAAACTTAATATTTCTTACTGGGTCTGCAACTATTATCGTATTGTTTCGTCTATTCATTAAGGGATTCACTTAATTTGTAGTAGAGTGAGTGAAAATTTAAGAAAAAGTACTAACTAACAGAAAATCTCCTACGTGCTCAATAGAATAACTGCTCTTTTGTTGTTGACTCTTATTGTTTTGCCAATGCAGGCAAGCGTTAAAATCGAATTTAGCGCTAAGCGTGGATTTCATTACCAAGCTTTTCAACTTACATTGACAAGTACCCCAGCAGCTACTATTCGGTATACCACAAATGGAGAAGCGCCTACCCTATCGTCGGGCATCATTTACTCTAGTCCAATTCAGATTAACACCACAGCATACATTCGTGCCATTGCTTATACCGGAACGGAGACCTCGAAGGTGTATACACATACCTATTTGTTTGTGGACGATGTGCCGAGCCAGCCGTATAGTGTTACTGGATTTCCGACTACTAATTTTGATTTTCACAGTTCCATAAACAATGATCCTTACTACGCCAATCAATTGCATACTGCTTTGACTCAGGTGGGTTCCATATCAATTGTATTGGATTTAACTGATTTGGATGCGATCCACAACAATGCTGCGGAGCGGGTGACTTCGATGGAAATTTTATATCCAGATGGAAGGAATCATCAGGAAGACTGTGGGTTGGAGCGATTTGGAGGTTCTAGTTACAATAATCCGAAGCGAAATTTCAGGTTAAGTTTCAAATCGATTTATGGTGCTTCGAAACTAAATTATCCATTGTTTGATACTCCCGTTAAAAGTTATGACCAAATCACACTACGGGCAGGACATGCTGGATGCCTTAACCGTGTAGGCACCTCCTTACATACTGGTGAGAGCAACGATATTGCGGACCAAGTGGTAAGAAATTTACAGATTAATATGCAGGAAGATGGTGTTGGAGTAGCTGGCAATTTCATGCATTTGTATATCAACGGGATTTACTGGGGCGTGTATAATCTTACAGAGCGTGCTGCTTCGGGTTTTGGTGCGAAATATTATGGTGGAGAGAAGGAAGATTGGGATATTATCAAGCAAAAAGTAGCTTTAGTAGGCAATACGACAGCTTGGAACACCTTAAATAATCTGGCAGACAACACCAATCTAGCTATTCCATCAAACTATACAGCAATACAGGAATACGTGGATGTAAAACAGTTTGCCGACTATGTGATCGTGACTAATTTTGCACCGCATAGTGATAATCACCAGAATGGAAAAAACTCCTACGTAACCAGAAATAGAAATGACAATGAAGGCTTTCGTTTTTGGCTTTGGGATACAGAACCATCATTAGATTATTATTGGCCAATTAGCTGGACGAAAGACCATATCGGACATTCTGCCTACAACAATATCTTTTACTCTTTGCTAGACAATAGTGATTTTAAAACGCTTTTAGGAGACCGTATGCAGTGTCATTGCTTTGATGATGGTGCCTTGACACCAGCTAAAGCTAAAGCGACTTATCAGGAAGTCTACAATACGATCGACATTGCCATGATTGCAGAAGCAGCCCGCTGGGGAAATGCTAGTGCTTATGAGGGTATCGTTGATGCTAAAAACCGTGTAGTCAATACTTATCTAACGGGTAGAACCAACGAAACTACGATAAACTACTGGCGAGAAGGTTGGTATCCTGATTTGATTGCAGTTGAATTTAGCAATCATGGGGGAACGGTAGCTGCCGGTACTAGCATTACTTTGACGGATCCAAACATTGCAGGTGGGACGCTGTACTACACTTTGGATGATACTGATCCTCGTGCTTCTGGTGGGAGTGTCAATTCAACAGCAATCGTTTATAATGGTGCGATTGCGCTTCCCAATGGTGTAGTAGAGATAAAGGCAAGAGTGTTGAAAAATGGCATTTGGTCTGCCATGTGCCCGAAGCGATATTATGTAGGACAGAATTATAGTTCTGTTGTGATCAATGAGATCATGTATCATTCTGACAGTTTGTGCCATCCGACGGACATTGATGAATTGGACTATCTTGAATTGTATAACTATTCGAATACCCCAATCAATTTAGCAGATTGCTCCTTTTCAGATGGTTTTAAATATAAATTCCCCTACCCTACTATTCTTCCTGCTAGTGGCTACTTAGTTCTGGCAGAAAATGTGGATGAATTTAATGCTACCTACGGTTTTCTTCCGTATGGTCAATACATTGGGAAGTTAAGTAATTCGGGGGATCGCATTGAGTTCAATTCGCCAGATGGTCAGGTGATAGACTCCTTGTCTTATACAGATAAAAACCCTTGGGATATTGATCCAGATGGATACGGTCCTTCTTTAGAACTGTTATTTGCTACAATGGATAATAATGATCCATTGAGTTGGTTTCGGTCTGATAATGATTGTGGAACACCTGCCAACCCCAATTCAAGGGTTTGTAATGGTTTGGCAGCACCAATAGTGATCAATGAAATCAACTATAATAGTAACAATTCGGTACAAGATCCTGGTGATTGGATTGAGCTGTATAACCCAGGGGCAACCCCAGTTAACTTATCGGGTTGGCGTTTTCATGATAATAATAATGACTATGTTTTTCCGACGGCAACAATTTTAGAAGCTAGTGATTTTCTAGTCCTTACGGAGAATAGTGCTCAATTTTCATCTATATTTCCGGATGTGACTAATACCCTAGGGGATATTCCCTTTTCCTTGAGTAATAAGGGAGAACGAATATCCTTATTTAATCCTTCAAAATGCTTATCTGATTATGTGGTTTACAATGATCGGTTACCCTGGGATACTTTGCCTGATGGCAATGGGCCTACCCTTTCCTTGATGACTCCTTCTCTTGATAATGCAATCCCAGCTTCCTGGGAAGCAAGTTCTGCAATCAACTCACCTTATGGAACGCCTGGTAGGACGAATGCACCATGCCCAGTTTACAGCGTCTCAGTACCAGGAACAATATGCTCGGATACTGAGTTTTGGGTCACCTTGAATACTAGTCAATACGAATCTGTAATCTGGGAAGCTCAAGGCGGTGCCCTAGTAGCCGTAGCAGGAGATTCAGCAAAGATGAACTATAGCAACTCAGGATTGGGGGTGATTAAAGCTACCATTAAGTATTTTGAATGTTCAATAGAATTGTCCGAACTTATTACAGTGCAAGCCTGTAACTTACCGCCTATTGCAGGTGCAGACCAATATACTGTAAACGAAGATTTTATTTTAGTTGACAATGTGTTGAGTAATGATTCTGATCCGGAAGGTCAACAATTAGTAGCATCATTACTCCAAACGGTTAGTAATGGAACTCTGAATTTTAATAGTACAGGTGCATTTGATTATGAACCAAGCCCTAACTACTTTGGACCTGACAGTTTTGTGTATAGACTCTGCGAGACTCAAACACCTGCATTGTGTGTACAACAGACTGTTTCGATTACTGTGCTTTCAGTTAATGATGCTCCTGTTGCGCTCGGCGAGCAGTATTCCGTTGATGATGGTGGCCAGTTGAATGGTGATCTAAGTACCAATGACTTTGATGTAGATGCAGGGACGGTACTTGAATATTTTCCTATTGTATTTCCTCTAAACGCTAATTTTAATTTTAACATAAACGGGTCGTTTTACTATGCTCCATTTAGCGGATTTTTGGGTACCGATAGTGTTGTTTATCGTGTCTGTGACAATGGTATTCCACAGTTGTGTGATACTGCGAAAGCGATGATCACTGTAAATCCTGTCTGTATCACACTTAGCATCTCAGCTTTTCTGGAGGGCGCTTATGATCTCTCCACTTCTACGATGTCTACTGTGCTTGGCCAGAACAGAGCGTTGCTTCCTGGAATGGCTAATAACCCTGTAAGTGGTCAACCGTTTAACACGCCTCCTTGGAACTATAATGGTACGGAGGGTGACGGTTGGACTGAGCAGGACTATCCTCTGAATGCTGTTGACTGGGTACTGCTGTCGTTTCGCGAGGGTATCACAAAGACTAGTGAGGTATATCGGTCTGCTGGGTTATTGTTGGAGGATGGTGGGATTGCCTGGCCATCTGGTTGTCCAACAACTGCCTTACCCGGAAATGCTTACTACGTAGTACTAGAGCACCGGAATCACATGGCAGTGATGAGTGCTGCTCCTGTCCCTGTTGTCAATCGATCACTCACCTACGATTTTCGTTTGCAGGATGGCTATGTACTTGGTGGGAGTAGCCAAAAACTGATGGTTCCTGGAGTGTGGGCACTGCATGCTGGAGACGGCGAGCAGATGACTGATACGGTACGATATGACATCAATGGATCGGATAAAATATTATGGAATTCTGAAAACGGAAATTTTGGTTTTTACTTACTGTCAGATTATAACTTGGATGGTGATATCAATGGGGCTGACAAGGCGTTGTGGGTTTTGAATAATGGGGTGTTTGGGGCGGTGGGGAAGTAGTGGTTAGTGGTTAGTGATTAATTATTTGACGTAGGGGAGGTATTTAGTGATTAATTATTGGAAGTATTATCAGCTAGTTTGATTTCATAATTAAAATTTACAATTTCATTCCAAAGCCCAATATTTTTTGAGTTTTCTTCTGCATATTCTATGGTGTCGTTGTTGTTGTTCTTCAAAAATTCATACAGAATTTTATCTTTTTTTGAACTTCTAATGCTTTAGAAATTTGTAATTAGGAAAATCCTTTACGCTTTAAAAATTCAATAATTGAGAATGGTTTTATATTTAAATAATTTTTAATATTTTTAACTATATTACTTAATAGTTCCTTATCCAAGATGTGAAATTCAAACTTTATTGGCGTATCATCTAGCGTAAAACGCTCATTATAGAAGTGTTGTAGTTCTGTGTTATCTATAATTTCTTCTTTTGTCAAAATCACTTTTCCTTTTGAATCTGTTGGGATAAATGTAAATGGTAAAAAGCTAGATTCTCCAGTGTAAATATTTAAGTGGCAGAGCGTTTTCAACTTCGATATTTTTATTACTAGAATCTTTTAAATGAATACTCAGTCCTGATGGAATGATTGTATGTCTCTCTTTCATTTTTTATTTTATATATTTATATATTTTTACTGAGGAAAATGACTATTTATTAATTAGGTTAGCGAAGTTTAGCCGTAAAATATCTGCATGCTTAAAATTTTAAAAAATATAGGGAAAGGGCTCTGGAGGGAAGAAAAGAAACCTAAGAAAGTAGTTAGGTCAAAAAATATCAAACCTAAGAAAACCTTAAAGACTCAAAAAGAATTGTCCAAGCAATTCTTCACTTCTATCTCACATGAAATAGAGAAAAATGGATACAAATCCATCCGTGTAAGCAAACTAGTCAACAAACTAGGTATTGGTAAAAGAACTGAAAAAGCGGTTCAGAAAGTAATCAGGAAATTTAAGAATCATGGCCTTTATACTCAACCCATTTTTTCTAAAGAACTAAAATTGTCAAGTACTATCAGAATATACAATTACCCAGTTAGACAGCTAGGGGAAATTTTTGAAACCGAAAAAGAATTGGAGAACTTTATTGCTGACAACAAATTGTATAAAAAGTTAAATATCAAGAGTGTTATTCGGCAATACAGCCCTTCAGGATCTAGGGATAGACTAGACTTTAAGGGAAAAAATAATGATGAAGTTATTGTATTGGAGCTGAAAAATAAGGGTGGTGGAAAATCTGCCGTTGAGCAAGTTTTTAGATATTCCGAACTATTGAAATCTGAATTCCCTAGCGTTAGAATACGAAAAATTTTAGTGCCAGGGATTCAAAACTATGAAACTGCTTTGGCAATTAATGGTCTCGATATTGATGACAGTCAAGATTTTGAATGGTATCTATATAAGTACTTTTCTGATGAAAAGAGATTGGAATTTATCAGAGTAAGTCCTGATGATTTAAGTGTGTAAGTTAATTGGACTGAGCTGAATTAATAGAATTATATAACGATTCAGGAAGTCCTCTTAGTTCTAAATATGAGTCCTCAAAGACTTGCCCACCACACAATCAATCAAATATTAGAATTTTTCATTGACAACCTTGATCAAGGTATATAACACTAATTTATAAAAATTGAACAGAATGAAATCGACGACCATAATTGGATTAGATTTTTCTACTAATACTAAAAAAAGAAAAGCTTTTCAGGCGAATATTGATGGAGGTAAGGTGGAATCTATAAAAAAGCTAGATTTGTCAAGAGATAATGAGTTTATATCAAATTACATTAACGGGTTAAATAATGACTCTACGAAAGTGATTTTGGCTATAGATAGCCCTATGGGTTGGCCGGATGAAATGATTAGAGAGTTATCAAAGCACAATGCAGGGGCTAAAATAGAGAACTTAAAAAATCAAGCAAGACAAAATTATTTCCGAAGAGTAACTGATAAAATCATGATTGAAAGAGTTAAAAAAATTCCTCTTTCAATTGGAGCTGACAAAATAGCTTCTATGGCCTTTGATGCTTTATCAATGATTTCATTACTCAATGGAAACTTTAAGTTGGATGTTGGAGTAGGAAATACTAAAATAAACGACAATATAATTATTGAAGTCTACCCTGGAGGATACTTAGCGAATAAAACTATTGATATAGTATTGAGGGGATATAAAAACGATAAACATAAGAGAAGTCAAATATATGATCAAATAATAAAAAAAAATGTTATTCTTCAAGAAATTAAATTATGGAAACATGAAATTATAGAAGATGATGATACATTTGACGCTTTTATATGTCTATTAGCTGGAATAGATTATAATGACGGAAGATTGAAAGGGCCAAATGATTACGATAAGAAGGATTTAGAAATACATTATGATGATTCAACTATTCTTAAAGAAGGTTGGATATGGACAGAAGCAAAATAAATGTTCACAATAAATGTAACTAACTTCCGTGCCAAATGGCTAGCTAACTTTGGAAATATTTCTCAGGATGTTTTCCTTATCGCTCGTGTTGTCTCTAATTAAAAAAGGGACTCTGTTTAAAGCTCGAATTCAGTGTTTGGGTAATGAATCAGTAGCTTAAGACCAACTAAAAAAATCAATAACACAAACATGTTCTTCATTACCGAACCCGATATAAATTTTCGTATAAAAGGCTCAAGAGATCCTCTTGGCTTTCAGCCGATATGGCAAAAACTAGGACGGAAGGTGATTAGTGATTTATCTACTGTCTCAAGTAATATCAGAGATTTTCAATTGATGTCTTTTGCTTGGTATTTCTGGGGAGAAAGATCTGACAAGGACTTTATGGCTTTTTTTTACAAATTCGAACAAGCCTGTGCTTATGCTCGAGAACTATACTTTGATAAAAGTAGCTATAACGGGAAAGATTTTGTGAGTAAACGAAAGAATGATCCGCCCTTTAGATTGTCAACTTCTAATGCGGATACCATATTAAGTAACCAGAAAGCATATGGCGTCTTTGGTAAATACAATCGACCATTTACTAAAATAGGGATTAAGTTTCAAGAGGATTTTAGATCAGTAATGGAATCTGCCATTGCAGAAAAAACAGATGCAAAACTCCAGAAGCTAGTTGATAAGTTACTTACTGAACCAACAGTAATCGTAACTGAACACGATCTGAAACCAATTGCTGATTTGTTAAAAGAGTTATCCGATAAAGAAAAAGAATTTTATGAACGACTCCTTTTAAAAGCATTGGATCAAGAGGGAATGCCAACACATAAATGTCAGAATGAACTCTACCATTTGGTTAAGGAAAATCCAGAGTTAAGAAATGATTCATTTCAGTTATATCCGTTTATTGAATCGGTATTAAACCTTAACATAAGCCGTGAGTTAGAAGCAGCTTTGGTGGAGATGAAAAATACGGAACACATTCTTTATTCTTACGCTAATTTATTTCGACATTTACAAAGCAGACCAGTATGGCCATTGCCTGAGATAAACGAAGAAGAAATATTTAATTACTTTCCTAAAAAGCAAGAATATGTTTTCAGGGAATCTGCAGTATTAGTTTTAAATGAAGCGCTAGATTCACTAGCAGATGATAAGACAAGAGTCGCTTTGGCCGCCATAGAACGAAATCAAACGGTAAGTAAAAGAAGAAACAATTCTGCTTGGATAAAACAGGAAAAAGAAAAACTAGTTCGTTACTACGCAGATGGAGGAAGAGAAATCTCCACATTGGATGTTAACAATGCATACGAAAACAGTTACTTTATTCCTACTTACATAAGTTTGTTCAATCAAATAGATCCGCTTACATGAACAAGGGAATACTCATAGAAGAACTTAAGGAACGTCTTGCTGGCCAAAAGGTAAGAGCAGCCCTTTTTTACTCTTTTAATTTCGATGCTCGTTTTTTTGAAAATTATATTCTTACTCAGTTTCTTTCTGATGTATCGTTTTCCAATAATGAGATTCAAAATGCCATACTTTGGAAGAAATACCAAAATGAGCTTCCACCGATAACAGTGTTTTGTGATTTTCATGCGAAAGGGACGATAGGACCTAGTCTAGATTACAAAGTAGTACCTGTTTATATGTCTGCCGTTTCAGGAAGAAATCCTTGTTTTCATCCAAAACAATCATTGATCCTACTTGAAGATTGGAGTTTAATAGTGATCGGTGGGTCAAACAATATTACACAATCGGGCTGGTGCTCCAATATAGAGTGCGCCAATATTCTTCACTTTACTCCATACAAAGAGAAGGGAGATCGCTACTATCCGCGACAACTTAAAGATCGATATAAAGAACTATGTAGAAATGTACGTCGGAATATTTTGTCAGTTGATAATATCACCGAATCAGAGGAAATAATAGACAGCTTTTTTGGTTCTATAAAATACACAGAGGAGGAAGATATTCTTTTCTTTAATAGTGGGGAGGAAATGAGCTACCAAGAAAAAAAGGAAGGATTTCGCGCTTTTGATGCTTTTATAAATAAACTGAAACAAGATTACAATTCAGGAAATCCCTTTGTAAAGGCAGAAGTTATTGCTCCATATTATTCCATAGGCATTAAGCATTTTAATGATTTTAGTAAGATTCTTGGAACCGATCAAATTAAATTTTCTGTTCCATTCGAAAATACAAATTACGTGGCCTTGGAGGAAAGTAACTACAGGAATATAAAGGAACACTATGGATGGGGAAGGTGTAAATTTGATAACGGAAAAGCATTCCGGTTTAATCATAGTAAAATTTACAGGCTGCTTGGAAACGATAAGATGATCAGTATAGTTGGCTCAGTAAACTGCACGGATGCAGCTTTTAGAGGTGTTGCTGATGGGGGTAATTATGAAACTGCGGTTGCTTATATCGAGGATGCTGACAATTGGGAAAATCAATTAGAAACAGTTGATGACAGCGAATTCACATTTACAGAAGCCAAAGAAGAGGAGGGGTATGAAGATAATCGAATAGCTGCTTTTGATCTAGAATTTACGCTCGATTGGAATAAGTTAGTGTTAACCGTAAGAAATAAAAAACCAACTACGCAGAAAGGTAAAGTAGTTTTTGAAGGGTTGTCTGGTAAAGTTTTAAGCAAAACTAAAACTATTACAACGATACCCCTTACTCCTGAATTAGTAGTACTTTTCGCAGACAATAGTTTGATAAAATTTAAGCCAAGTGGAATAGATGGATTCTTGTATTATTATCCTACTCAAATAGGCATTGAACTAAAGCCTTTCAGCTCGAAATACAATTTGAACGATGCCGAATTGCTTGGATTATGGCAAGAACTGGATGAAGAAAATGATAAAGAATCGATGGGGCGATTAATAGATAGATTTGTAGATCGTATTACGGATGAATTCGAGGAGGAGAAAGAGGATGAATTAGATGCAGCTAAAAGCTCTATAAACTTTATGGCTTCTCATTTATCTGGTCTGTTAAAGTTGAAGGAAAAACTCTTTAAGGAGTTACATAGGAAAGCAGATAAAGAGATTCAAAAAAGGCGCATTTCATATTATTTACTTACCGATAACATTGACACATTAATCGGCTACCAAAGGTTGATCGGAAAAATGAGGAAAAACGGTAGTATGAACATTGGATTTTACTGGGTGCTGTTAAAAATAATAGAAGCCTATTTCTACAAAAAAAGAGGCGTAGCTACGAGATTGGATGCCGCTGAACGCAAGATATTAAAGAGATTAGCCTTGTCAATCAACAAGCAGATTAAGGCAGTGGATAAAGAGATGATGGAGCAAGGAGTGAAAAAAAGAAAACTAGATTGGTTAAACAAAACATTACTCCATGATTTTAAATAAACAGGAGGCAAGGAAAATGATTGATCTTAATCCGAAAGACTTAATTGATGCGGATATTGCCAAGCGTCAGTTTGAGGTAATCGTCAAAGGATTTAATCACTTAAACCAAAGTAAGAATAACTTTTTGTACATAGCGGATGAAGTCGGTTTAGGAAAAACCTATGTTGCGCTGGGAATAGCTTCGCTGTTAAGGCATTTCTCAACCAATAAGGAACATTACAAAGATTTTATCATTGTTCCTAAAAAAAATCTGCAATCAAAATGGAGAAAGGAGATAAGAAACTTCATTTCTAACAATTACCTGCTGGAGTGCAACATCGTTAAAACACCGTTGGGTACTTCAGTTGGTTTATGTGAAGATAAAAACATCCACCCCAGACTACGGCCCATTAATCCAAAGAACCCTTCGTATGAAATTTTCCGAAACACCTCATTTAGTATTGCTGCAAGTAGCACGGATTGGAAAGAGAAATTGGCGGACCGATTACCAGATTCAGTAACTCATCTATTTAAGGCCGCAATAGATCGATTTGATAGTGAAGAAGATGAAGTCCTACTGCGCAGACTTTACGCCTATCTGCTTAACATTACTATGCCTAATTTCGATTTACTAATTGTAGATGAGGCACATAATTTTAAGCACGGCACAGAAGGAGATGTGTCCTACAGGAATCAGGTAGTAAGCCGACTAATGGGGGTGACATACGAAGAAGAAGATGAAGAAATTTTTAACGAATTCCCCGAACTAAGAGACAAAATAAGGCCACTTGCAGGAAAAGTAATTTTACTGTCAGCCACTCCTCTGGATAATGGAGTTTATGAAATAGCAAATCAGCTGGATTGTTTTTTACCTGTCCACCCATATCGAAACCTTGAAACTGAACAGAAAAATCAGCGGCTGAAATTAGAGCTGGGAACGTTCATGATTCGTGGGGTAATGAACATCAAGCTTGGTGGGGAGCCTATGAGTCGGAATCGCTACCGACATGAACATAGAAATGGTAATGTGCTCAAGGAGATAGATGCTCCAGTTCAAACGATATCCGATCCATTTGATGCTGCAATGATTGCAACGCTCCAATTAAAAACACTTGAACAGATAAATTCCACCAAAAACAATTCTTTCGAAATTGGTATGCTGGCTGGTTTTGAGTCATTCAAGATAGCAGAAGTAAGCGACAAAGAATTTGAAGATGCCAATAAACGAAATCAAAATAAATCAGTGGATGCCGATGTGATTTCAAAGATCGCTAATTCATACTACGATGAATTTAAACAGTACCTCCCGCATCCAAAACAAGATAATCTGGTTACAGAGATATACGAAGAAATGTTGAAAGGTAATAAGTCTTTGATTTTCGTAAGAAGGATTGCATCGGTTAATGAACTAGAAAAACGATTGATTCATTTGTTTGAAGAAAATCAAGCTAAGAAAATTACCCGCTATGAAAAGCAAGGAGATAAGGCCATTTCTAAAATGCTAAAAGCATTTAACTCAAGAAAAGATGCGATTGCTGAAAATGATGTCCTTGAGTTAGCCTCAACAAGGTTGAGACAATACCATCTAAATCAATTAGAAAACCATGTACCACATGAAGAATGGCCAATTGAAATTGAGGAGATAAAACAAAGATTGATTGATTTACTAGACCATGTTTCGGGGTCTGAACAAGGTGCTAAGCTAGAAGCTCAGTTAAAAATACATCTTAGCCGGTCAACAATTAGCTCGAAGTACCGTGAATTGCTATTAAACTTGATACTGAATAATACTGATTGGGAAAACGCAGAGGACCTGGCTGATGGAGAGAAGGAAGAGCCAACGAGGTATTTTTTCCTGAATTATTTTAGTAGTAAGCAGCACCGCGATGGAAGCAAATTCAAAAAAAGATTGTCTACAATAGATTGGTTTCGATATAACTGTTATTATCTCACAAAGATAGAAGGAATTGGTATCGAAAGTAACGAACTTAGTTTACCCGTTTCCTATGATGATAAAGTGAGAACTGAAGCAAATAAAATAGACTTTATTAACAATAGGATAGAAGAACTACTTTCTACAAAAGGAGTAGGAGGCAAAGTGGATGACAGTTACAAGTTAAGAACGTTTTTTAACTACCTTTTCGAGGATGTCTTACAGGACGATTTTGAGATATGGATAAAGGCAAAATGGAAAACTAGGAATCTTGAATATTTACTTGATGAACTTAATACGCTACAAGAAACTATAAGAGGCATATTTAGAAATGGTTCAGGTCTGTTGCCATGTTTTATTGCTGATTCCTTAAACGGAGAATTCGAGGATGTCATAATTGGGGTATTAAAAGATTCCTTTCCCGAAGTAATAGAAGAAATCAGAACGATTTTAATTGATTTTGATAAAATCGTCGCCGTAAATTTTTCTGATAGATCGAAGATTCGATATGCGATGTACCATCAATCGCCTGTTGTTCCATCAAGTGGTGAGCACAGTAAAGATGTTAGCAGGATTGCTACTCAATTCAGAATGCCAGGATTCCCTTATGTTGTAATAACAACAGATGTTTTGAAGGAAGGCGAAGACTTGCACACTTATTGCTCCGATATATATCATTACGGAATTGCCTGGAATCCATCAGATATGGAACAACGAACGGGAAGAATAGATAGAATTAACTCCAAAAGTTACTCTAAACTTAAGAAGGACAATGAAGTAAATTTTGACAATTCCCTGCACGTCTTTTATCCCTATCTGTCAGATACGCTGGAGGTCAATCAAGTAGCAAAAGTCTTTAAAAAGATGAACGCCTTTATTGATACTTTCTACGATGTTACCATCAAAATAGAAAAGGAGTCAACCACTTCTTCAGATGAAATAGTAAGTCACATTCCACTTCAAAATAAAAAACAACTCAGTTCTAAATATGATTATGATACTTTTAAGGTGGAATATGATTCTAAAGAACCTCTGGAAATAGTAAAGGGCATTGGAGTTTCAGGGAATGACTTAAGAGAGATCATGTTGAGGCTTAAAGGCACCATAGAATCTGGTTACCATGATTTTGTTGTAAAACCTAAGCTAAGTAGAGATGGTTTGCGGTTGTCTGGTAATGTAATTATGAATAATAGGAGAGGCCCTTTCAAAGTGACGTTCAAGAAGGGGGAAATCTTTAGTGAAATGTCTGTTGCAATTGATTCCATCATTTCTAAATCTGCGGAGATTAGACGGAAGTCTGAACGAGAGGAAATAGAAAAGGAGCTGTCTAAGAATAGTTTAGATTTAATAGAGGAGAATGGGCAATTACTTGCAAGGGGCTTATTTAAGATAGAAACACCAGCTTCTGAACTACTGTTAAAGTTGAAGGGTATAATTCGAATTGCTGATGAACTGGAGGAAAGATTTACTAACGGTGATTTAGTTGATAATTTTTGATAAAGTAGCTAGTAGAATCAGCAGGTAAAATTTATTTAAAATAAGAATTATATTTACAGAGAAGAAAAAATTCAGTTTCACTAAGTCTACTATTCTTGATTCATAGTTCCAACAAAATAATTAAAATACCCAATTGATTATTTGTTTAAAATAAATTTTCATATCATCGTAAATGACAATTTCACGAGTATACCATTGGTTGATTAGTTTATTGCTTTTAAGCAGTTTGTTTCTAGTGGGTTGTGCTAGTGAAGAATCTAAAAATCAAGAAACTATGTTTTGTGATGCCTTAAAACGTAATACTGAGATTAGCTTAGGTAAAGAGTTAGCACAGGTCGAATCAGAAATGAGGGATAAGACGGGCGTGTTCGTCCTTGAAAATGGTGGTGCAGCGATGATTACAAGAGCTTGGCTTTGCGATTATGCTGAACAATCAATAGATATTCAGTATTTCATTTTTTCGTCAGATAATATTGGACTAATTGCTAGTGATTACTTGGTTAGAGCAGCAGATCGTGGGGTAAAAATTCGGATGATCGTAGATGATATTATGGTTGATGCTTCAGTTAATGATATTCTGACTTTGAATGCGCATGAGAACATCAGTATTAAGATTTACAATCCTGCATTGAATCTGGGCAAAAATGTTTTTGAGAAAATCGGTAATTTGGTGACTGATTTTAGGTCGTCTAATCTGCGAATGCACAACAAAACATTTATCGTTGACAACCAAGTGGTGATTACTGGTGGGCGGAATATAGCGGATGAGTATTTTGACTTTAATCGGGATTATAACTTTCGGGATCGGGATGTCTTGTTGCTTGGTAAATCGGTAAAGGATGTCAACACTTCGTTTGAAACCTTCTGGCAAAGCGAACACAGTGTGCCGGTTACAGATTTGGTGGAAGAACAGACCGATACAGCAGCAGTAGCAGCTAGTTTTGAGCGGCTCCATGAATATGCATGTAATCCGGAAAACTTCTGGCCAGCAATCAGAAATCGGATTGAATCGTTTCACCAGACGATTACTCTCATGAAGCAATCCGACGAATTCTACTGGGTCGACTCTGTTGAGTTTGTTTCTGATGCACCAGGCAAAAATGATGGGAATCAAGGGCTGGGTGGCGGTGGTATTTCAACCACTCGCTTAATCGAACTTGTTAAAAATGCAAAGCAGTCTATTGATATTCAATCGCCTTATCTGGTGACTACTGAGCTCAGTCGTGGATTGTTTAAGGAGGCAGTCAACCGTGGCGTAGCCATCCGAATACTGACTAACAGTTTGTCATCAACAGACAACCTAGAAGCATTTGCTGGTTATCAGAAAGACCGCGAAGCATTATTAGAAACGGGTGTTCAGATATTCGAATTTCGTCCTGATGCGGCTATTCGCAAGCAGATTATGACGGATGAGTTGCAGGGAACAATTGACTACACGCCTGTGTTCGGATTGCATTCGAAGTCAATGGTTATCGATGGAACCATTACGGTAATCGGTACGTTTAATCTGGATCCTAGGAGCGCAAACCTGAATACGGAATGTCTTACAGTGATTCACTCGGAGGAAGTTACTAAGGAGGTGGCTGCGGGAATGGAAAAGGAGTTTCTCCCTGAAAACGCTTGGGAAACCACGCTAGATTTTAATCCAGACAAGAAAGTACCTAGGATGAAAAGGCTGAAGACATGGACACGAAAAATCTTGCCGAAGTCGATTCTCTAGCTTCGAAAGTTCGTCCTATCAAATAACTCAAAGCGCATGCTCTTATTGTACAGATATTTCAAATCTATTTCTTGAAAAAGAATTCAATATCTCAGAACAAAATCAATCTTCGTCGTGTTATAATTCAAAAATATCTCTATGAAAATTTTATACTATGTCTTTGGGATTATCTTCCCAGTTTTTTTCCTATTTACCACGGTATCCGCTCAGGTTGGTGAAATCAATTCAGATAAGATCAAAATACGCGGTGTTGCGGAGCTTGGTTATGTTGCTGTTCTTTCTCATAAAGTCCAGTTTAGCAATTCTGGGACCTATATCAATTATGTCAAAGATGGTGGGCAAGACAACTTGTATGCGGTAAGCAGGTTATCACTTGAATTGGATCTTAATCGTAAGAACACTGTTATTTTGTTATATCAGCCGTTAAAAATTGAATCGCAACAATTATTGAGGCGTGATCTGATCATTGACGACTTAGTATTTCCTGAGGGAACGGGAGTCAATTTTGAGTATGGATTTCCTTTCTATCGCATTAGTTATTTACGGGAATTCCTGTCAAATAATGAAACTTTTTCCTTTGGTTTTGGTGCGTCCATTCAAATCCGAAATGCTACGATCTCCTTTGAATCTCTGGATGGTTCCCTCTTTAGAAGGAATTCGGATATCGGCATTGTTCCCCTACTCAAATTTAGGACACGAGCGAATATCACTGACAAGCTGTATGCTGAAATTGAGGCGGATGGTGCTTATGCGCCAATCAGTTATCTCAATGGATCGGACAATGAAGTTGTTGGTGCACTGCTTGACGGTAGTGCGAGAGTCGGTTATAACGTCATGAAGCCTGTTGATGCTTTTTTAAACTTAAGATATCTTGGTGGTGGTGCTGTCGGAACGGATGATGATTTCACTGGACCTGGAGACGGTTATGTTAGAAACTGGTTACACTTCTTGACGGTAACGTGTGGGTTTGTGTATTCGTTTTAATTTGTATTTTATTAAGATTTTTTATTTTTAGGGGCCTACCTTCATTTCGCAAAAAGGCAGTATCGTGCTAATGCATGATACTGCCTTTTTGCTTCATTATGGTCCGCGCTTTTCGGCACTCTCAATGCTCCCTTACGCAAGGCATTGCATTGCATTGTTCAAACAACACCTACAATCGCTAGTCCACGGGATGCATATATGATTAGTAGGTTTGGAGGGGTGAGGGATACAGATAGGGCCTTCCTGCCGAACACGGGAAGGCAGGACGATGCTACGTACTTTCATTATTTTTAGTGCACTTTCAGTGCTTAGTGGATATACCTAAATACATCAAATCTCACGACTTGCATCTCTAAATATAAGTGATCGGGCAAGCGATAGTAGGTGTTGTTTGAATGTAGCACGTGTGATGCCTTGTAGGATTGCAGCGTAAAGAGTGCCGAATAGCGCGGTGACTTGGTGGTGAGTCGTGCCTTTTGCGATTGCCAACCATCAAGGCATGACCCCAAAAACACTTACTCCGAATAACAAAACCTCCACTACTCAAAAATTCTAGGATGAGATCCAATCAGATGGCTAGTTTGGGCTTGAGAATTGCCTCCAAAAGTAAACCCCAATTATTCATTAAGATCTGCTAGAGACGCAATGAATAATTGGGGTATTGTTGCCGCTGAAATTTGGGTTTAGAGGAAGCTCTTGCCAGGGTAGACCGCATCGTCTCCTAGTTCTTCTTCGATACGTAACAACTGGTTATATTTCGCCACTCGATCGGAGCGGGAAGCGGACCCTGTCTTGATTTGACCGGTATTGAGGGCAACGGCTAAGTCAGCGATTGTAGTGTCTTCGGTTTCGCCAGAACGATGACTCATGACACTTGTGAAGGCATTTCGTGTGGCTAGATTGACAGCTTCAATGGTTTCCGTGAGTGTTCCAATCTGATTGACTTTGATAAGAATCGAGTTGGCGGAGTCTTCGTCAATTCCACGTTGTAAGCGCTTGGTATTGGTAACAAAGAGGTCATCACCAACGATTTGCACCTTATCTCCGATAGCGGCAGTCATGGCTTGCCACCCTGACCAATCGTCTTCGTGCAATCCGTCCTCAATCGACATGATGGGGTATTTGTTTGCCCAGTCTTTCCAGTATGCGACCATATCTGAAGATGACAGTTTATCACCTGTTGATTGGTGGAAGTGGTATACTTTTTCTTCTTCATTATAAAACTCAGAAGCTGCTGCATCCATAGCAATCGCGAGATCTTCACCTGGTCGGTATCCTGCTTTTTCAATGGCTTGTAAAACGATTTCGATCGCTTCTTGATTGGACTTTATGTTTGGAGCGAATCCACCTTCATCACCAACATTTGTTGAATATCCTTTCGATTTAAGTACTTGCTTCAAGTTATGGAATACTTCAACTCCCATGCGTAATCCTTCGGCAAAGAAATCTGCATTTAGTGGCATGACCATAAATTCCTGAAAATCGATAGAGTTGTCTGCATGGCTTCCACCATTGAGGATATTCATCATTGGTATCGGCAATACGTGGGCATTGGCGCCACCGATGTAACGGTACAATGGTTGACCGGATTCCAACGCTGCGGCTTTAGCAACTGCTAGTGACACTCCGAGAATGGCATTAGCACCTAATTTACTTTTGTTTGGCGTGCCATCAAGATCAATCATCAATCTGTCTATTTGCCGCTGATCAAACACATCGACACCAATCAAGTGATCCGCAATCATTTCTTCTACGTTCATAACCGCATTTAAGACCCCTTTACCGAGATATCTGGTCTTGTCCTTATCACGAAGCTCAACTGCTTCATATTTGCCTGTAGAGGCTCCTGAAGGCACTGCAGCTCGTCCAAACGCTCCAATTTCAGTGATCACTTCAACTTCTACTGTCGGATTCCCTCTTGAATCCAGTATTTCTCTTGCTTGGATGTCTACAATGTTACTCATGTGTTATTATTTAATTTTATGAAATGATTTATGAACTAGCTTTCTGAATGCGCAGGTTTTGCGGATTGCATCAATTGTATGAACTCTTTGAACAAATATCTAGCGTCGTGCGGTCCTGGTGATGCTTCAGGATGAAACTGAACAGAAAAAGCATTTTTCCCAATGACTTTCATGCCTTCAATCGTTTCATCATTAAGGTTGACGTGAGTGACTTCTACCTTGTCAGAGCTCAAAATTGCTTTTGGATCTAATCCGAATCCGTGGTTCTGGCTGGTAATTTCGCATTTACCTGTTTTTAGGTTCTTTACGGGGTGATTAATACCTCTATGCCCATTGTGCATTTTGTAAGTTGGTAGATTAAGTGCCAATCCTAGTATCTGATGTCCAAGACAAATACCGAAAATGGGTACATCTTCGCTCAATAACTGCTTGGTAAGGTCAACTGCATAATCCATAGTTGAAGGATCACCTGGTCCATTTGATAGGAAATATCCATCTGGTTCCCACGCCTTGATTTCATTTATGGCTGTTTTAGCTGGAAATATTTTGAGGTAACAGTCCAACATCTTAAAGCATTGGAGAATATTGTTTTTTACCCCATAGTCTAGTACCGCGACTCGGTATTCTGCGTGCGGGTCTCCGATACTGTATGCTTCTTTAGTGGAGACGACAGAGGCGAGTTCCAGTCCGTCCATTTTAGGAATTTCTGAAAGCTGTTGTTTTAGTTGATCGATGTCTGTATTTTCAGAGGAGATAATCGCGTTCATTGCCCCTTTATTTCTGATGTGTCTGACTAGCGATCGGGTATCAATTTGGTGGATCCCAACAACTTTTTCCTTAGAGAGGTAGTCCTGAATTGATGCATCAGCTAGTTTCCGTGAGAACATATTCGTAAAATTTTTACAAATGAGGCCTGCGATCTTGATACTCTCAGACTCTATGTCTTGATCTTTAACGCCATAGTTTCCTATGTGTGCATTAGTAGCTACTAGTAGTTGTCCGTAATAAGAAGGATCTGTAAAAATCTCTTGATACCCAGTCATACCAGTATTGAAACAAATCTCACCGGTAGTGGTTCCAATATAACCAATTGACATTCCATGATAGACCGTTCCATCCTCAAGAACTAAAACAGTAGGTACACTATTGAAATTGCTCATATGCTTTTGCATTTATGACACAAAAGTACTTGCATTAATTGAGAATTGAAAATGAATCTATTGAAAGTGAGTCGAATTGTTAATTGATTGTTAGTAGTTGCAGTAAGACTAGTTATAGTATGGTATTACAGGACTAGATAATATTTGGGGTTCTGAGGTAAGAATAAGGGATCACACTAACAAGAGATGTGATAGCTGTTGAAAAAAGTCAAGAGTTAGGAGCTTGGATTAATTTTGGTAGTACTTTCAGCACTACGTTTAATGGGTGTATTCCTAGTTCCGGGGTTTTACCCGGTTTTACCCTGGGCTGATAAATGCAATACTTTCAGTATTCGTATGCGCACTTTCAGCGCTTTTCTTAGCACTTTCAGTGCTACGGGGAATTTGTTCGAGGTCATAGGATAAAACTTTGGGCTGGCAGTTGTTCTGGGCCTTTGCGTCCTCCTACCTTTACTGCTCAAACTTCCTATTTCAAAAAACTAGTAATTAATTAGTGCCTGACCGAAAACACCAGTTTTTTAAGCAATGAACGAGCGACCTGTTACTTCCGGGAGCCGGCCCAGTTAAA
>ENA-ORXR01000960-ORXR01000960.1-marine-metagenome-genome-assembly--contig:-NODE-960-length-33441-cov-8.882238_pt1 | contig 33441 bp, 30 predicted proteins | sample MGYA00237866_ERZ511479 | MGnify/ENA metagenome assembly ERZ511479
AACAGTGTCTGCAGGTAGCGCTTGGTGTCGGCATATTCGGTGAAGATCAGCACGCGCCGCGCGCTCCAGGTCCTCGACGCATCCTCTGCCGGTGTACCCGCAGCGGCGCAAGCATGCTCGCGTAGCCAAGCGAGTAGCGCCTGCACCCTCGCATCCGGCTTCCTCTGCGCCGACTCGGCGAGCGAGCGCAGGCGTTCAAGTAAAGAGCGCGTCTCGGCGTCGGGTGAGAGTTCAGCGCTGGCGGCCACCGTTTCCGACTCGTGCAGCGCATCAACTGCCTCTTCATCGAGCCCGTTCAGCGTCTCGTCCGTCGCGGTGAACGGCATGACACGCTGAACGGTCGCACCGTTTACTCCCTCTCGTTTCAAAGCCCTCGCGTGCGCGCGGAGCGTGCGTGCGAATGCCTCAGGACTGCTCAACAGCCGCTTCTGCAATCCAGCACCGCCCGGATCAACGCGTGATGTGCAGGAACACCTGATCGCGATGCACAGCGAGGTAGCGCCTCTGCCCATCCAAGCTCGCACCAGTTGATCGGCTCGCGCAGCTCGACGTCCATGCTTTCGAGTGCGATTCCGCCTGCGCCATGACGTGCCGTGGTGATCGCCGGGTGCTCTTGCCGCTACCGGTAGCAGCGCGGCACTCACTGTAGTTTCTCAGACAGGCTTTCGCATACGGCTATCCGACGCACGCGCTGCAGCTACCGGAAACGCGTAGCGGATCGGGTTCTGGCTTCCCTTAGCGAACAGCGCCGATACGTTGCGGTGCAGATATCGGTCACGCACGGGACCTTCTTCGACCGGCTTGCCCGAGAACTCCCAACGGCTGGTGTCCAGACCGCCAAGATCACGAGTTCGATATCGTCTCGTACCGCCGTGCTGCCAACTCTCGATGTCGTAAACCTCGTGCACGACATCCTCGTGAACAGCCAACGCATAGCGGACCTGTTCACGTCGCACTCCGATCTTCCATGTACCGCAGGTCGCCTCGAACAATTCCTCGGCGGACATGTCGTAGCGGAACGTCCGCGAGACGCGAATCATCACGACCGGATCGGCGATCGAGATGGGATCGAACACGTAGCCTGCGCGCAGTTGTTCGAACGACATCGAACCGCGAGCACCGGAACCATGGCCCGCTACCTTGTTTAGCAGCTTATCCAGGCCGATGACATCGATCATCAGCGACGCCTCCACGAGCAGTGCCTCGTCCGCTGACAGCCCGTGGCGCACGAACCGCAGGACGGGTTGCTTGCCGGCGTCGCGCATAGCCCGCATCTTCCGGCCCTTGTCGCAGTCACCGTCAGCAACCAGGTGCGCGAGGATGCGCTGACCTTGACCCTTGCCGACGTACAGCGGCGCGCCGGTATCAGGGTCCAGATAGAGATAGACGTAATGGCCGATTCGCGAAGCCATCGTCCTTGGCATCTTGAATTCGACGGTTTGATCTATCTGCATGAGATTCTTCAACCACCGTTCGTCGTCAGAATGAATCGAAACGAAGCGCTGATGGACTTCCCACTGGACTTGAACGGCAGCATCGTCCCTGAGAAAGGGTGCCGAAGGATCTCACGACTACTGCGCGCTGGACTCCCGTAAGAATAAAAGCAAGACCGAATCACCAAACCGGATGAAAGCGGGTAGATGTCTGATGATTTAACAAATCTCGATCGAATTCCTACCCGCTACGCGAGCGACAGCAATGTGTTCCTGACGAGGTTGCCGACGAGAATGGCCGGATCCGACATCACTCTCGAACTTAGCATGCCTGTTTTCCGGTCGTCGTAGTGGCGTGAACGCGACAACAAACTATCGCCGAAGTCTACCAAGGGGAACTTTCTTACCTCCCACCCCCGACACGCGATCTTGACGGAGCGACCATGGCGACCCACTATACACACACATCAGTACACACCTCCTGTAGAACACCTTTCCGATGTCTTCGCTACCAAGCAGAGTCTTCACGAACGGAAACAGCCAGGCCGTGCGCATCCCTCGCGAATTCCGCCTGGAGACCAATCGCGTCGAGATCAGTCGCACCCCCGAAGGCGATCTGCTGATCCGGCCGGTGTCGTCGCGGCGCGGCACCGCGCTCCTGGAAGTGCTGGAAGGGTTCGACGACGCGACGAGAATCGAGTTTGTGGAGGCTCTCGAGCTCGAACGTGCCGCCGCCCAACCGCCTCAGGAGCGTGACGCGTGGTGACCTGGATGCTCGACACGAACATCCTGATCTACTACCTCAAGAACCGCCCTCCCTCCGTGGCAACGCGCATCGACGCGCTGGACGACGAGGATCTGCTGCGCATGTCGTTCGTCACGCACGCGGAACTGCTCAAGGGTGCACAGAGAAGCACACGCAAGGCGGCGGTCCTGGAACGTCTGGACGCGTTGATCCGACTGGTTCCGGTCGCCTACCCGAACTCGCCCGCTATCTCCGAGCACTATGCCGTCCAATCGACAGCCCTGAAGGCCTCGGGAACACCGATTGGCGCTAACGACCTGTGGATCGCCTGCCACGCACTTGCCGAACACGCCACGCTGGTCACGAACAATCTCCGCGAGTTCGAACGCGTGGACGGTCTGTCGCTGGACAACTGGGCCGCCTGATCGCACAACGGGCGGCGCGACGGCCTAGAAAAGTGGTCGGCAGGTACACCGCCGATCGGTGGCCGACACCGCGAGTCGGTCGATCGCCCGCGTGCAACAGAGTGGTTGGCTTGTACAGGCTGACGCATCCGGCCGCGCGAGGAAATTGCAGCAGAAAAATTGTCGGATGACTCACACACCATCGCTACGTCATTCCAAGCGGAACGGGCGCAACCCACCGGGAACATTGGCGTCTGGGGACAGAATCGAACCGGGGCGCGCAGCCTGCCGACACGGGTATTTTCAATACTGTGTCGCTTCGTGGATGATTGTTTGACGCCGTGTAGCAGCAAATTTCGAACGACGAAGGCATCACGATGCGTGACCGCGCGGGATTGATCCACGCGAAAATCGCGCAAGGATTCGGCGGCTTGGTTGCGCTCCATGCAGGCCAGAACCAGTCCGTGCCGGACTCCGCGTGGACGTCGCCCAACCACCCTCCACCGTTTCACGCTCGCTGCAACTGCGAGCTTCTCGATGGCAACAGGGGTCAAGGGAACCGAAGACGTCTTACGCCGGCAAGGAATGACTCAGGACGATCCCGACACTTCCGCGAACAGCTGAACGAGCGAGGCGTTGATGTAATAGTCGTTCCGCCCCTCCCGATGCTTTTCCAGAAGATCGGCCTCGACGAGCTCGCCCAAGTACTTCGCCGCCGTTTGGCGCGATACACCGAGATCCTGTTCGACGAACTCGATTCGAGTGTACGGATGCCGAAACAGATTGTTCAGCAGATCCTGCGAGTACCGCTTAGGCAGTCGCGCGCGGAGCTCGGCTTTCATCGTGGCCATCCGGGTCCGGACTCCCTCCACGAGCTCCAGGGTCGCGATCGAGGTATCCGCCACGGCTTCGAGCATGTAGAGCGTCCACTCTTCCCAGGCGCCCTCGTCGCGCACTGCCTGCAGCAGGCGGTAGTAGTCCGCCTTGTGCTGCGTGATGTACCGGCTCAGATACAGGATCGGCGTATCGAGCAATCCGGTCCTCGTCAGGTAGAGCACGTTCAACATGCGTCCGATTCTCCCGTTGCCGTCGGGGAACGGATGAATGCTCTCGAACTGATGGTGGATGATCGCCATCTTGATCAACGGATCCAGCCCGCTGACGTCATCGTCGTTGATGAACCGTTCCAGATCGCTCATCAGGTCTCTGACCTCGCGCGCATCCTGTGGCGGAACGTAAACGATACCTCCGGACGGATTTTTCAGAGCCGTGCCAGGGGTCTAGCGGAACCCGCCATCGTGACCCTTGAGCAACTGAAACTGATCGATCAGCGTTCGGTTGGTGATGATGCCGTGCGTACTTTGCAAGCGATCGAATCCGAGCTTGAGAGCGTCGCGGTACAGCGCAACCTCCTTCGCCGGGCCCGCGGCGACGAAGCGCTGCAGTACGTTCGCCTGGAACAGATCGTCTTGCGTCGTCACGATGTTCTCGACCTCCGAACTCGCCTTCGCTTCCTGCAGGACGAGGGAGTCGATCAGGATCCCCTGGTTCGGTATGACGGCCGCGCGACCCTTGAGCTCGGCAAGATGACGATTCGCTTTCGACAGCGCTTTCAGCACCTGAACAGTCTCAAGGTCGACCGGCGGTGGGCGCGAAGGCAATGGGTAGTTGCCGGTGAGCATCGAGTCAAGTCCCTCATACGTGTTAAAAATCTGGCTGATTTTTAACACGTTTCACGAACATGTTCACGGAACCTGCGTTTCACAGGTATGAGCAAAACGGTCGATCAGGGCAGGCGCGGAGAAGCCGGTTGCCCGACTACCGGCGAGCCCCCCGAGGCCAGCCTCCCGCGGATCGCTAAAACGGAGTTCAGAGTCACGTCACCAAAGTCCAAACACCATGGTGTGCTCAGTCCACTGCCAGCATGTTCATGACCAGGCGGATCAAAGTGTCCTTCTGCTTCGGATCAGACTCCGCCACCAACAGGGTTACGGACGCAAGGCCCGTGTCATGAAGGTCTGCGTGTAGCGGCTCATGATCTCGACCAGTCCGCGACTTTCGTCGGTGCCAAGTTCAGGGCTTTGCGCCACCTTGCGGATCAAGGTGAACGCCTGCTCCAGCTCGACGGCGTTTTGCTCGAAGCGCTGGCGGTTGACCGCATAGCCGTCGACCAGATAGTCGCGCAGGCGCCGGGTGGCCCAGATGCGGAACTGAGTACCTTTCTTCGAATTGACGCGGTAGCCGACCGAGATGGCGACGTCGAGGTCGTAGTGATCGATCTCCCGAGCGACTTGCCGAGTGCCCTCCGATCGAACTACCCGGAATTTCCGGGTAGTTCGATCGGTCCAGCTCACCCTCCTTGAAGACATTGCCAATATGTTCACCAACCGTGTTCACATCCTTGGCGAACAGCTCGCCAAGTTGCGCCTGCGAAAGCCACAACGTGTCGTTCTCGAGCCGCACCTCGATGCGGGTCTGACCGTCCTCGGCCTGGTAGATCTCGATGTGGCCGGTCGAGATCACTGGACGTCAGCACGGCCACGCTCGAACTTGTCGCTGGAGAGTTTCAGGGAGATCAGGCTCCGCACGACATGCTTGTATTCGGACGATTCGACCGAGCCGCGCAGCTTGTTGGCCGTATGCCAGAGGGATTGCTCGATACTTTTGCCGCCTTTGGCGTCCGGTTTCGCTCGAGCTCCTCCCGCTCGGGCGTTTTCGGGCGACTTCCTTGCAGTTGTCTTCTTCTTGCCTGCCATACGAGATCGTGTTTGCCCTGCAGCGGTGGGGCCGATTGACGGATGCCTGGCCCCGCATGGTACCCGTCGAGCTGTAAATCCTCATGGGATACATGCACTATGTCAGGATTCCCTTTCGGTTCGCTCGACCGCTTCGCGCTCGACGTGTCGCTCCAGCAGCATCGCGCACGTCGAGAAATAGTTGCAGCGTCGCCACGCCGACAGGTCGCCAATCACATAGAGGCGTCGCTTCGCGCGGCTGACGGCTACGTTCAGGAGGTTAGGCGAACTCGCCGCCCACTCGCGCGCACCGGCGCTCGCCGGATCGCTGCCGAGCACGAGCACGACGATGTCCGCCTCCTTGCCCTGCGTCGTATGCACGGTGCTGGCGCGAATGCCGGGATGGCGAGCGGCGATGTCGCGCAACCGATCGACAACGTCGCGGAAAGGGGAGATCAGGAACATCTCGGCCGGATCGGCGTGGAACGAGATGAGCTGCTCCAGCAGTCGGTCCGTCATCTCGCCCTCGGCTTCGATCCAGTGACCTTCGTTGATCACGCTCCGGACGTCGATCCATCCGCTCGCCGGCCAGGGCTCCAGCGCCCGCATCGGCGTGCCGTCCACCATCATGCCGTCGTAGGCGATGGCGTTGCTGATGTCGACCATCGGCGCGTCGCAACGGCGATGGACGCGCAGCGGGGAGCCGACCCAGACGGACTGCTCGCCGCTCGCGACATAGGTTCCCCAGCGGGCGACGCGATCGGCCAGGCGCTGAGTGGACGTCCGGCCCGGCGTCCAGAGACCGTCCACGCCGTGATGACGCCTGAGCGCCTCTTGCGCCTTCAGCGGAATGGGCACGATAGGTTCGAGCTGCAGAGGATCGCCAACGACGACTGCGCGGCGTGCCCGCCAGAACGCGCCGGCCGCCTCCTGCGGCGGCGCCTGACCGGCCTCGTCGACCAACACCCAGCCGAGCGATCCGGGGCCGAGCTGCGGGAACAGCCGCGCGAACGAGGCGAACGTGGTCGAGACGACCGGCACGACGAAGAAAAGCGCTCGCCACGCATCCGCCACCGCCATGCTCGGAGCCTCGTCCGGCACGCTGCCCTCGAGCAGGTCCATCGCGGCGCGCAGGCTCTGCTGCATCCGGACCGCGTTGGCGCGCAGGAAGGCGCGGTGCAATGCGAGTGCCGCGACGAACACGTGCTGACGGGCGGCGTTCCACGTTTCGTCCGCCCAGGGCGCGGAGAGCTCACGCGTCGTGTCGTCATGCCAATCATCGGTGTCCGGGTCCGGCAGATCGATGCCGAGAGCCGCGGCCGCGAGCGTCTGATCGGCGATCTTGTCCGCGAGCTCGTTCGTCAGTGCGTCGAGCTGTTCGCGCGCGTCCCGGCTCGCGAGTTCGCAGACGGCCTGCTCCTCTGCCCTCACCGATCGTTCGTCGGCGGCTAAGGCCAGTTCACGCTCGTTGGCTTCGATTCCCGACGCGAGCGCCGCGTCCTTCGCTCGCCACTCCCGAAACGCTCGACCGAACGTGAACAGGATCTCGATCAGTCCCGGCCGGAAGCGACGGTGGTCGAGCCGGCGAGACTCGAGCCCCTTCAGCGCGTCGCGAGCGCGCGCTTCCCCGCGCTTCGCCTCCACCGACGCCGCCTCCGCACGCATCAGTCGAGTGTCGAGGTCGTCGCAGCGAGTCCGGGCGACCTTCACTGCTTCACCGAGCTCGCGCAGCCGCACTCCCCGTACGTACACCCGCTGTCGCTTGTCACGGAGACGGTCCGTCTCAGCGATGGCCGCCTCGAACACCTCGACGGCACCGCGCCAGTCGACCGGCTCCCCACGATAGCGATCGAGAAGCGACTGCATGCCGGGCAACGGCGGCGCGTCCTCCTCGTCCGCATCCCGATCGAACCAGAAACGGCTTCGGAACTCGGCACGGTTGCTCCGCTTGCCGAGCTTCGCGGCCATCAGACCCCACGCCTCCTTGCCGAGAACGTGAGAAGCGAGTTCCTGGAAGTGATCCGCGCCATCAAGCGCAGCCGGGTCAATGGCATCGATACCGGGGATCTCGAGCGTGACGTTCTCGACCGCCCCGTTGTTACTCGACGCGATGACGATCTCGTGTCCGTGAAACGGCGTCGTCCAGTGCCAGATCGTTCGCCGGTAACGTCCGGCCATCCATCCGGCCGAACCTTCGAATGCGTCTTCGGCCGAATCGAGCGCGGCGAGCCGCTTCGCGCGCTCGACGACGACATTCGCGATCAGATCCCGGAGCAGCGTCGTCTTGCCCGTGCCGGGAGGACCGTTGACCGCCGCGATACCGGCGCCTTCGCCCAGCGTACGCACGACGGTGTTGACGGCGAACTGTTGACTGGCGACGAGCGGGTAGCCGTTGCGCTCCGGCCAGCGCGACGCCGGAAACGCCGCCGGCGCGAGTGCCTCGAACAACGTCCCGGGCGAGCGGCGCACGTCGACCCGCGAGCCGACATCCAGATCCTCTCCTGCCGTCAGGTAGCTTGCGAGCGCCGCGCCCGGATCGTCGACCTCGACGGCGTCGGCAACACGATCGAGATCGTCGACGAAGAAGCTGTTGAGAAGTACCGGCTCGTTCTTCGCCGCGTCGCGCCGTTCGCTCACTTGCCTGCAGCGCACACGCAACATCGGCTTCGCGACGAGCGTCCCGATCTCGAACCGGGCGATGCATCCCTGCACTTCCCGCACGAGATCCTCGTGATCGAGCGGACGGTCCGGCGGTTCGGTCGCGTCGGCGCTCTTCTTGTCGACCTCCAGGACCGCCTCGTTCGGCCCTCCGTCACCGTCTGGTTCGACGTTCGCACCATCTGGAACGAACGGGTTCTCTCCGTCGCCCCGCAATGCATGACGGTGTTCGAAGTCGAGTCTCGCCGAATTCTCGGCCGCGGCAAATCCGGTCAACCAGTTCGGGTCTTCGGGACCGGGGTGCAGCGTCCGAGCGAGCGCCCAGCCGAGACTCGAGAGCGCGAACGTGTCGAGAAGCGGTCGACCGCTCTCGCCGACCTCGAAGGCGAACAGGCAGTACGCTGTGTCACCGGGTCGATCGAAGACTTCGGGATCGGCTCCGAAGCGCTCTTCCAGCAAGTCACGCACATTGTCGGACCGGAAGAGTCCCCCGTAGACGACGTGTCTCCGGACGTAGCCGGGGCGTTTCCGGCGGTCAGTCAGCGAATGACAGGGCTGCCAGGGCAAGGGCTCCGATGCCTGGACCCGAAAGACAGGCTCACGCCGGTTGTTCGGGTTGGCGGGCGGCACGCTCTGCGCGGAGAACAGCTCGATCGAGCGCCAGTACGCCAAGATTCGGGAACGGACGGTAGTTCGTGCCATTTGGCAGACAAAATCCCGGGAATTAGCTCCGAACTCTACAGCCCGGCTGACCGTGACTGCCAGCGTCGTCGTGCCTTCACCATCGAACTTGTCCGCCACTGCTGCCTGGTAGACAACAGCTCCAGCGAGTGTGCACGTTCAAGACACTGCGTTCGTAAGGTACCTGTCTTCGTTGGATCCGACTTGATCAAAAGACGCGGTACGACCGATGCCATTTTTCGATACCGGCCAACTCCCGCAAACTCACGCACTGCCGAGACAACAAGCTGGCGGAAAGCGGGCAAGCAGCTGGCAACTATGGTGACCGGGGACAGAATCGAACCGGGGCGCGCAGCCGGGGGCGCCCAGCCCAGGACGTGCAGCCCGGGGCGCGCAGCCTGCCGACACGGGAATTTTCAATGTCTCGGCAATGTCGGCAAGGGCGTTACGGCGCGACGCAGCAGCCTGGATCGACCGTCGAATGCAGCTCCCGCCGAGTAGACCGGCGGGTGGTTCCGCCGGCCTACTCGGCGAGCTCCGTGCGCGAACGCGCAGGACTGATCCCCGCAAAATTCGCCAACAGGTCTGGCCGTTCGATTAAGGCGACTGCACGTCGGTAGCGGCTGGCCGTGCGGATTGAGGGTCAACGCTTCGAAATATTGGATACAAATGGATGGACAAACGGATGGCTCCGTGCCACTGTCAAATGGATGTAATTGGAGGTGAGAATGGGTGGTGGCATCCGTACAGATACTCTCGTGATCACGGCGGAGATCCTCAAGCTGATCGCCGAGATCGACGAGTTCAAGGGCGCATGGGCGGCCATCGGGCGAATTTCGCCTGATCGGCTGACAGCATTGCGCCGTGTCGCGACCATCGAGAGCATCGGCTCGTCGACCCGCATCGAGGGGGCCAAGCTAAGCGACACGGATGTAGAGAAGCTGTTGGCGGGCCTGGAGATCAAGGAATTTGCTTCGCGAGATCAACAAGAAGTTGCTGGCTACGCACAGACGATGGAAACGATCTTTTCTCACTGGCAGGACATTCCGCTCAGCGAAAACCACATCAAGCAATTACATCGCGATTTATTGCAACACTCAGTCAAAGATGAGCGGCACCGAGGTGAGTACAAGACGCACAGCAACCATGTCGAGGCATTCGGGCCAGACGGCAAGAGCATCGGCATCGTATTTGAAACCGCAAAGCCATTCGATACACCGCGGCTGATGGCCGAACTGATCGCGTGGGTACAAATCAACCTTGAAGACGGGGAGTTACACCCGCTGATCAGCATCGCACTGTTCGTCGTCGTTTTCCTTGAAATACATCCGTTTCAGGATGGCAACGGGAGGCTCTCACGAATACTGACGATATTGCTTTTACTGCGTGCCGGCTACCAGTACGTACCTTACAGTTCGCACGAGAGTATCGTCGAGCGTAACAAGGAAGCCTACTATCTCGGCCTGCGTCAGACACAAGCTACGATACGAACCAATACCCCCAATTGGACACCCTGGTTAACGTTCTTTCTCAAGTCTCTGCAGCAACAAAAAGCGCGACTTGAATTTAGAATTGAACGCGAGCGCTTGATTCTAGGCGATCTGCCAGAGCTCTCGGCGCAGATTCTCGAAATATGTCGCGAGCACGGGCGCGTAACCGTTGCAGGCGCGACGAAGTTGACCGGCGCAAGTCGCAATACAATAAAGGACCATCTGAAGGCGCTGAAAAGAGCCGGCCATATCAAACAGCACGGTGCCGGGCGAGGTACATGGTACGGCCTTGACTGAGACGTACCGGAGAGGTTGAGCGAGGCCGTCGGCATGGCGAATTGCGCACATCAGGAGACGGACAGGCATCGCGAGTGGCGGCCCTCTAGCTCTAGCTCTAGCTCTAGCTCTAGCTCTAGCTCTAGCTCTAGCTGTTGAGCAGGTTATTCAATCCGATGACATCGATCAGCGATGCCTCCACGAGCAACGCCTCGACCGCTGACAGCCCGTGGCGCACGAACCGCAGGACGGGTTGGTTGCAGGCATCGCGCATCGCACGCAAATTCCTACCTTCATCGCAGTCGCCGTTGCCGTTGCCGTTGCCGTTGCCGTTGCCGACAGCTTGGATTCGACGGCTTGGTCAAATCTGCATGGGATTATTCAACCACTGATCGCTGCCGGGATGAGTCGAAACGGAGCGCTGATGGACTGTTGAACGACGACCAGAAGCTCGTCTACGAAACGGCACTTGCGCTGTTCGATCGCACCGTCGAAGGCGGTCGGAAACAGGTCCTCATCGTGCGCGGCGGGCCCGGTACGGGCAAGACGGTGGTCGCCATCAATCTGTTGGTGGAGCTGACTCGGCGCGGAATGCTCGCGCAATTCGTGTCGCGGAACGCAGCGCCACGTGCGGTGTAGGCATCGAAACCAAAAGGCAGGATGACCAAGACTCGAATTGACAAGCGCACACCTGTATCGTGTCGAATCGATAACCGCAGGCGCGAGGAAGCCCGTTCACGTCATAGTCTCAATCAATGCCGGCAAGATTTTAGCGCTACCTATCATCGCGCACGATGGTGACGCTGAGATCATCCTCGTCCTCGCACTCGTCCAGGTCGGCGGCGTCCACTCCGCCGGACTCGTGCAATCTTCGAAATAGTTCATGCACCACGTCCAAATTGATGCTGTCGGGATCGTTGCGTGTTGTCTTGTCTTTGCTCATGCTGCGATCTCCGATGCGTCCGGTTTCGGCTCGCTTCGCTTCATGATGTGGTAGGCGCCGCCTTCTAGTCAATGCCGCAGGCGGGGATGCCATCCCGCGCATCCTGGACTGTGATGCGGATCAGGGTCGATCCTCGCAACCAAGCGGTTCGTCGAATTCCTCACCGCCCAAATTCATAACCCCGACTCTCGCGAGGCCTACGGTCGCGCGGTGCGCGATTTCTTCGCCTGGTGTGATGAGAGCCGTGTCGGGTCTCTCATTGTCATCAAGGCCGTGCATGTGGCGGCCTACATCGAACAGTTGTCATCCGTCGAACCGGGACAAGTCTCGACGACCGCCCCCACAGCATGACCGTTCGATCGCAGCGCCTCGACGATCTGCTGATCCACGCTCTCGTCGGCGATCCGTTCCACCGCTCAGGCGGCTTAGTTCGGATAGATGACGTCTGCTCGCACGGCACGGGCCGCAAACGCGAGCGCGACACGCACCGCGTCTTCCGCGAGATGCGGATGCGCTTCGAGGATCTGTCTCTCCGACTCGCCAGCGGCCAGCTTTTCGAGTATCAGTTCGACGGATACCCGCGTGCCCTCGAGTACGGGCTTGCCGGCGAGAATAGCCGTATCCGACATCACTTTCGAATGTTGCATATTCGTTTTCCAGTCGCGGGGTCAGGCGTCGATCGCCGCCAGCTCGGCCAGAGCATCGTCGCACTCGCGCGCCTTCCTGTCCCTGTAGTCGAAGAGATCATTCGCCTTCACCCGTCGGTGCCGGCCGACCTTCTCGTGGGGGATATCGCCGCGATCGAGCAGTTTCGTCAGATGGGGGCGCGACACGTTCAGCAGATCTGCAGCCTGCTGCGTCGACAGCTGCTTGTGAATCGGCACGAGCATGACCGCATCGCCGTCGCCGATCACGCGCAGCATCCCCATGAGCAACTCGGAGAGCGAACGGTGCAGCGCCACGGTCGCCGGCTTGCCATCGTTCGCAACGACGGTCAGTCGAACTGACTCATCATCGTCCCCGGAAGCGCCCGCGCTACCGTGCGCCGCGGCAAGCACCTGCTGAAGCTGGTCCGCATTCGCCTTCTCGTCCTCGTGCGGCAGTCTGCCGCTCAGGGATGCCGTCTTTCCCGCCGTCGTCGCCATATAGATCCTCGATCACTACCAATGGTATGCGCGGTCCATGGCAGACGCAATATTCGCAACTGGATTGGGTAGCGGCAGGCATGCCACCGGTCGGGTGTCGACGCTGCGGATCGGTCGATCGCAGTCGATGACAACGTCGGCAGAAGCCGCGATCCTGAGCCGGACTCCGCGTGGACGGCCCGTGGACATCGTCGCGGGGCGACGACGGTGTGGACTGCCTGTGGACAGGCGCGCGGCTACCTTTCCGGACCCGAACGGTTGACGGGCGCTTGACCACAGCCATTCCACATTTACCCACCGCCCGACCACCCTACGCCGGTTCGTCTACTTCACGGTGGCGGGCCTTTCGACTGGAACAGGTTTAGAAATGAACTCAGAACCGTCTCGATCGCCAAACTGCGCGAGGTCGTCGTCAGTAGGAGTCACGCTGCGTAACGAGTGAGCAAACTGGTACGCTCTACAAAGACCAGACGGCTGAAACGCCGGAGCTGACCACCTTGAACCGAACCCTGAACAGGCCCGACCCACGCGAGCTGCCCGCCTACACCGTACGCGAGGCCGCGCATTATTTGCTTGTGCCTGCCCCGACGGTCCGCTACTGGTCGGTAGGTCGCGACACCTGGCTTCCGCTGATCGACGTGCCGGCACACGATCCAGTGCTGCTCTCGTTCATCAACCTGGTGGAGCTGCACGTGCTCGCCTCGATCCGGCGAAAGCACCGGATCACCATGCCTAAGGTTCGCGAGGCTATCGACTGGCTGCGACAGCAGACCGCCGACGCCCGTGACCGCCGCCACCCACTGATCTCTCGTCAGCTCGAGACAGATGGACTGGACCTGTTCACCGAACGCTATGGCCAGCTGATCAACATCAATCGTGACGGCCAGTTCGCCATGCGGGAGCTGATGAGCGGTGCGCTCCGGCGAATCGAGCGCGATGCGCACGGCATCCCGATCAAGCTCTACCCGTACACACGCAGCTCAGTGGCCGATGCGCCGAGCATGATCGTCATCGATCCGACCCTGTCGGGCGGTCGACCGGTGCTCGCCGGAACGGGGCTGGCGACCGAGGTGATCGCGGAGCGCTACAAGGCGGGCGAGTCCGTCGAGGATCTGGCGAAGGACTATGAGCGCAAGGAAAGCGAAATCGAGGAAGCGGTCCGCTGCGAGCTCGGACGCGCTGCCTGACCCGCCGGTCTTCTACCTTGATCGGAACTTCGGCAAACACTCGGTCGCCGACCCGCTTCGGCAGGCAGGCCATAGGGTCGAGATTCACGACGACCACCTGCCGATCGATGCACCGGACGAGGACTGGATCGCGCTCGTCGCACGGAGGCGCTGGATCGCTCTGACCAAGGACAAGAACATCCGCTACCGCAGCGCCGAGCTGGCGGCGGTACGGGCGCACGGAGCGCGCGTTTTCGTGCTGCGTGCCAAGAACGCGACCGGCGAGCAGATGGCGGCGATGTTCGTGCGCCACGCGGCGCGGCTGGTGCGGTACGCAGCATCACACCAACCACCGTTCGTGGTCGGAATGGATCGAACCGGAAAGCTGACGAACTACCCGTTGGATTGATCCGGAGACGACGTAGCACCTGGAAACAATGGTGGCCGGGGACAGAATCGAACCGGGGCGCGGAGCCAGGGGCGCGCAGCCTGCCGGCACGGGGATTTTTAATCCCCGAAAGGGGCTTTCCGGTGAATATGAGCGGCAGCAAAACGCCGTTCCTCGCGTTTCCGGTTAGGGCAGAGGGTGACATTGCAGAGCTGATTCACGCAGAAATCACGCAAGGGTTCGCTGACCGGAACTGTGCCACCGGCGCCCCTCGCTAATACGTCGGTCGCCGAATTCTCAGCCGTGCCGGTTCGAGAACAGCGAACGCCGCGGAGAATTCGGAGCCATGATCCACGATGGCGCGAACGACGAGGCGAGCCTTTCCGTCCGGGCTCTCGCCGGCAAGCCGGATGAGCAGAACGCCGGCGCTCGCCTGTCTCTGTCGATGGACGAGCTCGCCGGAATCCTTGTCCTGCGTGAGCAATACGGCGCCCGTGCCGGCGGCCAGCGCCAGCCAGGACTTCATCGTCCGTCGAGCCAGGTCAGTTTTCGACGACCGCCTCCACGGTGTAACGGTTCGATCGCAATGCCTCGACAATCTGTTGATCCACGCTCTCGTCAGCGACCAGCTTCACCGTTCAGGCGGCTTCGTTCGGATAGATGACGTCCGCCCGAAGCGCGCGGGCCGCGAACGCGAGCGCGACACGCACCGCGTCTTCCGTGAGATGAGGATGCGCCTCCAGGATCTGTCGCTCCGACTCCCCGGCAGCCAGCTTGTCGAGTATCAGCTCGACGGATACCCGCGTGCCCTCGAGCACAGGCTTGCCTGCGAGGATCGCTGGATCCGACACCACGTTTGAAGGTTGCATGGGCGCTTTCCGGTCGTGTGCATCTTGAATGCGAGAGCAGCAACTTGCCAAAGTCTAGCAACGGGGCGTTCATGCAGCTACCGAACAATAGCCCCACTTGGTAGGAGCGTTCTGTTAATTGCCCGAAAATCACGCCATGATCATCGGGCCACGCACGACAGCTCGTGCTCGATCTCGCCGTCGACTTCAGACATGACCGTGCACCGCCCCGGAGGTGATGGGCGGCACGGCCGTCTTTGGAGGCACCCGCGTGCCTATCAAGGCACTCTTCGACTACCTCGAGACCGGCTAGGATCTCGAACAATCCTTGTCGATTTTCCGGAAGTGTCGAACGAGCAGGCGCGCGGTCTGCTCGCGATGGCTCGCGTGAACCTGACGGATCTTGATGAAGCTGCTGCTTGACGAGCAGCTGCCGCGAGCCATCGCGCGACTGCAAGAGACGTCTGAGTCGATGTTCGTGCGCGTCGATGCCAATCCAGTCGGTACAGGCGATACCTGACCCCCTGTGCTTGCTCCGCAATACGTCGCCCAGGGTCAAGAGGAGCTTCAAATGGACTTGTTGGCGGTCACGAGCAACGAACGTCTCACGTGACTTGATGGCATCGTCGAACGCACGGAAGCGGAGCTGTACAGTCGGCCTGATCGTTGAAAATCGAGGTCACTCGACGGCCTTTGTCGGTCGCTTGATAGCGGAACACGACAACGACGAAACCCGCACACAGTCAGCTTCACTGCTCGTGCGGCATCGTTCCGATAGATGACGTCTGTCCGCAGGGCGCTAGCCGCGAACGCAAGCGCGACGCGCACCGCATCCGCCTCGACACGGGGATGCGCTTCGAGTATCTGCCGCTCCGACTCCCCGGCAGCCTGCCTCTCGAGTTTCAGCTCGACGGAGATTCGCGTGCCCGCGAGCACAGGCTTGCCGGCGAGAATGGCCGGATCCGACTTCACTTTCGAACTTTGCATGGCACTCTTCCGTTCTTGGTGTCAGGCGTTGATCGCCGCCAGCTCGGACAGGGCCTCACCACATTCGCGTGCCTTCCTGTCCCTGTAGTCGAAGAGACTTCGACTTCACGCGTCCGTGGGGAGCATGTCACCCGAGGCTACTGATGCGCCGAGGGCTTCAGATCGCGTCTATTCGGGTCGTCACAGGATGTGCCGGCAAGGGTTTCCGATCGGTGCTCGACAGATCGGCATCAACGGCTCACGCGATAGCACGGCCCAGGTCCCAGGACGGTCGTCTCGCCGGCAACACGAAACCACGATCACGAGGGGTACGACTAATGAACAGACTGAACTACCTCGGCAACGAGCACGTTGCGGGATTCATGGACTGGCTCGGCCGTCTCTTCGCCGCCGGCGAAGGCTCACTGCACCAGAGCTTCCGGGCCAGGAACGGGCGCGGTGGTCGGCAGATCGAACTTGCGAGCTTCCGCGACGCCATCGCGGAGTACGAGTTCGATGGCAGGGACCTGGCGGCGACGCAACCGTTGCTGGACGGCATCGGCGAGCGGCTGGCCGATCGAGTGTTCGGAAGAACCCGCGAGGACGATACGGCGAAGGAGTTGGCGGTACTGACCGCCTCGCTCGACGCACTCGTCTGGGGCGGCGTCACGGTAAGGCCGACGATTGACTGGCTCTCGAAACGTGCCGGAGAGCAGGAGCTTTCGAGGTGCATCGCCGAGGCGACCGAAGCCCTGCTGTCCGACGACTGCGAAGCACTCGCGTGCTTCGAGGGCGACGCAGGCCATCGATCGGATTCCGCCGCGACGAAGATCTACGCCCTCGCGAACCCTCGGTCGACAATCTACGACAACCGGGTGGGAGCCGCCTTCGCGAAGCTCGTCCTTGAGTATCTCCGCCACCGGGGTATCACGACGCTGCCTGACGAGCTCCGGTTCATGGTGGGTGCCGGCAGAGGTCGTCGCAATCCGTCCACCAGACAATGCGTGTTCCGGCCCAAGGAGACGGGCTTGCCCCACGCGAGGTGGAACCAGCGTGCCAACTGGATCATCGGAGAGCTCGCTGGCAATGCCAAATTGGCGAAGCATTTCGGAGTGAATCCGGAGACGCCTGCGACGAGGGCCATCGAAGCGGGCTTGTTCGTGATGGGTGACGACGTGCGGTCGCTGATGGTGGGAAGCGATCACGTCACTACCAAGCGTCCGATCGCGTCGTTTCCCGATGAGCCGGAGCCGCTCGAGTATGCCGGACGGCGTCCCGGACGGCCAGAAACGCTGCCAAGCCGCCGTGGATAGCAGTCTGTGCGGCGCTCCAGACTCGGCAGGCGCCATGCGTCATCCAGGAAGGGCATTCGGCAGACACTTCGAATGGCTCGACCCGGACGATCGGGGAAGGCGACGTCTACAGGACCTGCTGCCGGGCTGATGAGCAGCGACAACTATCCTGGCCGTTCAAGATAGTTGACGCCAGACATGATGATCTGTAACTCGATTGACATATGAGAAGCAGAATCGGCAAGAAAATGAAGCACAAGAGATAGATCTACAGGGTGGCCAGGGACAGAATTGAACCGGCATTTCTCAACATACTCATCAATGCGGATGTCGAGATATCGCATACAGGCGTTTCTTGAAACTACTCCAAGGACCGCGATACTTGCCTTTGAGCTTGAGGCGAAGCGCATGGCGAACACTCGGAGCGAGGCTCTTGATGACTATCATGTCAGCCGCGTCGGCAAGTGCGGTTGGGTAGAAGGTCGCCGCGTAGATTTCGTCGGCCGCGAGGCGCTCGAGCTGCCGTGCCGGAGGCAGGCCACGCAACAAGGCAAGCAGCTCAACTCTGACCGGGGTTTCTCGATCCCGAGCGCTTCGTTGTCGTTGTTTGCGACGGATTGCGCGTTCTCCGGCGGCCCGTTCACAGCGAGCACGCTCTTCATATGGTAGCGCTCGGCAGCGGACTGACGCGCGCTTTCGATTAACAGGTATTCCGAGTAGGTGCGCGCGTCGCTGAAGGCCAATCCTCCAAAGGGGACGTACGGGTTGTAGCGCAGGCTGGCAATCAGCGACGTAAGCTCGTCGAGAAAGGCACGCTCAGGATCACGCTTCAGCAATATCTCGTACACCCATATCGCACTTGCGGCCGAGCCTCCAATCCAGCGAAAGTGCGCCTCGCACCAGGTAAGTCCCAACAAGAGCTCGCCAAGCATACCGACCGGCATCTGAGCGCAGATCGGCCGCCAGTCCTCACGACCGAGCCGGTTGAAACGGCCGCGGCTGCGGAGCAAGCGCACCAGTTCCTCGGGTGGCTCACGGCGTTCGATCACGAGATGGCCTACCGACACGAACAGCGAAGCGGCGTCAGAGATTCCAGTGGCACTCTCTCGGCTAATCGCCACGTCAACGTTCCTCCTTTGCCTTTTTACCGGCCTGAACACACCAGCCAGCACCCGAACAAGAGCCGACCAGACGATTGCGTGGCGAATAAGTCAGCCATAAAAAAACAGGGCGAAAACACGACAAGGCCAACAATCAGTGCCTAGAAAAACCGCCTTGAAAGGAGCGTTTGATGGTCGATGAACCTTTGCGTCTTGGTGCTGTTACTGCAATCGTAAAGTCGTGTCGGGTTGGCGAACGCGACCTCGGCTTGTTTCGTCCAGAAGAACAAGCCGCGGCGATAGAACGGAAAGTGTGTAATGCAACTCAGCTGACTCTACTCTTGCAAGGCGACCGTACTATGCCCGTCGGAAAACAGACCCAGGCTACTCGGATAAGTCTTTCGCAGCGCAAATAACCTCGGCGGTCTCTCTGTTTAGTCTTGATCCGAGCCGGCTGACGCCGAGACGGCTGAGCATCGCTCGCTGCGGACAGTCAGACCCTTCGGCCAACACCTGCCTGGCCAAGCCGATCTGTTCTGGCCACGGCAACTCTTCCCATGTCCTGGTAACGCCGTTAACCGGACCTGCACGGAACTCGATCCATACCTTCGGCGATTCATCGTCGGGCCAGAATGTCCGCCTCGTACCATCGGGTGAGCGCGACGAAACTATTTCCTCACCTATTGCCTCGTCGAGTATGTTCTGTATACGAGCCCCCATCCGACTGAAGCCGTGCCGTCCCGCAACCTGTCGAAAGAGATACTCGGCATCGACGGGCCCTGACTCGCTAACAATTCGCTCGCACAGGCCACGAAGTACCGACCGGTATTCCGGGTCGTAGAACGCATCACCGTCATACCTCACTTCGACAGGTTCGGACGGCAGGGACATCGTGTTCGAGCAAACTTCGTGCTCTTCAGCCTGACTCGTTTCGGGACGCGCCTGTTCATCGCCGATTCTTTCCTCGACAAGCCCGGGTGGAGAAACCACACCGCCCAGATCGAGTTCCAACTCGAGCGGAATCACTCTATCTTGGGCAGGCCGAGGCTCGTCCAGTTGCTCCGGCTCCTCCTCAGAGTTCTTCGACTCGAACGTAGGGGCAGAATCATCTGTGTCGTGGAGAGGTATCGACGACGGCGAAACCTTTACAACGTTCGCTTCTGCCGACTCAGGCTCTTGCTCCTCGTCGACGGACTCCGCTTCGTCGTCGAGCACTCTGCGAACACCCCCATCGAACGCCTCGAAGACACGCACTTGGGTGTGGCTTCCACCAGACGCCTCGGCTCCGATCGGATCGATCCCCATTCTCGTGAGCGTGCCCAGGAGATCACTCCAGAAGTGTTCGCGATTCGTCGTCCATTGGCTACCGAATACGCGCCAGAACGTCCAGCCGCCTCGTTCCAGCGTACGTTGGCGGCGCATGTCTGCGTCCCAAACGTCGGGACCATGGAATGCGTCGCCGTCCAGCTCGATCGCCAGTCGCCGATCACCCCGGCCCTCAACGACCAGATCGATGCAGTACGGCCCGGCCGAGACTTGCGACCGAGTCCGGTAGCCCGCGTCCATGAGCGCTCGGCACACATCCTGCTCGAATCCGCTCTCGCAACGATCCAAGGTATCCTGGTCATGTGCAGAACCGCCCTCCGGCATCGGATCAGCCACGTGCTCGAGGATCGCTCGCTTTACATCACTCGGCCTGAGTTCCGCCACTTTTACTGATCGGACGAGATAGAGTCGATCCCGAGCCCGGCTCATCGCGACGTTCACTCGCTGGTTGAAATCGGGAGTGCTTTGCGCCCGAACGTTTTCCGGTACTGCCACCATCGACAGGAAGACGATGCTGCGCTCCTGACCCTGAAGCGTACGCGCATCCCCGCAGATGATGCCGTGCCGGGTGATCGCTTCCGGGCCAATGCGCTGATCATCAAGAATCAGTCGCTCGATCAGATTCGCCTGCTCGCGCCCGATCAGGGAAATCACGGCAATGTCACGCAAGGCATCCTGCTCGTCAGCAACGATTCGTGCGATCTCGTCGACGATTACCGTTGCCTCCGCGACGTTTGTCTTTGCCAGTCGTTCGGCCCCTCGCACATACATGTCGACAATCGGGGGATCGAGACGCTCGGAGGCTTTCGGCACGCGCAGCGGGAGGAGACGGTTCTGGTAGTAGCGTGCGGCCGAAAATCGGATGATCGGCTCAACACAGCGAAAGTGCTCGCGCAGCATCAGATGAGTGCGCGGAAACATCTGGACGGCAAGATCAAAGATCGAGGTGTTCTGATCGATCATCTTCCGTTTCGGCAGCATCGCGATGTGCTCCTGACGAAGCATGTCGACCCGATCCGCGGGCAAGCCGACCGAGGACGGACTTACCTGCTGGTCGTCGCCCACGATCAGGCACTTCTGCCCACGCGCGAGAGAGCCGATCGAGGTGATGTCGCTCTGCGAAGCCTCATCGAGAATGACAAGGTCGAACGCGCCGAGGTCCGCCGAGAATTGTTCGGCGATCTTGTACTCAGGCATGATCCAGACCGGAGCGGCAGGAGACGCTTCGGTCGCCGCCAATCTTGCCTGCTGGCCCCAGTGCCGACCGGACTGCGTGTCCGCACCGCGCCCCCGTCTCCTTGTTGCCTGAGAGAACGCATGCAGTGCCGAGCGCACCCGATCACTCATGCGTGGCTTGAGACCAAGCAATGCGCGGCAACGTATCAGCGCTTGTAGATCGTTCGTACGCCGCGCGTGAATCTCACGCATCTTCTCGCGGATATCCTCGCCACCCCCGAGCAGGAGGATCGCATCCAGCCTCGCACGCATGCGGGCGTGCTCCCAGCTCTCGCGCCACCCGTCGCGCAACAGGTTCTCGATAGAATTCTCTGGCGACCGACAAGCTGCCTCCCAACCGGGCGCGCCGCTCTTGCCCAGCGTGTCGAGGGCTTCATCCAGTCGGCACAGAGCGGGAAGCAGATTCTTGACGCGCGACAGCTCCTGCGTCAGAGCGGATCGCTGAGAAACGATATCCCGTGACGCTACCGTGCCAGCGGCAGCTGAATCGTGCAGCTCGCGTGCAATCTCGTGCAGAGCCTGGGTTCCCGAGAGCGATAGCGCCTCCAACCGCTCGAGGGCGACGGGCTCCTCGTCCTCCGGTTCAAGGTTCGCTCGCAGCGCACGGGTCAGCGCGTCGAAGTCGAGCGAGGACAGGCAGCCCCGCACGTCGAGCCCGAAGGGAAAGAAGGTTTCCAGTTGCTTGCCATAACCTCGAAGAATGATCGCCGCCTTGCGAATCCGTTCACTTCGCGCAGCGATCTCACGTGCTTGTTCGACAAGCGCCGGAAAGGACGACGGCCTCTTGGGCAGATCAAGGCGTGCCGAAACCGCAGCCCACGCAAGCTCGATATCCGATCGCGACTCTTCAGCGCGGAGTGTGTCACGTACACAGATCCAGTCCGACGCATCGACCGGGTTCGAACCGTCGATCACGAACGAGCTGAGCGCCTTCGACAACGCGGAGCCGCGCAATAGCTCGAATCGCGACACGGGTCGCTCCCCGCGGCAACCTCGCTTGATTGCCAGAGTGAGTTTCTCCCTCTCAACGTTCCCTGCCTCGAAAGCGAACTCGCCAACTTCCAGCCCGTGCAGAGACCGGCAGACGTCAACGAGCGGCTTCAGCAGGTCCTCACTCGCCCCGTCCACATACCCTGCAGCAAGCGTCGCCCCGACGGCTCCGCGAATCCAATCGGGCTGCTTGTCGAATTTTTCCCGCGCCCGGTCAAGCCTCACGAGCATGTCTTCAGCCTGCTCGTCGGCATCGGTCGTGTTCCGTGCCATGACCGGTTGCTTCATTTCGGTCACGGCGGGCTCGGCACGCCGCCGCTGCGCCGCGTCGTGTACCTCGAGCAGCGCTTGCGTAGAGGGCAAGGTCGACTCGACCATATCTATCTCTAGACCGACATACGGCAGATCGGCTCTCCACTCCGGAAGTGTCTCCCGCAGCTCCTCCACGAGTACATCGAGCGTCGACGGCGCCGAGTGCGCAGGGGCGTCCGGGAACCAGCCGTGCGCCGAATCTTCCTCGGCCAGAAGCTCCGCCACTTCCATGACCGTGCGCTCCTCGCCCTGCCACCTCAGCGGATCAAGGTTGGCCCTTGCAATGGCCGCGAGCTCTCGATCGAGTTCATCGAGTTCGGCATCTGCGTGTCGCAGCGCTTCTTCCAGATGTGAGCTTCGCTTTCGCTCCAGATCTTCGTTCAGGGACGTGACCTCATCGGAAAGGCACTTGACCGCTGTTTCGAGCTGACGAGTGGCCTCCAGATCAGATCCGGTCGAGGCGATGACGAGGCTCGCGAGATCGTCTGGCAGCTTGTCGCGAACCGCCTTGATCGCCTCAGCGGTGCGGGCGGTCACGAGCACCCTCTTACCCTCAGCCATGTAGTGGGCAAGAATGTTCGCGATCGTGTGCGTCTTGCCGGTTCCGGGTGGTCCGGCGACGGTGACCACAGACTCTCGCTCCAGCAAGTCGATAATTTTCGCTTGCTCGTCGTTGAAGGGCAGCGGAAAGTAGTATCGACTCGATTGTGTCGTACCCGTAGTCGTCGGTACGGCTGAGGGAGGCCTGCCGGAGCGGCCCCAGTCCGAGTCCGGCGCCCCGCCGGCGATCACAGTCAACGGGGTACTCGGCACCTCGGCAGGTGTCGTGTCGTCGAGGTCGCCAACAAACCTGCTCAGCCAAGGCGGGCGATCACTACCTGCGCCCGCCTCCACCACGCGCTCAGCCAGCTGTTCCAGATCTCGCGTACGATCACTCTCGGAACGCGGGCGCGCATAGAGCGCCCAGCGCGACATGACTTCAAGAATCGGTCCTGGTTCCTGAGGCTCGGTGCCGGGTTCGATGTCGGCGCGCCTGATGTGCCGTCCGTCAGCGGAGAGAAGCGCCGCCGCCTGCCCGAGCAGATCCTCCCAACGGGCTGGATCGAACGGAGTTGGCCGCGCCGGTGAGACGTCGAGAATGCCAGCGAGGGCGCGGTTCAATGGCACCCGCGCCCGAACGTCCGCCTCGCTATCGCTGTCGAGGAAGGGCTGGAGCCCGAGCACGGGTCGCGTCGCTCGCGGCATGATCACGAGTGAGCCATCGTCCTCGAGTTCCAGATCGACGAGTTGCTCGAGCAGGGGCATCTCGATGTCGAGCGGCATTCGTCTGAGTGTTGCGATACCGATGCCCCAGACCATCTGTGGCGTGGTGGTCCCGCCCCCGTGCATCCTGTTGCACAGCGTGAAGAGTCGACCGTATATCTCCATGGCACGACGAACGGGCCGCTCTGCTTCTGCCCATATCCTCCAAGGCCCCTGTACCCAGCGCTCGATGTCGGCACGTAGTTCGACGAGACGATCGAGGTGGAGTTCTATGCGGACTTCCTCGTCACCCTCCTCAAACTCATGAATATCGGCGAGATCAAGGAGCTCTCCCTCACAGAGATCCGACGCCTCCTCAAGGCTCACCATCAGCGTGCGCAGGCCCGTCACAGACGGCGGCGTGTCCGGTTTCTCCGTCGAGCCATCGAGCCACTGGCGGACGTTTGCCGGCGGCTTGGGCGCCTTGGCGGGCTGCAGGCGTTCGAGACGCAACCAGACCTCGTCGCTTTCGTCGAGCGTCAGACCCGGCAGGGTGTGGAATTCGTGCTCGGGAAAGTGACCGAGTCCGGTGTCCTGCATCCGGTACAGCGGCTTTGCACCGGCTCGCAGCAACGCACCCGCGAAAGCGAACAGACCGGCGAGCCGCGCGCGCTCTTCGCTCGATGGCTCAGTCGACGGGTGATCGAACATCATGTCCGGAATGGCGTTCACGATTGCTCCACAGGTATCGTCTTCCGATCAATGGAGTCATCGGATGCAGGCCAGTCAACCTGTAGTCCGCAAACTCGGTGCGGTGAGTGGTTTCGGAATTCAAGGCTCGTGTCAGCTGTCCCGACGAGGATCGACGCTCAACGGCAATCATCTGAAATTTCCTGATCAGCCTGGTCGCTTGCTATCGAGTAGCTTTTGCTCACGCTGCCACGTGCAGGGCGTGTGCGGGTACGCACCGCTCTGGTTCTTGCCCCTCGTCGAGCTCGACCGAGTCTGCGGCACTGTGTGTAGTCGACGGGAAGACGAGCGACCTCTTGGACGATGGACGGTGCATGGGATCCCCTCAGGTCAGACACAGATAGCCTAATCGTCCACCCAGCGGTTTGTCGACACCATCACACAATCGACAACGTTCATCACAAGTCGCGGAATGAATGGCAGCGGCGGAAAAACTCGTCCGCCGACGTGATCCCGACACCCGTGCTTACATCGTAGGCCAGCCCAACGGTTGTCAGGGCACCTCGTGTTCAGATGCCGGCTCTATTCAAGCAAAGGCGCTTTGGCGAGCTCTGATCGCTCGCGGATTCGTCTTCGCCAGTGGCTTGGTCGAGAGAATTGACAAGGTCGCCAACAAGACGACGAGCCACCATCCGTCGCTCGCCATGGTCAACTGTCGCTTGCGAACACTTCACATCAGCACTGATAGATCAAAAGGTCTCACGTACGGCCAGTAGGCCCGCAAAGTCTTCCAGCGTATGTTCATTGAAAACCATCGAACGGCCCAGCAGATAGGGGTGCGAGAAGAAGCTATTGCTCCGGCGACTAACCGTGAAACCCATCTGATAGCTACTCGACGACACTTTCCCAAGAACAGGCTTTTCGTCAGCGACAGGTACTCTCGCCCGTCGTCGACGCCACCGTCCAGATCGTCGACACGACTTCCCTCCATCACGGCACTGGCAAACCTGCGGATTTCTTCGGTTGTTCGATAGTTGATGCGGAGCTTGTGCGAACGCCCGACGATGTGGATACCGCAGTGCTTCATGACCACTGCACGGCTGAAGATGCGCTGATGTCCATCGCCGACGAAGAACAGACTCTCGCCCTGGCATGTCGTCGTCGAGGCAGGACAGGCGAACCAGCGGGAACTGCGACGGCGAGTCACCGGGCACAGACGACTCCACCATCCACTGACGTCCGCGGGCGAGCACGATGGCGCCAACGGGGGGCGGCGCATCGTCGCGGGAGACGGTGTCTTCACCGACCGCGTCGCCTCAGGCCAACCACTTCGGCGATGTCGTCTACGAGCTCTCGTCGTGCAAGCCCGTCGACCGCGACGGCGTGCGACTTGGCGATACGACGCAGCTCGTCGGGACTGAGTTCGTCGAGCAGCTCGAACGAGGGCCGGTTGTCGAAGAAGCGGGAGATAGCGAGCACCGCGTCGCGCTTGGGAAGGGAGCGCGGGGCAAGCCGCAGACCGAAGACGCGGGCAAGGTCGTATCCGCAGCGGACCTCCCCGATCGCTTACGCGCCACGTAAAGGCAGGATGATGGCGGAGATCGTCACGACCACTCTTTGAGATACCCTTGCGGAACTTGAACCCGAGATGTCGTAGCTATGCGTCAGATCACACTGTCTGATCACGCGGGCAGTCAGGCTAGCAAGGCTGCGTCTGCTCGAGCTGACCGATTCGAGACAAAGAAGCTCAGACACTCCGTTCTGATGGAGAAGCGTCAGGCAAAAGCCGGTGCCCTCAGAGAATCCTCGCGACTCGCTTTCGCCGAACGGAGGTGGTTCGCGGGAGTCTTTAGCCTGCTTTCTCGGTTTACTCACGCGTTGACTCCCGGGCCGTCAACGCCGAAGCTCGAAGCGCCCGATCGCGATGAGACTGTGTGGAACGCGGGCAGCGAAGGCGAAAGACGGGTCGCCGAGACGTTTGGCGCTGCTCTCTCCGACGAGTGGGTGCTGATCTCGGGCTATCGCAACCCGGGGGGCGAGGTCGATCAGCTACTCGTCGGGCCTTCCGGATTGCTCGCCGTGGAAATCAAGTTCATCAACGGACGAGTTTTCTGCGACAAGGAAAGCTGGTGGAGGGACAAGTATGACAAGTACGGGAACCTTGTGGAACGTTCGGTCCCCATCGCCGATCGGCGAGGACGGAGTCCGAGCGCGCAGGTCAACGCCGCCGCCGATCGTCTCCAATCTTTCCTGAACAAGCGTTCCTCATTGCGGCGCGTCCACCGAGCCGTCATCCTCTCTCATGACGCTTCCGAACTCGGTGATCTTCGAGATCCTACCGTCGACCTGGTGACGACCATTGGTCAGCTATCGAAATTGACTTTGAGTTCTGTACTTGAAACGGATTGTTCTGACCTCGATGTGGGGCGCGTCGTGGGTCTGATCGAACGGGACCATGCCTTCCACGCGCGGCCTCGTGGTGGCAAGAAAAGGCAGGGCAAGGAGAGTGCGCGACTTGCTCCGGGTTCCGACGGAGGTGTTTAGCCGGAAACGCGGGTTGTCTGTCAGCATTGGCGTAGAGGATGGCGCGACGGCACCTACCTCGGCACAAGCACGTAGAGCCTGGCTTGCTTGACGAGATCCGAATGCGCACTACGGAAATCACTTCCGGCAACGTCGTCCTGCTGGCGTACATGTTGCGGCTGCGAGACGCGCCGGCTACCTCGGCACAACCTGTTCAACGCCGAGGTCCGCCCGAACCTCACGGAGATCCCTATCGGAGAGCAGGGCATCGCGTTCGATCGGTTCGAGTTCGACGCCTGTTTACCGACCACGCGGGTCTGGGGTGTTGCGGTCGTCGGTGTCCTGTTTGTCGAACGCAGCACGAAGATCGTCAGCGGCTATGCTTGACCAACGAGCGCGAAAAGTCCGTGTAACCTCAGGCCAAACGGTTGTACAGGTCTAGCCCGCTCAGCATGGTGTTAACCTCTGACGCACTATAAAAGGATCGGTACCTATGCCGCGCGGAAGTGGAGCCGTGCCGGCAAAGGCAACCCACGATGCGGCAATTGAAACAGGCATCTGCAGATTCTGTCACAGGCTGGTTTCTGAATGCTGGTCATCCTGACAGTGCAGCTTACCGAAGTCGTCTCGCACTTTCGTGCGATGATCGACTGACGGTCTATGTCAATACCGCGACGCGACGACCGCATCGAAGGGCGGAAATAGTGAAACGCACGATGGCCCCTTGGTTTCATTCATTCGCGAGTCGCCGTCACGAGCGGGCCTGTGGCTGATCGACTGCTTGGCGAGTCTGACCGCAAGTCGAGCCTGTCGGTCGTCTACGCGATGGCCGTGGCGGCGCGAACGGGTTACACGACGAACGCTCCTACGCCCGACCGAGACAGCGTCGACATGCGAATCAGCGCCGGCGGCGACATGCGGCCATCGCTCGACCTGCAGATCAAGGCAACCTCGACGCTAAAGTGGAGTGAAGGCAAGGCGAGCTACTCGATCAGTCGCAAGAACTACGACGACCTGCGCTGCTCACGGATAACGCCGATCGTCCTGGTCGTTCTGGAAGTGCCGCGTGATGAGGAGCGCTGGATGGAATTTGGCTCGGAACACCTTCTCGTGCGTCGCTGCGCGTGGTGGCTGTCGTTGAGTGGCGAACCTGAGATCGACACCGACACGAAAACGGTGCACATGACCGAGAACCAGCGGTTCAGCCCGGACAGCCTACGCGAGCTGATGAAATGGGCAAGGAGCGGACAACCATGAAAGCGACGATCACGGACACTGACGCGCTCGGCGCCGTCGCGCCGAACGCGATTCACGCGTACCTGCGCGCACGTGGGTGGCGACATGTCGAGGCCTACGGCGACAAAGGCGATGTCTACGGCCTCGACGATGCCCCAGAGATCGTGGCGCCGGCCTCAAGCGATTTCGGTGACTACGCATTTCGCGTCAGCGAGATCGTTGACATTCTCGGACGCGTCGAGGATCGCGCTCAGCTGCAGATCCTTCGGGATCTCGGCGCGGCTACGGCCGATCTGATACGCGTTCGCGCGCCGGAGGCCGAGGAAGACGGCTCCATCTCCATTGGCGAGGGCGTTACCTTCATCGAACAGTCGCGCGATCTGCTGATGGCAGCCGCTTGCGCGGCCAAGCACCCGCGCGCGACATTCCGAGCGGGAAGCGTACGCGAAGCCGCCGATTATCTGTCCGGCGTTCGTCTCGGTCAGACCGAGCGTGGCAGCTTCGTCGTGACGCTGCTTTCTCCGGTGCCGCCATCGCTCGGCACGGCTGACCTCTTCGATTGCGAGGATCCGCGGCACGCTTACGCGCACGCCCCGTTCGAACGGCGAGTCGCTCATACCCTCGTCGATTCGCTCTCAGCGATCAAGGAGGCAATTGCCCTGACCAACCGCGGCGGCAATATTGAGGTGTTCCGGGAGAGGATCGGGCGCGGCGTCAGCGCCAACCTGTGCCGGGCTCTCTCTGGGCTGATCAACGCCGGCGAGGGCGTCGGCATTTCTCTGAACTGGGCCCTCACGCGTCCGGCGCTCGACGGTGTTACAGCACCTTCACAGATCTTTGTGCCGGCTGATGGTGCCGTACTCGGCGAGGCAGCGATTCTGCTCGCGAGCCGAGACTCGCGCTCGAACGAGCGTCTCGAGGGTTTCGTTACTCGTCTGAGACGCGAGGAGGACAACGGTCCAGGGCGCGTCACGATCAAGGCGCTGATTGACGGGGAATTGCGCTCTGTAAGCATGGATCTCGGACCCGAGGGCTACGACAAGATCGCCACGGCCTACGACGGCCGCTGCACTGTCCTGGTCGAGGGCGAACTGAAAAGTCGTGGACACCGCTGGACGCTCGTCGCGCCAAGAGATATCGAAATCGTGCCGACGACCGAGGACGATGACTGACGTCTCGGCAAGCAAACGTTCTGTCCTCTGGAAAGCAGTACGTTCAGGGCATTCGGCACATGCGGTGACGCGAAAATTTCGACGTCAGGTTGCAGCTCCACATGGCCGCCTGCTCTCCAACGGGTAGCGCTTGGCGAGTCGTTCACCGTGAAAGGCGGGGTCGTGCGCGGCAAGGTCCGCAACTGTGCTGATACCGTCGCAGTCTGGGATGCTTTCAGCTCCCGACCAATAGCCCCACTTGGTAGGAGCGTTCTGTTAATTGCCCGAAAATCGCGCCATGATCATCGGGCCACGCACGACAGCTCGTGCTCGTTCTCGCCGTCGGCTTCAGACATGACCGTGCACCGCCCCGGAGGTGATGGGCGGCACCGCCGTCTTTGGAGGCTCCCGCGTGCCTATAAAGGCACTCTTCGACTACCTCGAGACCGGCAAGGATCTCTAACATTCCTTGTCGGTTTTCCGGGAGTGTCAAACGAGCAGGCGCGCGGTCTGCTCGCGATGGCTCGCGTAGACCTGACGGGTCTTGATGAAGCTGCTGCTTGACGAGCAGCTGCCGCGAACTCTCACGCGGCACTTCCCGAACGACTTCACGGTTGACCATGTCCAGCGACTTGGGTGTGAAACGACGAAGAACGGCGAGTTGTCGGAACCGATGTTCGTGCGCGTCGATGCCAATCCAGACGGCACAGTCGATACCTGACCCCCTTGCGCTTGATCCGCAATAAGTCGCTCAGAGTCACGTCACCAAAGTCACCTGTATGGAATTTGCGCTCGCTTTCGCTGCGCTGCGTCTGAAAAATTCTCGCGTAAACCAGTCCTCACGGCTGCGAACCAACAAGAGCAACCAGCCGCCCCGCAAGCTCCAGAACCGAAGACTCTACCCCCTCAATCGCCCCACCAAGATCAATCGACTCGACGTGAATGGTCACGCCAGCATTACGAACCACCTGCGAAACGGGCGCACTCCCATCCAGATCCGCGTAGACCAACCACCCTTCAGGCACTCCTAACCGTGTGCAATAAGCCAGCATCTGATACGCATCAGCATTCGGGTACGACGCATTCCGTACTCGCTTGTACTTTGCATCGATCACGGCGCGGCATCGATCTCCGTGCCACCACGTGATGTCCGGCTTCATCGTGATGGCGGCGCCCTCGTCGAGCGCAGTCACGTGCTGTGCTTGCACCTCCCCGCCGTGCCGGGCGAGAGCGTCGGTGAGCCCCGCGGTCAGGAACGCCTCGAACACCCGGGGCATGTCGATCAGGAATGCGCGACCGTCAACTCCACCGCCGCCGGATTCAAGTGACCCGTGTTCGAGCAGCAGTCGGGCAAGCCGGATCGCCGGCCGGTAGCGCTGGTTCAGACGCGTCCACGGGATCTCTGGCACTGGCCGAGAGCTGGGCCATGGAGTGACACTATCGAGCGATCGACACGAGCGGCGCAGCGATCGCAGCAGCAAGGGATCGTCGGCAGTAGAGGCCACTCGTTGCAACGCCGCCAACAGCACCTGGTTTTCGACGATGTCCAGGTCGTACTCGTCGAATCGAAGTTCAACGGGAATAGCGACGCCAGCCCGCCGCGCGAGCTGCCGGTCGAACAGGACCCGTCCGCGGAGGTGACGCTCCGACGACTCCACCGTCCGATAGCCTTGCAGCGGGGTTGGTCGCAGTGCTCGCTCGGCGTGCCAGACCATGACGTGAGCAAGGGCGGAGCGGGGATCTGCAACCCTTGCTAGCCGGGCTTCAAGGTCGTACCACCCGCTGTCGAATTTGCCGTGGGCTGCGAGGTACAACAACCGCTCGATAGGCACCTTGGGCACGATTCGTACCTCGAGATCGGCGTAGTGCACGATGCCCACGCTGTTCCCGGCCTTCAGTCGATAGCGACCGCTTCTCGACGGCGATACGGAGAGATGACCGTCAGCGTGAATGGCAGCGGCAAGCGCAGCATCGAGCTCAACGTCGATCGCCGCGTGTTCTGCGACAGTGATTGACCTCACCGGATCAATGGGTCTCTATGTCGTCGTCGGACGTACTGGCACCGGAATCGAGATACGTCGAATCCTGCGGCGCTGGTGCGACCGTCTCGAGCAAACTCTTGAGAGCGAATCGTCCGGCAGTGCCGGAACGTTCGTGAAACTGCTCATCGAGCAGGGGCATGATCTCGTGACGCCAGATTCGTTCGAGACCGGCGTCGCTGTCGGAATCCTGCGTCATGAGGTACGAAGGACCGATCGCAAGGTCCCTGTCGTCGAGCAGGCGGTTCAGCTCGTCGAGGAGCCGGGCTGGCCGGTCATCTCTTTGTTCGCGGCGCAACCAGGTGCGCAGCATGTTGTCGACGGGTGATTTCAACGGGCTGAACTCGACGAATCCGAAGCGGCGTCGAATAGCTGCATCAACGAGTGCGATGGACCGATCGGCGGTGTTCATGGTGCCGATCAGGTAGAGGTTCTTCGGCAGACTGAACTCGTCGTCAGCGCCGGTTCCATACTGCAGCACGATGCTGTGTTCTCGGTACTCAAGGAGGTAGTACAGCTCGCCAAAAATCTTGGCCAGATTCCCTCGGTTGATCTCGTCGACGATGAGCAGGTAGGGCTCATTGGGGTGTGCTCTCGCCTCCTCGGCGAGCTGCTTGAGTGGCCCTGGTTTGAGCTCATAGGTCATAGCGCCTGCGGCATCGACGTTAGGGCGGAACCCTTCGACGAAGTCTTCGTACGAGTACGAGGGGTGGAACTGGACGATCCGGTAGTTACTCGGATCGTTGACCAGGTACTCGGCCAGTTGCTCTGCCAGGAAGGTCTTGCCGGTGCCAGGCGGGCCATAGAAAATCAGCTGACGCTTGTTGGCGAGCAACTCCACGATGCCTTGTAACCAGTCCCTGTCGAGCAGTAGGCGATGAGCGGTGTCGGTATCGATCCGTCGCAACGAGACCGAATAGGCCGGTGGGGCGATTTCGGCAATCGAGTCTTCAGGGGCCTTCGCCACCTGGGCAAGACGCACCAGCTCGCCCGCAAGATCGGAAATGTCGGTGACGGTTAGCAGCGTCCGCAGGCGAGAGTACAGCGCGGGACTGACGCTCTCCCTGTCGACGGGGTCGGAACCGTTCGCCCAGGCGACGTCCCGCACCCACTCGGCACCGTCGTAGCGGGCATCGGACTCGATACGCCCGATGTAGAGCTCCGAACCGTCGGGTACGAGCACGTGATCGCCCTGCTCCATCTTCGTGATGAAGCGGTGTATCTGCCCAGCGTGATTGCCGAGCAGATTCGTACTCAGATCGGGGTCGTCGTCGATGAGAGCCTGTTTGATCTCGGCCAGCGAGCTGCCGGGTGGCACATCAATCGACCAGAAAATCCGGCAGTCGCCCCGCGCGACCGCATCCATGACCTCGCGCGCGCCATCGCGTTTCATCCGTACAAGCCAAGCCTTGTCCTGGCTAGGCAATACGACGGGGTCGACACGGTCCCACGTCTGACGGACCGCCGAGTGGTACCAGTTGAACCCTTCGCCAAAGCGTGGTTCAAGGGCTCGACGAGCAGCGAGCAGACGTCGGTCGAGATCGGCGTCGTCGCCAGCTACTTCGGCGTGTGCTTCAACGATGCGTTGCTTGTGCGCATTGGACGTGACGTGCTCGAAAGTGTCGGGAAACAGCAACATCAGCAGCGCGTTGCGCTGGCTTTGCGCTCGCTCACCTGGAACATCCACAACCAATGCCTTCATCGCCCATGGATCATTGAGCAGGCGAGTCCGCTCACCGTCATCGAGCGCTGACCAGTGGCCAGCAAAGCGGATCATGAACGAGACAATCCAAAAGCGATTCGTCAGGAATCCGACCCCGGCATTGATTGGGCCGCGGCGAAGCGCCGCATGCATCGAGTCGGGCACAGTGAACGGCTCGGGGGCCATCGTACCGACCGCGTCGATCAGCTCAAGCTTCTTTTCCAGCCCGATGTTGTTGGTGGCCAGCAAGTGGACGATGAGCAGATCTGCCAGCAACAGATGCGTGTTCTGATTGGCACCGTCGAGCTGCCCGGCAAGCTTGCCAACGAAGGTGTCTTCGGACAGGTCGGGAGCCAACGCGATTCGACGCTCGAGTTCGGCGGCGTTCGCGGGCGTCCAGACCACGACATCAGGTTGGATCAGCGAGGTACCCGTCGGGAGGCTCTCGTTTCTCCAGCGATGAGCAAAGGCATACGTGTCGGCGCACTGCGGGTCCGCGGGACGGCGGACCGGGCTCTTTTCCGTCGGGGCGACGCCCGATGAAGGCCGGAACTCGGGTGGTTCGTCAGCGGAATCTGTCGGCATTGGCGCTTTTAATCAGACCTGTTGTCGTTCGTTTGCGTTCGCATCTAGCTCAAGCAGCGGAGTGTGGACGGTCGGTGGGTAAATGTTCAAAACCTGTGGTCACCTCCGACCAAATCGCTACAGACGAGCTTCGTCTCGA
>ENA-ORXR01000961-ORXR01000961.1-marine-metagenome-genome-assembly--contig:-NODE-961-length-33441-cov-6.686578_pt1 | contig 33441 bp, 30 predicted proteins | sample MGYA00237866_ERZ511479 | MGnify/ENA metagenome assembly ERZ511479
GGGGCAATCGGCAGAACCCTGCAAATCGGCTCGACCCCATACTGATCACGATGCGCGGTGATAAAGGCGATCATCTCATGAACGGGCGGTCGAGCTCCCGCTCACTGCCCGGCAGGCAATTGCGAAGCAAATGCCGAGAGGGCGTGCGAAATATGCCGATGCCTTACGCAGGATCTCATTGGCTTGCCGCAGCTCTTTGTTCTCACGCTCTAAAGCCTTCAGCTTGGCGGCCGTGTCAGTTGTGACGCCCGGCCTATCGCCATCATCAATCTCAGCTCGCTTAATCCAATTGTGAAGCGTCTGTGTCGCGCATCCAATTTTGGGCGCTATCGACTCTATCGCCGCCCATCTGGAGGTATGTTCGCCCTGATGCTCCATCACCATCCGCACGGCCCGCGCTCGCACTTCAGATGAAAATCTATTCCTCGTATTGCTCATAATGACTCCCGTTACTATATATTAGAAGTCTCCGGCAAACCCGGGGCGGTTCACAACCTAATATGAAGTTCTCTTAATGAAAAAAGAGCCGCATTAGATGAGTTTAGTGACTTGCGTCGTAGAGCTTAATATCTTAACTAAAAATTTCACTACACCAGTATCTTCCATGACACGTAAATCAACAAAGACAGCCCTTCTTGTATTGGGAATGCATCGCAGTGGCACCTCCGCGTTTACCCGTGTTTTAAGTATGCTCGGTTACGCGTTGCCATTTTCGGTTTCTGGGGCAAGTAAAGGCAACGAAAAGGGGCATTGGGAATCCGCCGCAGTAGCTGGGTTTAACGACAGTGTGCTCGCCGAGTTAAACTTGAAGTGGTACTCGTGGACTGCCATTCGTATCGAATCTTTAGGTTCACTTAGAAAAGCACAAATAATAGATGATTTGGCCAATACTGTCCGCGCCGACTTTTCTTTGGATCAAGATTTCATTTTAAAAGACCCGCGGGCTTGCAGGCTTACGAGTGTCCTCATGCCCGCCTTGAAAAAATTGAATGTTAAAGTCAAAGTTATTATTCCTATAAGAAACCCTTTAGAGGTCGCAGAGTCTCTTTTCAGAAGGGATGGTATTTCCAAGGGGCAAGCTGTCTTGATTTGGCTGAGATATATTCTTGACGCTGAGTTAGGTTCCCGGAACTTCGATAGAACTTTTGTGCGGTATGATAATCTTATCGATGTGGCAATGCCAACGATAGGCAAGATTATTGATGATTTAAACCTTTCGCCCAATATAGAACTCAAGGCGGCGGCCGACGATATTAATAGGTTTTTAGCGCCGATTCTGAGACATCAAAATATCCCTTTCGATCAAGTCTATCTAGATCCGCTCACTAAAGGTTGGGTCGGCCGAACGATGGATGCGTTGACGCGCTTGTCCAATCAGATTGATATTCATGAGGCGCAGGCTAACCTTGATCTAATTAGGTCTGAATTCAATCATGCTACTCCGTTTATGGAGACTATTTTTAATTCTATGCATGTCGAGAATCAGGCGAGTATTAGCGATGTGAAGGCTCTGCTCGCGGAAAAAGACGCGCTCGTTAGTGAAGAAAAAGAAGCTGCTGCTATTTCTCAAGAAAAGTTAGATCAACACAAAAAGGAATTTGAGTTACTTCGTAAAGAGATTTCCGAAACGCATGCTGGCTTCGCTACATCTAAAGAAGTGTGGCTTTCAGAAAAATCTGACCTGCTTGGCAAGTTAAATTCAAAGTCTCAAGACGTTATCGAAAAAGAAGGTCTAATTCAAAATCTTAACGCCTCTGTTTCTGAGCTTCAGGAGCATGTTGAAGGTCTAAGTGGGCAACTTTCTGAGGCGGCGGCTACATCCGAAGAAATGGACCGCTTGGCAACGCATCTAGATGAGCTAAACCATAAAGTTAAAATTACGAATACTGCCAAAGATGCCCTTGCCGCTGAGGTCGCAACGAGAGACACTAAGATAGTGCAGCTCGAAGGCGAAGTATCTCAACTTGCATCAACGCTCAAGCAACGGAGTGCGGAGTTAATTGATCGTAGTGAAGTGGAGGACAGCTTAAAGAAAGAACTTAAGGCGTTAGGCTTTCAAACAAAAGAATATGAAGGTCAATTACAAAGCTCCTCTAAAAAATTATTAGAGTCTGAATCCTATGTCGCTAAACTTGTTTCCGATCTAACGACTGAGCGTGACAAAATCACGTCCCTTACTCTCGAAAACTCAAGTGTAAAATCGGCTCTCGCCGCACTCAAAAATGATCTTGAAGGCTTAGAGGGAGAAAAAAGGACACTTGAGGCGGAGCGCAAGGAATTAGACTTAAGCCTCGATCTATCCAAAAGCGATTTCGAAATTTTGTCAAACAAAGTAGCGCGCCTTACTAACGAAAAAGCGGACTTGTCCCAAAAACTTACCTCCATATCTGAGGAGTCCTCAATATTTACGCGGCATGCATCTGAAGAAAAGCAAGCCTTGGGTAACGAGGTGAGGCACCTCAGAGATCGCCTTGCTCAAGAACAAAGGACGGTTTTCAAACCCGCCGTGCGGCGTGTCAGGAGTTTTATAGGGAAAACTCTTAGAATGGTGTTGCCGAACAGCTTAGTTGAAAAAATGGCATTTACGGTCCCTACGGCGGAGCAAAAGCAAATATTGAAAATGCGCCAGGCCGAACAATCAAATGCGCTCAGTAATATGTCGCTAGCAAACCTAGAGACCTCTGGGACTGAAGTTCGCGCTGGAAAGTCAGATGTCTTTGTGTTTGCCATAATTGGCTGGCATTTTCGAATGCAGCGTCCCCAGCATATTGCGAAAGAATTGTGCAAGCTAGGGCATCGCGTATTCTATTTTGAAATGGACCCGCCCGGGGCAGAAACCGAAATAGAAGAAATTTTGCCTAACCTCATTCGCGTGAAGTTAAAGCTAAGTGGAGCCGAGCAGATACCTTCGTATACTGGCACACCAGACGCGGCGCAACAAAAGGCCTGGCTCAAGTCTTTTTACAATTTTTGTGATGAAGTTAACGCCAGTAATCATAAGGAGTTGATCATACAGCATCCATTTTGGTGGCAGTTAGCCAAGCTACTGCCACCTGAGTTTAGAACGCTCAATGACTGTATGGATGATATCGCAGGTTTTGATAATACGACCCAGGAACTAATCGATTTGGAGTATAGTTTTTTACAAAATGTCGACGATTTGGTTGTTAGCTCAACGACGCTTTTTAACAAATATAGCCGATTTAATCCGTTAGATATTATCCGTAATGGTACGGAACTCCATCATTTTCAGAATCCAGATATGTCAGCGCTTACGGAGCCGTTTACAGCAAAACCGCTTACAAGCAGTGAGGGAGCGGCAATTAAAGTTGGTTATGTTGGTGCGATCTCTGATTGGTTTGATACGGAGTTATTACGTGAAGTTGCCAGAGTAAGACCAGATATAGAGTTTCATTTGTGCGGTAACGTTTCTGTGGAGCATCCTAAGAGTCTTGCGAAAGAGCCCAATGTTAAATTTTATGGTGAAATACCCTATGTTCAGGTTCCGGCTTTTCTTCAGCAAATGGACGTCTTAATTATTCCGTTTAGAATTATACCTATTATTCAAGCCTGTGACCCTGTTAAGTTTTACGAGTACTCCACACTTGGGAAGCCGACTGTCACGACCCCGCTTCCTGAACTTGACCGCGCCAAGCATTTGGCATTTTTTGCGGATGGGGCTCAAGAATTTTCGAAGCAAATTGATGCGGCTTTTGAGGCAAAAGACGACGAAGATTTTGTTCAGGAGCTAAAAGAGTTTGCGGCGCAAAACACTTGGACACATAGAGCTCAGCAATTTAGTCAAATTATAGATTCTTATCCGAAGGTTTCAGTTGTTATCTTAGCTTATGGGGATCCGGATCTTACGAACACAACATTGCATTCGCTAATGGGTACAGGTCCAGTGTACCCGAATATGGAAATTATTATTGTTGACAATGGATCGTCTGGAGAAGCGCTTAAAAATATTCATAGCTTTTCTGAGCAATACCAAAATACTCGCATTATTGCGAATGGTGAAAATCTGGGTTTCGCTGGCGGAAACAATGTTGGCCTAGAAGACGCCACGGGTGATTATGTTCTTCTCTTGAACAATGACACTTATGTTAGTCCCGGCGCGATTTATGGTATGATGCGGCATTTACAAAAGAGCCCAAAGGTTGGCGCGGTTGGGCCTTTAACAAATAATATTGGTAACGAAGCAAAGCTCTTTGTCGAATACGACACGATGGATGATATGATAGTAAAAACCCGAGCCTTGAAGACCGGGTACAGGGGAAAACATATCGCTACGCGTGTCGTTGCTTACTTTGCTGTCATGTTTCGGAATAATGATTTGAAGAAATTTGGGATGCTCTCCGCGGACTATGGCCGCGGTATGTTTGAGGATGATGACCATTGTCATAAAATTAGACAAGATGGGTATGAATGTGTCGTTGCGGAAGACGCATTCGTTCACCATCATCTCTCAGCCACCTTTTCCAAAATGAATGAAGACGAGCGTGTAAAATTATTCAATGAGAATAAGGCGACGTTTGAACGCAAGTGGGGTCCGTGGCAACCGCATGAATACCGCCATGACCGCCAACCTTCAGATATTTTGTTTCCAAACGAAGATTTATTTTAATGTCCATAAATATCGTTCTCCACGTTGGAACAGAAAAAACTGGTTCGACAAGTATTCAACACACGCTGTATGATAATAGAAAAGCTCTGAAAGAGATGGGCTATCTTATGCCTTTAACTTTGGGGTATCCTTGTCACATACATTTGACCGCTTGCGCATTGGAGAGTGAACCGACGCATTCCATTCGCAGCCTTTTGAAGCTTACGGATCAAGATGACTTTAGAGCTTTTAGGGAAAAGACTCTTGCCGACCTCAAAGCAGAAATTTCTGGGAGCGATTATCACACTCTTTTAATCACCGATGAGCATGTAAATTTTCATTTGGTGAAACCTGGATTGCTTGAGGCCTTCAAAGAGGCTTTGGATAGCGTCGGTGATGTGTGCAAAGTTATCTTATATTTACGCCGTCAGGATGAATTGAGAATGAGCCTTTACAGTGAGGCTGTGAAGGCTGGGAATTTGACGTCCTTTGATCCGGATAACCCTATAGTTCCTTTTAAAATAATCCCAAATCGATTCAATTATCTCCGAGTTTTAAATCGATTGTCTGAAACCTTCGGACTGGAGGCAATCACCCCGAGGGTATTTCGTCGAGATGAGTTTGTCGGCGGGGACGTAATTTTAGATTATCTTTCTGTTGTTGGCATCTCTGCAGACTTGATAGATAGATCAAGTATTCAATCTAACCCTTCCCTTGATGCTAAGGCGATTTGGGCAATGTCAAAAATCACGAAATGTCTAAAAGAGAGTGGCAGATCAGAGAGTGAGGGTATACGTCAACATATGTTGGCGCGGGTCCAAAAAGCATTTCAGGGGAAGGGCCCGAAAATGCGTGCGAGTTTTCATCACGACTTTCTTTCGCGTTTTGAATCTATGAATGAAGAGATTAAGGAAATTTATTTTTCTGACCGCAATGCCCCCTTATTTAAATCGATTGAACAGGACAAAGCGGATGAGGAAAGTAAATACTATCCTGAATGTAGTTATAGCGTACAAGAACTCACGGAAGAACTTACGAGACGAGAGAGCGAAAATTATGGAATTTCCTAAGTTAGACCCTAATATTGATGGTGTTGAGCTGAAAGCTGAATGTCCAATTTGTGCTAAGTCTTATACGATGAATGCGAATTGGAATGCACGGGAAGGTCATTTGTGCGCTGCTTGCACGGCATCCGGACGCAGTCAGGCGATTGCCTATATGTTATCTAAATATGTGTTTGAGAACGACGCCTCGCTAGCGAAACAAAAAAAACGCAATGATATAAAAGTCATTGGTCTGTCTGATGGGCAAGTTTACGCAAGGCCATTGTCCAAGGTTTGTGATTACACGAATTCTTTTTATCATCAGGAGCCTTATCTCGACATCACGGATCCACCAGAGCATTACCTAAATCAATTTGATGGGCTGATTTCAGCGGACGTCTTCGAGCATGTTTTTAAGCACCCTTGTCACGCGTTCCGCGGGGCAAATAAAATACTTAAGCCCGGCGGACATTTAATCCTAACGGTTCCGTTTGTGAATCAGGGCGATCATAAAGAGCACTACCTCGGTATGGTTGGGTATGAATCAAAAGAAGTTAACGGGAAATGGGTGGCTGAAATTGAATACGCTAACGGATATATTGAGAGGGATGAAAAACCGAAATTTCACGGCGGTCCCGGTAAGACTTTAGAGGTGAGGCTGTTTAATAGAAAACGGCTTATCGAAGAGCTTCAGTGGGCGGGTTTTGAAGATATAACCATCCACGATGCCAACATACCTTCAAGCGGAATAAATTGGAGCGTTGCGTCGCGTCCGATTACGGCCCGGAAGCCTTTTTAAAAACATTGGATTATTCGGATATGGAATCGAATTCCTTTGAAAATATAAAGTCTAAAATTGCGAACAATGAACTAGAGCAGTACACTCTGCTCGGTCTTGATAAATACCCTGATGATCTTCCACGTTTCGTTGCAGAGATTGACCAGTTCATTGATTATGAGAGTCCACCTCGATGGCTTATACTCCGTACGATTAATGCTCATTTAAATAATAATACGGCCGCGAGTATCGAGCGCGCCGTAGAATTAGCTGTCGAGCACCGAATTTCCAATGCGGACACACTACAATACCTAAGAACAGGCCTAACTTTATTAGAGGCCCCTCTGAACTTTGCGAAGATTATTAGCGTTCCTTATGAAAATGAACAAATAAAACGAACCGTGATTGCAAAATCGATTAGAGTTTTGTTGTCGGATGAGAGCAAACGGGAATTCGCTATACATGTTTTGACGGCTTTGGACTCAATCAATGAAGGAGACCATGTTCCGCCCTTAGTAATACTGGAGGCATTTGATGTCTCCTCTGGCCTAGCTAACCAAGATATGCTGGGTGCATTTGTTCGTAACAGAGAGCCAGATGCAAAATACATACGGATCGTCAGAAAGCTTACCCAAGATGTCGATATCCTTGAGAAAAGCTATCGAGCTAACAAACAGGCTTTTAAATTTGAGAAAATGATCATTAAGGCGTCCGTACCTACGGCGAAACTTGAGTCGCCTTTAAATCGATATAATCACCCTTTAGCCTTTAAAGGCGACAAAAACCTGGTGTCAAAAACGCTTAAATCAGATGTTATTTACCGAGAATATGAGGATGTCTATTTGTATGGCATTTCCTATGGATTTGTGGTGTTAGATGGCAATTTTCTCCCTGTTAGTATGCATAATCCTTACATAACACCAAAGCTTCTTGCCTTAATCCAAGCGAAAAAGAGGAAGGTAGCCGATATAAATAATCTTGCTTTTTTTGCCGATAGTTTCACGCCCAATAATTATTGCCATTTCGTTGTGGATCACTTGCCGAGGATCTTATGGCTGCAGCAGTTGTCCGACGCTAAAACATTCGGAGCTTTTGAAATTTCAATGAGCAACTACCAGAAAGCCTATTTCGAACTTGCGAAGATACAGCTTGATAACATTCTCTCTCTCGAGCGCCATAAACTTTACAGGGTAAAAAATCTAAAAGTCATGAACACCTCCGGTACAGATTTCATGCATTGTTTGCACGGAGGAAATCAGGGTTACGCAAAACCCGTTATGGAACTTGCCAATCACCCAATAGTGCAGAAACAGAAAACAAAAACTGGCAAGAAGATAGCTCTTATTCGGCCGAAAGACCTTGGTCGAAGTTTTACCAATAATGATGAAGTCGTCTCCGCTCTCAAACAAAATGAGTTCGCATTGATTGACCCTGGAAATCACAGCGTGGTGGAGCAAATTGCAATGATGCAAAGAGCAGATTTCGTCTTGGGTATTCACGGGGCGGCCCTCACAAATATCATATTTTGCAAACCGAGGACGAAGGTGATTGAAGTCTTTCCGCCGCTCTACGGTACATTGGCATTCTACACGATATCATTAGCCGCAAATTTGGATTATGATGTATGTGTTGGCAAGAGCGATGCAACGGCTTTGTCAATAGGTGCAGCGGGGCGGTTGGACTTCGAGTTACCCGTGGGTACGCTAAACGAGGCGCTCGCGCAACAATAGGAAATATGGATGTTAATAAGACAATCGAATACAGTCGCCGGTGCTATGGAAGTTCTCTCTAATGATGGTCTAAACGTATCATTTAGCGCCTTTGGAGAAGATAGGGTTCTGTTTTCTATTTTGAAAAAAAAGAAACGATTGAACAAGAGAGGCTTCTACATTGATGTCGGGGCTCATCATCCTTGGAAAAAATCGAATACGGCATTGCTCTCTCATTTTAAGCGATGGAAGGGCATTAATATTGATGCCAGTCTGGAAGCTATTAAGTTATTCGATCAAGAACGGCCAAGAGACGTAAACATATGCGCCGCGGTGAGTGATGAGGTTTATGACGCTGAATATGCTATTTTCAACCGCCCGGCAGTTAACACGCTCAATCCTGAGATGCGTCAACAACAAATCGAGGCAGAACATGGTGCGTATAAGCTAGAAAAACTCGTGGAGATGACTACCAAGCGATTGGATTCCATTTTGGATAAACATGTAGAGCCCAATCAGGAAATTGACTTCATGTCAGTGGATGTTGAAGGCATGGATGTTCAAGTCCTTAAGTCAAACAATTGGGACAAATATCGACCTTACATCCTCGCTGTTGAAACTCACGGTATTAATTTAAATGATCCAACGCTAAATGCGACTTACAATTATCTATGTGAACGTGATTATGAATTGATTTCACATACATTCGTCACATCTTTCTTTATTAGAAAATAGAAAATACCTATTCATGAAAAAAATTCTTTGTATTGTCGGGACACGCCCCGAGGCTATAAAAATGGCACCTGTTATATTGGCCCTAAAGGCTGACCCAGCGTTTGAGTGCGTTGTTCTTGCGACCGCTCAACATAGGGAGCTGCTGGATCAAGTGCTGGGCTTGTTTAACATCACGCCTGACTATGATCTGGACGCGATGGAACCTAATCAAACCCTGCCTAAATTGACGGCCAAGCTGACCATTGCTTTGGATGAGTGCCTGGCGGAAATAAAGCCGGATGTCGTTCTAGCGCAAGGGGATACGACCACAGTCATGGTTAGCGCGCTGGCCGCTTTCTATCGCAAAATCCCATACGGACATATTGAGGCAGGCCTGCGGACGCATGATTTACAAAACCCATTCCCGGAAGAAATGAACCGAATTGTGGCGGGGCATCTCGCGCGCTGGCATTTTGCTCCGACTACATCAACGCGCGACAACTTACTCGCCGAGGGCATTTCCGATGAAAAAATTACTGTCAGCGGCAATACTGTCATCGATGCACTTTATGATGTGGCTGCAAAACCTGATGCCCCCAAACCTGATATTCCTGCGGGTAAGCGGTTGGTCCTTGTTACAGCACACAGGCGCGAAAACTTCGGAGCACCCTTTGAGAATATCTGCCGCGCCATTCGCGCCATAGCTGACGAATATCCTGATACACATATCTTCTACCCTGTGCACCCGAACCCGAATATCAAATCGGTTGTCGATAAGCTCTTGGGAGATCATCCGCAGATTACCCTCTCAGAGCCATTGGATTATTTGCCATTTGTCGGCGCAATGAAGTCGGCTTATTTCATCCTATCCGACTCTGGCGGCGTTCAAGAGGAAGCGCCGGCGCTGGGTAAACCAGTCTTAGTTCTGCGCAATGAAACAGAACGTCCGGAAGCTATTGACCACGGATCGGTGAAGCTGGTTGGTACGGATTTTGACGTGATTTTAAAGGAGGCTAGAAGGTTACTGGATGATCCCGAAGCCTATGAGGCTATGGCGATTGGCGTATCCCCTTATGGCGACGGTAAGGCGGCAGGACGCATTGTTGATGTTTTGCGCACTGAAGTGGTTTAGCGCAGAAAGATGTAAAATGGCACGAGTTTTTATACATGTTGGACCGCACAAGACAGGCACGACCTTCTTACAGGATGTTATACTTTCAAATCGGGAAAGTCTGAGGGGGCAAGGTATCTGCATCCCAGTGTCAGGCTCACTAAATCAGGCCTTGCCGCACCATAATCTGGTTTGGGATATCGCTTCTAGTAAGGCAAATTACAAACCCGAGTTCGGAGGCATTGAAGCTTTGTGCGAAGAAATTAAGGATGAAAAACATGTGGTCATTTCATCCGAGAATTTTGCTTCTTTCCCGCACTGTTTTTTTAAAATTGTCAATAAATTGGTCAGTCACGGACATGAGGTTTTTTCTATTTATGCTCTAAGAGATCAGCTTTCCATTATTAATTCGGCTTACACTCAACGGATAAAAACTTTTAATTTGAATTCTAAATTTGACGAATATTTTGAAACGGCACTGTTAGAAAAACGGTATGATCAACTTGAGTTTTACAAAGATCTTTGGGCTACGAAATGCTCAAATAAATTCATTGTTTACTCAAGAAAAAATTTACTCAAAGATTTTTTAGACGCTGCGGAGATGTCTAATGTGAGATTGTTACCGACGTCAAAAAGTGGTCAAGTAAATGTGTCGCCTAATGACTATGAAATTGAAATATTACGAGTATGTTCGCCCATCTTGAAGAACTTCGGTAAGGATTTTGTGACAACGCTCATAATGCTCAGACAGACGTTTGAAAAACACGGCATAGATAACGCGTCGAGCTTTTGGGGGCCCTCGACAGAACAGACGCGCGCGGCTCGGGAAATTTTCAATGCACCCAATCGAAAATTATGCGTTCGGCTGAACATTGATGAAGCCAGTTTGCAATTCCGTAAAAAGGAACGATCATTAATAGAGATTGATAAATTATCACCCGCCAAGAAAGCTGAAATGTCAAAAATTTTGAAAGATTTCCTTAAAGTGGCTCTGAAGTAACGTGGGCACTTTGTCAGATCTAATATCATGATTGAAAAGGCTAAAATTCAATATTGGTTATACGCTTCCTGGTTCAATATTGTGGTGCGTTATCGAAAAACGATTCTAGGACCACTATGGTTATTAGCTAGTCCGATTATGTTTATTTCAATGCTCGGTTTACTATACGCGACTATTTCCAACACGCCGATTGACGTTTTTGTTCCTCACCTTTCTGTTGGAATTATCGTCTGGTCGCTCATCACGTCATTGATGAATAGCGGTACGAATATAATAGTCCATAATCGTCCTAAGATCATCCACAGCGCCATGGGTCTCAATGATCTCGTCTTTATAAATTTGTTCACGTCATTGCTGCAATTTGCGCACGTAATATTGATTATATTGGGCGTATGGTTTATCTTTAAATGGCACGTGACGTCTTACGCCCTTGTTGCGATTCTTGGGGTGCTTGTTATCCTGATAAATGGTTACTGGTATGGTATTGTATTTGGCATTATCGGAGCACGCTTCCGCGATGTTTCAGAAATAATAACTGCGCTCACAGGCGCTTTGTTTTTCATTACGCCTATTATCTGGATGCCCGGAAATGATGGAAAGGGAGGAATATTAGGGCCGTATTTGACCTATAATCCATTTTACCACTACCTGGAACTGGTCAGAGCGCCCATTTTGGGAACCCCAATTGACCCTCTTAGCTGGAAGGTTGTTATCTGCATTTCAATTTTTGGTATGTTTTTGGCTTATGTTTTCCACAGAAAATTTAGCCACCAGCTTTCAACCTGGATTTAATCATGACTTATAAGCTTATTGAGGCCAACAATATTGCACTAAAATTTCCAGTTCTAGCGCCTGGAGAACGTCAACTCATGGCCAACCCAGTCAAATTCCTCTTTGATTTCTATTTTAAGCGTTCAGTCAGAAAAAATATAAAAATTTTAGATAATTTGAACTTCTCTGTTAGTGCTGGCGAGCGCCTAGGCATTTTGGGGCATAACGGAGCGGGCAAAAGTACATTATTGCGCGTATTGGCTGGTATTTACCATCCATCAGAGGGAGAATTGGTTGTTCGCGGCAGCGCTAAGGGCTTGTTTGATGTGGCTTTGGGTATGAGCGTGAATGCAACTGGGCTAGAGAATATTTATTTACGCGGTCTTCAGATGGGAATGACCTTGGGTGAGATTAAGGCCAAAATTCCTACTGTCATGGAATTCACAGAACTCGGGTCAGATATTCACAAGATTTTTGATACCTATTCATCGGGCATGAGACTTCGTTTGGCTTTCGCAATTTCAACAATGGTTGAGCCCGATATACTTCTGATGGATGAATGGTTAGGTGCGGGTGACGCGAGGTTCAAAGCCAAAGTCAAAGATCGTATGGATGGCCTTGTCGAGAAAAGTCGCGCCCTAGTCCTAGCCTCTCATAATATTGGATTACTAAAAAGCTTGTGTACTCACGGACTTGTTCTGGAATCTGGAAAGCAAGTTTATTTCGGCCCCCTTGATGATGCCATTGAGCAATACCATATCTTGGTTGGTAATAGACGTGATTAGATCACATGTAGACAAGATAAATTGAGGGTTAAAATGGAATTTCAAAGATTAGAAATCCCCGAAGTTATTAAAATTACGCCACGGAAATTTATTGATAGCAGAGGCTATTTTATGGAAACTTTTCAACAAAGGAAATTTTCAGAATTTGTTGGACGTGAGGTTGTCTTCGTACAAGAAAATCAATCATTATCTCATCCTGCAGCAACGGTTAGAGGCCTGCATTTTCAAAGGCCGCCCCACGTTCAAGGTAAATTAGTTCGCTGTGGTCGAGGCTCAATAATTGATGTCGCTGTCGATGCACGGTCCAGTTCATTGACTTATGGACATTATGTTTCCGCAGAATTAACCGCAGAGAATGGATGTCAGCTTTGGGTGCCCGAAGGCTTTTTGCATGGTTTTGCCACTCTTGAACCCTACACGGAAGTCCAATATAAATGCACGAAATATTACGCGCCGGATTGTGAAGGTAGCATTGTCTGGAATGACCCTCATCTTGATATAGATTGGGGTGTTCGTTCAAAGGATGCCGTCTTGTCTGACAAGGATAAAGTTGCCTTGCATTTTGATGACTTTCAAACTCCTTTTACATAGTCTGATTGCTCTTGGAGCCATTGCATATGCTTAAAGCTTGTATTGTTATTACTGCCTTTAATGGCGATGATGATTTACATGAAGCTATTAGAAGTCTCCATCGGCAATCCAGAAAAGATTTTGAAGTGGTAATTGTCAACAACAGCCACTGGCCTCTTAAAAATACCGAAAGCTGGTCTGAATTTAAATGGCTGAAAATCATCCAATCAAACCAAAATTCCGGTTTCTCCGGTGGTTCTAATTTGGGTGCGAAGGGTACAACAGCGGAATGGATTATTACACTCAATCCGGATGCTTGGCCGAAGCCTGATTGGTTCGAAAAGCTCATGATTGCCGCTGATAATTTTAAAAAATATGATATGTTGAGTTCGACATTAATTAAATCTGAAAATCAATCTGTTCTTGACGGCGCGGGTGATTGTTTTTCTATTTTTGGAATTGGGTGGAGAGGCGGGCAGGGCCAAAATATCGAGAATCTGCCAAAGCGTCACAGAGAGGTTCTCGCGCCATGTGGCGCGGCAGCTGCATATAGACGCGAAATATTTGAAAAGAATAACGGCTTTGATACTGATTATTTTTGTTATCTTGAAGACCTTGATTTGGGTTTGCGGTTACAATCCCAAGGTCACAAGTGTTTACATGTTTTTGATGCCGAGCTTCTACATGTTGGAGGTGGAAGTGTTGAGGTGAGTAACTCCTTTAAGTTTTATCATACGCATAAAAATCAAGTTCGATTGATAGCGAAACTTACTCCGGGCTGGCTTTTACCTATTCACTTACTGCTAAATTTAGCGGGGCAGAGTTATCTAATTATGCGAACGTCAGCTTCTCTTGGGAGGTATTCCAAGTGGAGAGGTTTTAAACACGGGATAGTTGCAATTCCAATGGTGCTCATGCGTTCTAGGCGCGAGTCGCAGGCGAATCGAAAAATTTCGACGTGGGAATATGCGAAGTTAATATCTTGGTCATTCTTTAAGCTACGACAAAAGTCATTATAAAATTGGACTTCAGAAAATTGATCAATAGTTGCCAAAACCGCTTTTTCCAAAGGTTATGTCCAGTGACTCAAAACGCGCAACATCCAACCTTCTCTGTTGAAAGGTCAAGACCTCTGGACCGCGTCAGCGCTTACCTTGCCGCCATTTACTCACGCTCACGAATTGTGCTGCTTGAAGAAGAGGTCGGTGCGTCCCAGTATTCAGCCGGGTTAGTATGCTAATTGTCCGGCGCTAATATTGTCCTCCTCCCGTTGGCCGAGTCTTTATCCCCTCTTAAGACTTCTCCAATCACAAGAGGGAGGTTCATTTTTGGAAATTGGTAAGTTTCATAATTATTAAAGCGATTTTTGATTGCCTTGGGAAAACGCCATGTAACAGTAAACTCTCGGACGGCGAACGGTCTTTAAGCCGCAGATATTGATATTTTCAAATTGGTCGTCCTTGTGACCCGCAAAAAATACTAGAATTTCGAGATTGGCCTGCAAACGGAAAGCAGTCACGGTTTAAACCTTTTATCCCTTTTGAAGTGATGATGCGCTTAACGACCAATGATGGAAGCGCCGCCTGTGACCAAACTATAGTTTTACACCTGTGTTTGTAGGACTAATCCATGTGATTGAACAAAATACTGAGCGGAGCGATTGTGCATCGCGATAAGCGCGATCTGAGCAGCTACAGCATTGACTTTTTGGCCCGTCTAGGCGAAAAATACACAAGGAAAAGGGATGCTGGGTGCGCCATAGTCAACAAGAATGGTGAGAGTGAGATGATTTCTCAGAAGATGAAACCTTGGGGAAATTATCCTGAACCGGCACAGCGAGTGCAGACTGTTGGCACTAATGAAGATATTGTCACTCATTTAGACCAGTCAAAGTCGGTGGGTCACATGACATTGTTTGTAGGTAACGGCCGCAGCTATGGCGATAGCTGTTTGGCGCAATCCGGGAATGCAGTTCGTCCCAGTGGACTAAATCAGATTATTGCCGCGGATTGGGACAAGGGTATCATAAAGGCGCAGGCTGGCATTTTGTTTTCTGAGCTTTTAAAAATCATAGTGCCTAAAGGCTGGTTTTTCGAGGTCACGCCCGGTTCAAAATTTGTAACATTAGGTGGTGCTATTGCAAATGATGTCCACGGCAAAAATCATCATGTTCAAGGGACTTTTGGATCTTGTATCTCCCGTCTGGCGCTATATCGTTCTAGCGGAGAGACGATTGAGTGTTCCAGAGACACAAATGCTGATCTTTTTGCGACAACGATTAGCGGCCTAGGTCTTACGGGCGTAATTTTGTGGGCGGAAATTAACTTAAAACCTATCGCATCTAATGCGATCGAAACTATGTCGGAAAAATTTGAAACCTTGGAAGAATTTGTTGAGGTTTCGGAGAAAATGGAACAGGACTTCGAATACGTTCTGGCGTGGATTGATTATCGGTCTAAAGACGTCAACAAATGCCGAGGTGTTGTTTTTGCGGGTCGCCACTCGGATAAATCGGTCAAAGAGCCGTCTTCACGCAAGTTTTCAGTATCCATCACACCACCTATTTCGCTTATAAATAATTTTTCGACCTGGATTTTAAACGGACTCTATTACAAAATTCACGCACGTCGCAAGGCTTTAGAAATTGTCCATTATGATAAATTTTTCTATCCACTAGATAAAATACAGCACTGGAATAGGGTTTACGGACGAAAAGGGTTTCAGCAATATCAATGTGTTATCCCCAGAAATGTTGCCATACACATTATCAAAGAAATGTTGCGACTCATCAATACAGCGGGCACAGGATCTTTCCTGTCAGCTCTTAAAATCTTTGGTGACAACAAATCACCAGGCCTGAATAGTTTCCCTGTGGAGGGACTTTCACTTGCGATTGATTTTCCGCAAACAAGTAGATTGTCTATTTTGTTTCCGCAACTCGATGAATTAGTACATAATTCGGGTGGACGCTTATATCCGGCTAAAGATGCCCACATGCGCGGAGCAGATTTTCGCAGGGCTTATGCACAGTGGGAAGAATTAGAAGCTTCCCGCGATCCTGCTTTAATGTCCCGATTTTGGTACAAAGTCTTAGAAAAACGTTAGATCCGCTATGGAAAATATCTGTATAATTGGTGCAACATCCGCCATCGCTACAGCTTGCGCCGAAAGGTTGATTGACGCAAAGGGCGAACTGAACTTTGTGTTGCTTGGTCGCAATGAGTCAAAACTCAGGGATTTGTCAGCAAAGCTATCTTGTAAGGGTGCCTCGGAAGTGACCTATCATATTCTGGATATAGCTAAGTTTGAACATTATGATGAAGTCATTCAAGCGGTAGCTAAAGATTTCGGAAAGTTTGACACGGTTATCGTCGCTCATGCGACGACGCCTGATCAAAAAACCTGTGAAATCGACTCAAATAAGGCATTGGCCGAGTTTTTCATTAACGGAACTAGCGTTATCAGCCTACTTACGAAGTTTACGTCCAAAGGGCTCGTAAATGATGGCGGGACCATCATTGTATTTTCATCTGTCGCAGGAGATCGTGGGCGAAGATCAAATTATGTTTATGGGAGTGCGAAGGCAGCAATTACGTCATTTACCAGCGGTCTGCGAGCCCGTTTGATAGACCAAAACATCAACGTTCTGACGGTCAAACCAGGCTATGTAGATACGCCGCTTAATGATGGGATTGATTTACCCAAATGTATGGTCGCCAGCCCACAATACGTAGCGCTAAAAATCGTCTCGGCCATGACCAAAAGAAAATCTGTCATCTATGTGCCTTTCTTTTGGTATTTTATTATGCTCGTGATACGAGCTATCCCCGAAACTATATTCAAGCGTCTGAATTTTTAAAAATGGACCCATTAGTCATGGATAATTCCCAGGAACTTTCTGAAGTTTTGCAGCAAGAATACCAAGAACGATTCGAGGGTAACGCTAGCTATCGTTTGAAAGTATGGAATGTTTTGTGTGAGAGTTTCTTTTCTAAATTTATTAAGAAAAATGACGTCATATTAGATCTTGGTGCGGGGTGGGGGGAATTTAGTAAATCCGTCGAAGCTAAAAAATTATATGCAATGGACCTCAATCCCGATACTGGCGTTTTCTTGGAGGGCATCTCCGAATTTGTCCAACAAGACTGCTCGAAAAAATGGCCGTTCGATCCAGATCATCTGGATGTGATTTTTTCCAGTAACTTTTTAGAGCATCTACCTAATAAGCCTCTTGTCGATGCTACTTTAGGGCATGCTTTTGACAGTCTGAAAAAGGGCGGAAGAGCAATCTTTATGGGCCCAAATATTAAATATGTCCCTGGCCAGTATTGGGACTTCTGGGATCATTACATTCAACTTACTGAAATATCGCTCAGTGAAGCCCTAAAAATGCAGGGTTTTGAGATTGTATACTGCGTCGGACGCTTTCTCCCTTACAGTATGTCTGAGGGGCTGAACCCCCCAACAATTTTTTTGAAGCTGTATCTGAAAATGCCATTTGTCTGGCCAATTTTCGGGAAGCAATTCCTAGTTGTCGCGAAGAAAGCATAGAAATCAACGATCTGTTGTGAGCCAAATTTTAAAATTTCTCCTTGCCGGGATTGTCGCCGCGCTGTTTAACTGGGGCAGCCGTTTCATCTTCTCTATATGGTTTCCGTTTGAAGTTGCCGTTACAATTGCTTTCTTTTTTGGCCTTTCGTCTGCCTTTCTTTTAATGAAGCAATACGTGTTTCAGGCTGAGAAAAACTCACTCAAAATGCAATTATTCTCTTTTCTAGCAATTAATTTGCTGGCCCTCGTTGTGACAGTTGCTGTGAGCTCACTTTCACTCAGGGTGCTATTACCTAAAACATCCATTGACGTTTCTTACCACGAAGCGATCGCGCATTTCTTTGGGATTGTCGCGCCTGTTTTTACGAGTTATCTTGGGCACAAACACCTCACATTTAAATGACCTTGAACAGCCCCGGGTTGCGGGGGACTTCTAATGTATCGTAACAGGAGTCATTATGTGATATACAGAAGAGTTTAAATTAGGGGCTGTGGCGCAGGTCACGGACAAGGGGTCATAGCGTGACATCGGTTGCTGGGCGGCTGGGCGTCAGCACGAAGTCGCTTTACGATTGGGTGAAGCGATATGGGAGCCACCAGAGCAGATCAGCGGGCTCCGCAGACGATGCGGAGATCAAACGGCTCAAGGCTGAGCTACGGCGTGTCACTGAGGAGCGCGATATCTTAAAAAAGGCGACGGCGTTCTTCGCAAACGACCACAGGTGAAGTACGCATTTATAAAAGCGCATTGGGACGAGTTCTCTCTGTGCGCGCCAAGTGTCGTGTCTTGAAGGTCCATGCCATTGGTTTTACGCGTGGTTCAAGAACGGTTTATCGCGACAAGCTAAGCGTAGGCGCCGCCTTACAGGTCTTATCAAGCAATTTTGGTTGGAAAGCGGGTTGTGTGTATGGCTATCGAAAAATCTATCATGACTTATTGAGCTTGGGCGAGACCTGTGCCGCCAACACCGTTGTCAAGTTCATGCCAGACGAAGGTTAACGGGCACATCACATAGCTCCAGATGGGCGGCAATAGAGTCGATCGCGCCCAAGTTTGGGTGCGCAACGCAGACCCTTCACAATAGATCAGGTCAAGCGCCTTCAGAAGCCTATATACTGAGCTTTCAGAGACAAAGTAGCCTTTGGTATCCATGAAGCGAACAGCCAGTTCACGCGGCGAGAGCTCGGGTATATCAAGTGCCATATCCAGCAGTTCGGCTCGGATCTTATCTGATATTTTATCCCAGATACGACCAGGATGCGGCGCACGGTCAACAAGGCCGCCTTCGCCATGCTCGAGGTAGCGATCGTACCAACGGTAGAACGTCCGGCGTTGCACACCAGTTTTATCCAAGGTCCATTCGGCTGGGCGCGATGAGCGTTCCACCATACGGATAATCTCTAACTTTTCTGAGGCCGCCCTCTCGGCATTTGTTCCCAGCCTCCAGAAAATCCTTCGACCAATTGTAATACAGGCCCTGAGCAATGCCTTCCTGACGGCACAGCTCTGCGATGCTTTCTTCGCCGCGCAGGCCATCCAGAACAATGCGGATCTTCTCCTCGGCTGAATACTACTTACGGGTCTTACGTTTGATATCTTTGACGATGCGCTCGCCGGACGTTGTGTAACTCTGTCTCATCTTTCTCTCCATGAGAATAAATATGAGCGAAAATTCTCTCGTAGCCCAGACCTAAATCTGAGACACAAGCGCTGACGTCAGACAGTTCAACAACCGCAGCCTTCTTGGGCCTAACGGTAATATCCCGCCTGCAGAGATGGAAGCAAACCATTTCGCCAATCTGAACAAACGTCCCGTGGTAGCGCAACTAAGTAATCTGGTCGACCGCAAACCCGGGGCTGTTCACATGCCTTGAAAATTGAAACCTGGATCGACAGATGACGGCACTCTTAACTCGTTAAGCTTGAGACCACCGTGAAAGCAAAATCACTAGGTTTTATGGAAATCACAGCTACTTTGTGGTTTAAATCTAGACAAACGAATTATTGAAACTTAATAGCCTGCAACAATCTCAAAAAGGCTTTAAGAAGTGAGACATACTAGTAAATTCCAGAGCAGTTTATTCGCAAATTTCCTATTGTTGATATCGTTCTCACTATTCGCTTTTGTCGTCATTAGCTACACTTTTTTGCATTTGGGGATATATCCTAAAGCAGAGTATAGAAGCTGGATTGATAGATCCATATTTGAGTATCCAAGCCCCCTAAAACAGTTTCTTGATCAACCGTCTCGCGCTTTTGCTCTTATTTATATGCGATCAACAGGAGATTTTTGCGGAATGAATTGGGGGTGTTTGAACTTTATGAATGGCGCAGTACCTATCGTTGGCAGCGCAGTATTTGTTGGTTTACTGGTCAAAAAATTCTCAAAATCTTTGATGATTCCTTGCCTCGTCGCATCTCTTTATTTGGTATCCTATCCTGTGTTATCTGGCTGGACGTGGCAGCCAACAGCTTTGGATAAGTTTGCAAGCTTTTTTGGCCTTGCGCTACTTTTTGTAGTTTATCAAATTTTCACCCGAGAGATTAGAGGGTATAAACAGGTAATTTTTTACAATGTTATTCTCGCAGCCATCATTCTTTGCGGAATGGGGTCAAAAGAAATATTCTGGCCTATACTAGCCAGCATTGCTTTTATTGCAGGGGGCGCATTACTGGACGATTTCAAACATTGGAAGAAGATAAAGTTTTTCTTCATGCCAGCAATTGTTGTGGCTCTCGTCGCAGGAAGGTTGTTTTACCGAATTCTGGCCGAAGGATATTTAATGACAGAGCACAATACATCTGGCGACCCGTTCAAAAATTTATCCGACACGGCGAGAATTTTTTTCAATCACCCATTGCATGTCAATGTACCTGAACCGATTGGTTGGGCTGCAATCATTAGCAGTATTATTGGCGGAGTCATTATCATCTTTGCCACAAAACTTAATTGGACCTCAAAAGGCCTCGTTGCGGCTTTATTGTTCTCATTAATTGTTGGTATAGGATTGACGAGCGTGACTTCCGGTAACGCGCCTTTTTACTACATTGCTCCGGTCGCTGTATTTTTGATCCTGTTAGGGATTTGTATTGTAAAATTGGAGAAAAAGCCTTGGATACTAAATGTAGTTGCGGTTTTTTTGGTGGCTGCAATCCTGAAATGCGGTCATTACGGTTCTGACTTTCTGATTAAGGACAACAAGCTCTCAGACAACTTTGCGATGACAATGACAGAAATTTTGGACTCTGAATGCGATTATCAGACGCTCCCAATTGTTGTTGACACAGGATTTAATCATGCGGGAGTCTTCATCAACGGCACCTGGTGCAGTCATGAGCGTGTGCTGAAAAATAAAACAGAGTTGCATTGCGGACCAAAAAATTCCAAGCGAATTAATTATAAGCGAGCCGTAAATGAGAGTTACACTTTTCCGGATCGCTATCTATATCTCGATAAAGACTTAAAAATCGCAAAACTAGTTTGTGAATAAACCAACCCATTCAAACGTCGGACGGCACTTTATGGTTAAACCAACTTATGGCATATTATATGGATTATTACTGATTATTGTCGGTGTTGTTACCTATCTGACGGGTGTCTCTTTAGGAGTCATTCGTGCTGTTTTTGGAATAACTATAGAAGTACGGCCAGTTATCATGAATATTGTCTGGTACAGTGCGGCACCCATTGTCTTCGGGCTATTGTCCATTTTCTTGGAAATATTATTGAATGTGCGCAAAGAGCGCCGGAAAAAATTTATCCGAAATAAACCCTTGGACAATATGATGTGTACGGCTGTTCTCACGGCCTATAATGATGAAGCCAGTATTGCTGAATCCGTGAAAGATTTTCTGTCAAACCCGCACGTGAAGCGGGTCATTGTCGTGAGTAACAATAGTACAGACAACACCTATCAAGCCGCAAAAGATGCCGGCGCAATTGTCTTTGATGAAAAAAAACAAGGCTATGGATCTTGCGTATGGCGATGTCTGAAAGAAGGCGCGAGCTATGATGACACCGATATGGTCGTTTTATGCGAAGGTGACATGACATTCCGAGCATATGACGTTGGAAAGCTAATTCAGTTTATTCGCCATGCCGACATCGTAAATGGAACCCGCATCGTCGAAAAACTTCAAGACAATTCAACACAAATCACGACGCTCATGCATTATGGCAATTTATTTGTTGGAAAGCTGCTAGAGGCTAAATTCTTAAGCGCTGCAACTTTATCTGACGTGGGTACGACTTATAAGGTTTTGAGACGGGATGCTGTTATGAAGCTACTCCCATTGCTCGACACAGATGTGAACTTGGAGTTCAATCCCTACCTATTGGAGACGGCGATCCGTAATAATATGGCTGTGGTGGAGGTTCCTGTAACATTTCATCCGCGAGTTGGTGTCAGCAAGGGCGGAAATATTTCCAATATTGTTGCCCTGCGAGTCGGAATGCGCATGATCGTCGGCATTCTTTTTGGTTGGGACCTTATTAAGCAAAAATATAAATAACTGCTTGGATACCTAAATACGATATACTTCTCTCAAAGCCACTAAATCCATGCAGTCCTGTTTATATACATCCGTTAGGTACTGATAGTCTTTCATCGATATTTTCGGTATGTCTTCGGATGTTTTTACTGGCCTTATAAAATGTTGCTCTGGCAACTCTGCAGGTTCAGGGACCTCTAAAAAATTGAAAATTTTTCGGAGAGTGTGCCCGTGGTTGTTCAACATAACTTTATTCTCGATCAAAATGATCCTTTCCGGCGTAAATAGGTCGATGGCTTTCGCGATTTGAGGGGCGTAGATCCCTCGTTCCACATAACTATACCAACGATGCGCAAGACCTATGTCATGATAAGATTTAAGTCTTGATCGTCCAAATCTAATGGCCTCTGAAAAAGTTAAAGTTTCATGTCCCATGATCTGTAACATTTTCCACGCCGAGTAAGCTCTTTCGACTCTATGACGAAGAACAATAATAATTTTCATACTCGAGTTATATGCGTGGATACGTTCTAATGATTTCGGCCAGTAAGTGTAAATTGGTGTTGCCTCGCCGCAAGTTTGTTCCGGCGCAGCGAAATCAAAATTATTCTCATATGATGAATAATCAGGATTATTCCAATCTGTTTTGTGTTCATAATCAAAAAAATGTAGTTCTTTACTTCCAGGCATATAAATTGAGGGGTGTTTTATTAAGTAATGGAACAGGGCTGTTGTTCCGGCCTTTTGCATACCTGCAATTAAAAAAGATACTTTAGGCAAAATTTGAACTAAATCCGAAGTTGGAATTGGGCCATCTTTTGATTTCGAGGATGATTCACATCAAGAATATCAAGAAGTTTAAAACCGGTACTATAGGCAAGATGTAAAACATCTTCATAACTGTAATGAAACGGATCTTGGTGATAATAAGATGTGACTTCGGAGTGTTGCACCACTGGTTTGAGTAGGTTGTCTTTTTCAGCAGTAAAAATTGTGGTGTGGTATATGGCTCCAGGACGCAGGATATTTTTTGTTCTTAAAAGACATTGTTTCATAGAATTATAGTTGAGGTGTGTAAAAAGCGAGACAGATATGGCCGCATCAAAATTTTTCCACGCTTCCGGGAATAAAAATCTATCATGTGCATGAAAACTATTTGGGTTAATTTTTTTATCTTTTGTTGTTTCAGAAACCTCTTTTTCAAGCCCAAATTTAATAAGTTCAAAGTTTAGATCAAATCCAAAATAATTGAAAGCATCCAAATATTCGAGGAAATGGACACCTCCTCTCAGGCTTCCGCATCCGATATCAACCAACTTATCGTCAGGCTTGAGCCCTTCAGCCTTCATATAGTCAAATTGCCAGCGGCCAATGGTATCCCACATTCCGCCTATGACCCCCCGGTGGTTGCCAGATTCCAAAGCGTCTTTTATAAATTCGGGGTTTCGGTAACTATTTTCCAATCAGATATCTTCCAAAGCACACATCAAATAGTTGCCATAGCCGCTTTTCTCCAAGGGTTTTGCCAGCGACTTTAACTGCTCAGCGTCAATCCATCCGCGTTTATAGGCGATGACCTCTGGACAGCATATGCGTTTACCCTGCCTCTCTTCAATCACGCTCACAAACTGTGCCGCTTGCAGGAGGGATCGATGAGTTCCAGTATCCAGCCAGGTTGTTCCACTATCCAGCAATCTGACAGTGAGGCTGCCGTCGTCCAGATACATTTGATTCAAGCTGGTAATTTCCAGTTCGCCCCTGGCCGAAGGCTTAACTTTCTTAGCGAATTCACTTGCTCGATTATCATAAAAATAGAGTCCTGTGATCGCGTAGTTGGATGCAGGATTATCTGGTTTTTCCTCCAAGGAGACAACTTTTTGATTGGCGTCAAAACCTACTACACCATATGCGGACGGATTGTTGACATGATAACCAAAAACCGTCGCGCCTTTAGATTGAGGGGAGGCGGATTCTAATGCGGCCTCAAAGCCCTGACCAAAGAACAAATTGTCGCCCAATATCAGGGCGCTAGGGCTACCGTCCAGAAACTCTTCACCTATAATAAGTGCCTGCGCTAGGCCGTCAGGTCTGGGCTGCGCGGCGTATTGAAAGCTCATTCCCCAGCTGGAGCCGTCGCCGAGCAAGTTTTGAAAAGCGGATTGATCATGCGGCGTTGTGATTATAAGGATTTCGCGCATTCCCGCCTGGGCCAAAACTGAGAGGGGGTAGTAAATCATCGGTTTATCATAAACAGGCATAAGCTGTTTGGAGACCGATATTGTACTGGGGTGAAGTCGCGTGCCGCTTCCGCCCGCAAGAATTATTCCTTTTCTAGCCATTTTCATCTCTATGTTCCCATTCTGCAAAAGCTTCTTTAAGGCCTTCATTCCAATTAGGCAATTTAGTTTGAAAGGTTCTCTCAAAATGGATGACGTCCATAACTGAATAAGTAGGCCTCTTCGCTCGGGTAGCATACGCGTCGGAGGGGATGTCTCTCACGCTGATAATGTGTGGGAGATGGGCACGGCTAATCTCAAAAATAGCTCTTGCAAACTGTGCCCAATGTATAGGGGCTCCGGTCCCACTGACATGGAAAACACCTACTGCGTCTTTGGCTCCGGCGACAAGGGATTTAGCAACGATGAAGGCAGCATCTGCTAGGTGGCCAGCATATGTCGGACGGCCAAATTGGTCACTGACCACATCAATCTCCGCTCTGCCATGGGCCAATTTTAACATCGTTGTGAAGAAATTACTACCTATCCCATCATAAACCCAAGACGTGCGCAAGATAGAGATTTGCCCCCCCGCTTTCAAAACAGCGTTCTCACCGAGTAGTTTGGACTTTCCGTACACACCAAGAGGTTCCGTGACGTCTTCAACACTATATGGGGTCGACTGAGCCCCACTAAACACGTAATCTGTTGAAACGTGAATAAATGGAATGTTACGGTCAGCACATATTTCGGCCATTATGCCCGGAGCCGATGCATTGACTTTATGGGCGATGCACTCGTTGTCTTCGGCGGCATCAACAGCCGTATAGGCCGCCGCATTTATTAGAACATCGGCATCTTTGAGGCCACCAACAAAATCCCTAATTAATTTTGGATCAGATGCGAGATTGAGATTTTGCCGCCCATATGATCGAATCATGTGCCCTTGTGACAGGCCTCGTGTTTTTAAAGCTCGGGCAAGTTGGCCTGTTTCGCCGATGACAGCAATCTTAAGATCAGTCATTGGGGAGCGTCTTTACGCCAAGGCGTTTGCCAAATATTTTTTCTTTGATGAGGGGACGCCACCAAGCTTCATTTTCCAAGTACCAATCAATCGTTCGCTCGAAGCCCTCATCCCATTTGACAGAAGGTTTCCAATTAAGATCAGCTTTAATTTTATCAGCATTGATGGCATAGCGCCGATCATGCCCCGGACGATCCGTGACAAAAGAAATAAGACCTTCTGCAGGCTTGACCGGAGCTATGTCGCGTGCATCGACTAATTTACAAATCGTCTTTACAAGCTCAAGATTGGTGCGTTCATTGTTCCCGCCAATGTTATAGGTTTCGCCTAATTCGCCTTTTGCTAAAACCGTTAATAGCGCATCAGCATGATCATCAACATATAGCCAGTCGCGTATGTTTTCCCCGGTCCCGTAAACAGGAATTTCCTCGCCGTGCAAAGCCTTCAGAATCACCACGGGGATCAGTTTTTCCGGGAATTGGTAAGGCCCATAATTGTTTGAGCAATTTGTGATCACCACTGGTAGACCATATGTATGTGCCCACGCCCGAACAAGATGATCTGAGGCGGCTTTGGATGCCGAATAAGGTGAACTAGGATCATAAGGCGTCGTTTCTTCAAAGGCCGGATCAGTAATATCCAAATCCCCATAGACCTCATCCGTTGATACATGATGAAAACGAAAATTGCTCTTACGCGCACCGGACAAGGAATCCCAATAATGACGGGCTTCATGGAGCAGGTTAAACGTGCCTACAATATTAGTTTGAATAAAAGCCCCAGGGCCATCAATAGAGCGGTCAACATGTGACTCCGCAGCCAGATGCATGACGACATCAGGCTCAGATGCCTGAAAAACACGCCGCACGGCATCCGCATCGCAGATATTTACTTTTTTGAACTGATAGGCCTTGTGATCTGAAACGGATGTCAAATTCTCAAGGTTGGCCGCATAAGTCAGGCAGTCGAGATTTAAAACCTCATAACCTTTTGCAATAGCCATGCGAATAACGGCAGATCCAATAAAGCCCGCCCCACCTGTAACCAATAGTCTCATAATAATTATTCTTGTGCTGCGGAAAAGAAAGAAGCGTAAAACATTATCACCATATCTATGCTTTGGCGTCATAACAATAGGGGCAATATGTATAGTTGGCCATGTATAGTTAGCCCCTCCAAAAAATACAGCTATTTCGAATGAGCCTGTTGTGGCAGAGTGATATGCCTCTAGCTTTGTAGATACCTTGGGGGTCACATCATATCGGTTGCTGGCCGATTAAGGACACATCATAACTAAACAGAACTAGTTAGTACTATTTTTCTGTGATTTAGTTCCCCTCGTTGGTCTGTTACCGTGATTTCGACAGTAGGATAATTAAGAATTACCCAATCTTCAGCGCAAATCACAGCATCTGCCAGTCTTGAGTATATCTTGGGATCAAACAATTCTACACCAGACATGCTTTTAACCGACACGATATAAATCATATTGAATTACTTTCTTTGTGGGTCTGGAATCTTCTATCGGCGGCTAAGAATGTCTTCAGCGCATACTCCTCAGCAGTCGCGAAAACTAGCCAAATCCCCTTCTTAGCGGGAAGCCTACGAAGTTTCTTTCCCTTATTGAATATATATGCAACCATATGCGATAAGGGCTTTGTGAGGCAAGCGCGCCTGAACTTCAGCGCCCAAGGCTAGAATTGTCGAGATAGATTTTGTCGGGGGTTTCCTAACCGCCCGTGCAGTCACTTCAACTGAAAATATGCTCTTAGTGCTGCTTATGATAACTCCCGTTGCTTGTCATTAGAAGCCTCCGACAAACTCTGGGTGTTTAAGCGGTAAAGCAAACCGCATGCAAGAAAACATGGCATTGACCATAGCTTGACATTTGCTCATTGAAGGCTCACCGACGGACATTATCCAAAGTCTTTATATGAATATTTTAAGTCTCATACGGCCCTGATAAATTAATGCGGAAAGAGCGCCTTTAGCCCAAAATAAAGCGCGAGGATGAGGGCGAAGAGGCCGATTGTGAAAATCGCAAAATGCTCTTTCATCCACTTTTCCGCCATATCGCAAAAGGCGCGTACAATGCCGGCGACAAGTATAAACGCAGGGTGCGGGATAATGTGCTGGCCGCAACAAAAATGCCGAAACTAATCTGGACGGCCCCGCTCATAAAGGTGATGACCTTATAAGGGAAGGGGTGTAAAACCTGCGCCGAATACCCACAATCAGAAAATGTTCGTTGATACTCGTGCGGAAGGTTTCCATGCTAGCCGCTTTACCCAATTTTTCCAAAATGGGTTGGGCGAAGGTTTCAAAAAACATAAAGTCGAGAAAATAGCCGAAGATACCACCAAGAACAGAAAAGAAACTCGTAAGGAAGGCGAGCCGCCACCACGCCTTGGGCCGCGCCTTGACCATCGGCATCAACATCAAATCCGTTGGGATGAGAAAGAAGATGCTCTCAATGAACGCAATCCCGCATGAAGGGGTAATTCGAACATTCGTGTCAAAAAACGTCAATTCTCAAGCAATTTATCTGTAACGGTCTGAGATTTGCATCTCAACTCCCTAAAAGGGGACAGAGTTGCAAGCTGAAATAAATAATGAGGGATCAAATAGCGAATGGGCGAGGGAATGGTCCTTGTCGGCAACTGACTCTGACTTCATCGAAACGCAGACTTCCGCATCGAGATTCGATTACGGTTTGAAGATTGCATTCTATCGTTTGGAAGGTCGCTTTCCACGCACAACAGACGAGATCCCGAGTCAAGTAATGGGATATATTGCAGACCAAGTGGGTTCCAGCTCGGCTGTCAGGATAAAGCCGAAAACAAGAACCGAGCAAAGAAGAAAAGAGAAAATTCTTCAATACCTATGTATCGACAAATTTACCGAAGAAACACGACCAGCTCTCAATACTTATCTTGAATCAGAGCCGCGTTTTGCTACTCAGAATTTATCGTCCTTGACAAATTATATACTACTTTGGTGCCTAGAGCATTCGGTTGCAGCTCCATCCAAACGTGAGATTGCTCGAACGCATCGAGCGCTTTCAGAACGATACGCTAACGCCGAATTTGAACGAATATTCTCAGCTATTCCATCTGCCGATAGGGTCCGCATGATAGCGTCATTGGCAGGTGAAGGAGGCCCTGCTTCTTTTTCTACAATTCGGCGGGAGGTTACCGGGTCCGGTCGAGATGCCTTTTATGATATCGCGAGCCGCCTTAGGTACGTAGAATCTCTCGCTTTGCCTCACACCTATTTAGACGGGCTTGATCCGGAGTTTTTGTTGTCTCAGGATCGAAAGGTTCGCCGTTTTGAGCCGCGGGAAATCCGACGTTTTTCAGACAAACGAAAGGTAGCCATGTATGCAATTTATCTTCATCGATCTAGGTTAACTTTTACAGACAAGCTTATCAGCATCATGTTGGATGCGATAAATTCTGTCTACGAGCGATCCAAGCGTGAAGCGATTGCTGAGGCAGGGAAAAAACGTCAGGACACTTTCAATACTGCAAAATTGCTATCGCAAATTTTGATGGCTTATGAAGCTACGCCTCAAAGAAGTGTAAAGTCGGTTGTCGAAGGCATTATGGCGCCTAACGACGTGCGTGAATGGCTTGATCGATCGAAGAGCATAAAGTCTCCCAGGGCTGCGACATTTGAATTTATGCGTTCACGTTGGAAGAGTTACTATCGGCCTATGCTGCGGGTGCTCCTTGAAACGCTCGAGTTTCACACGAATATCGCGTCTCAAACACCCTTAATCAAAGCACTCGACTGGATTCATCTCAATTTTGACGGTAGACGCCCAATATATATCGATAAGGACCAAATTCCTATCAAAGGCGTTTTAACAGATAAAGAATATAAAGCCGTGGTCGATGCAGAAGGCAGAGTAGATAGATATCATTATGAATTATGCGTCGCCAAAACCCTAAGAACCGCGTTGAAGGGTCGAGCTCTTTGGGTTGAGCATTCAGATGAAAACGGAAACCCTGACTTAGAACTTCCGCAAGATTTTGATGAGAATTGCGAGACCTATTACGCCGACTTGAATCTGCCTCAGGATGGTAATGAATTTATTGAAGCTGTGCGCACTGAACTAGAATCCCAACTTAGGGGCTTAAATGCTGAGATAATTTCAAATCCAAGCGTGAATGTACAGTGGACAAGTAATCCCCGTTTCATGATCAAGCCTTTCCCTGCAGCCAAAGAACCGCCAGGAATATCTAAAATAAAGGCAGCACTTGTAGGTACGTGGCCTAAGACGAGCTTGTTGGATATGCTCAAGGAAACAGCTCTCGATACAGGGTTTATTAGTGAGTTTAAGACGATTGGTGATCGCCTAAACTTAGAGCATTCAACAGTGTTTGAGCGTTTGCTTCTCACAATTTATGGAACAGGCACTAATGCTGGGCTCAAAGCTATGGCGGGTGCTGTACCTGGCGTCACATATAATCACCTTCAGCATATTCAACGTAGGTTGATGAGTGCTGATAATCTCAAGCGCGCAAACATTCGAGTTTCAAATGCAATTCTTGGCATTCGCGATCCACAGTATTGGGGGGAGCAGGGGACAGCATGTGCGTCGGATTCAAAGCAATACCCTGCTTGGGACAACAATCTAGGCACAGAGTATCACGCTCGTTACAAGGGTAATGGAATAATGATTTACTGGCACGTGGACGGTAAATCTATGTGTGTATACTCAAGCTTAAAATCCGTTCAGTCCAGTGAAGTCGCCTCAATGATAGAAGGGGTCATACGCCATTGCACGGATATGAAAATTGATACCCAACACACAGATAGTCACGGGCAAACCGAAGTCGCCTTTGCTTTCTCGCATCTCCTCGGGTTTCAGTTAGCTCCGCGTATTAAAGGCGTGGGGAAGACGAAGCTATATTTGCCAAATGCTGCCATGCGATCAGAGCTAGGTGACATAGGTTTAATGCTCAAAATGCGCCCAATCGATTGGGATTTAATAGCACCTGAGTTTCATGAGATGGTTCGCTATACGAGCGCGCTTAAAAACCGGAACAACAGTCCAGATACAATTCTTCGAAAATTTACGCGGTCTGGCGTAAAGCATCCGACGTATCGAGCGTTGCAAGAATTAGGTCGGGCTTTGAAGACTATTTTTGTGTGCCGTTACCTTCGAAGTGAAAAGTTGAGGCGTGAAATCAATGAAAGCCTTAACGTTATGGAAAACTGGAATGGTGCAACGCGCTTTGTCCTCTTCGGCAAAAGCGGCGAATTTACGTCACGGCGCGATGAAGACAGGGAAATGACCGTTCAAGCTTTGCATCTCCTTCAGAATAGTATGGTCTATGTTAACACTCAGATGTATCAATCTGTCCTCAGGGATACTAGTTTGGCTGAAACGCTTACACCTGAAGATATACGAGCACTCACGCCCCTTATTCATGCGCATGTGAACCCATTTGGTCACTACGTGTTGGAGATGAATCAACGTATACCTGGACTTAGTCGTTAAAATGGTGTGAGAATAATACGTGAAAAGCCCTGAGTTTGATTCAGCAGCAATAGCCGTACCTAATCCAACAATTCCGTGCGCCATTCAGGATGGTAGTGATAGCCCAATTTGGCTTCATGAACTCACGTTAGCGCGAACCTATGCGGAGATGCTCTCATTTCGACAGCAGGAATCAGAGCATCTGGCGCGCAATGAAGGATCGTTTTATTGTCCTCAATGCCGCGTCCCACTCGCGATTCGCATAAGTAGCCCATACTACCGCTTCTTCTTTCAGCACGCTCAACATGGAGGTGCTTGCAGCCTCGAAAGCGATCGAGGCGAAGATCGAATGAGTTTGAGCGAGCAGGCAATGGAGGCTGTGCGTGAAAGCCCATTACATATTGCGATGAAGGTCTCTATTGCACGCCAGCTCGCCGCAGATGATCGGTTTTCGGATGTGAAAATCGAGGCGCGCATCAATGGCTCGAGTGACCAACTGGGTAGATGGAGACGGCCAGATGTGAGTGCATCTTTAAATGGTCAGAAAATCGCGTTTGAAGCACAGCTTTCAACGACGCCGTTAAAAGATATGCAGGCGCGTCGCCGGTTCTATGCGGCCGAAAAAACGTGCCTGATTTGGATCATGCCAAACTTTAATACTAACCTACGTGTAACAAACCTGGATGACGTCATTGTCCAGCAGGATTTTACCGCTTTATCGATGACAGAAGAGACGATTGCTCACTCTTTGAGGGCCGGCAAATTACACTTCAATGCTCACCGTTGGCATGAGGTGCAGAACTGGACTCTTCAGCTGACGGATATCGAGGATCTATCATTCCACCCGGATGAGGGCAGGGTGTCTTATCCAATTGATTATGAGTCAGAAGAGGGCCCGAAGGATGAGCTTGCCGAGCGTCTCGCTGGTATCTTTCTAGAAGATCCGTCTCAACAAGACATGCAAACATGGGATGAATTTAGGTTTCGCATTCTCAGAGACAATGGTCAGCGTTTCGGCGGGATGCCCTCTAAACCACTTATCAAATTTGTGAGGGCTGTTCTGCTCGCGACGACGGGCGAGGTAATTGGTTGGGCCGTCGATGACCTACATTATGCTGCAGCGCGGCTGTTCGAGACAGATTGGCCAACATTGATGACTTTTCTCGTTCTGCTCGAGGATCAGGGGATGGCTTTGGATGAGAATGTAGATGAACCTCGAGGCCTTAAAAGCGATCTGCAGCTCCTGAGGTCGAAATGGCCAGGTGGACCGAGAACATTCACTACATCATCTCCGAGTGACCTTGCAGCCGTCAAATGGTTGTTTCCAGAAATCAGTAGAGCCTATGCCCGCATACGAGGATAAGTAATCATCACAGTTGAAATGAGATTCACCTAGACTATCCTTAAATTATGACCATAAATCCAACCCAGCCAGTTAGAGAATTTAACGCCGGACATGACAAGTATGACATTAGCATAAGGCTTGATGGGCGTGATGCGGACCTGTTTGGTCTTTCGATACTCTTCAGTCCCGGCGTTTCGGATCGCTTCATCGTAACGACGGAAATCATTGGAGAACCGAACCCTCCCGGACATAAGGTTGTTGATGCATCGAAACGCACAACTATACTTCGTGGAACAGCAGCAAATACTCTTGTTGTGGCGATGAACCCTCACACAGCGGCAGCTGTATGTTTCCAGACTCTTCGGTCCTTAAATGGATATGCTGCGCTATTATCTCCGGGGTTCCGAGGAGTGTGGGGAACTTCAGCTGAGATGATTGGTAAAGATCGACGGTATGGCAATCGCTATATGGTGTTTCCTGGTCGGCCAGAAGATAATGACATTACGATGCTCGGGCGTCACTCTGGGCATTTTGAGGTAATGGAATCTCGATTGAGTTTTATTGAGACAAGTTTGATCGCACAGAGGGCCTTGCAAGTTATTGCTGATCGCCCAGCTTGGACGTCATATTACAGAGCTCTCGAGGACATCGCGGACGATCTTGGCTCAACGATTTCCAAACTTCATACGCATGGCCTGATGACGGCCGAGCAAAACAATGCCTTCAGGAGTGCGGCCAACAACTCAATGCAAGAACACGAAGCCCCTCGGCATGGCCTTGAAAAGGTCAACAAGGCCCTTCATCCAGACAGTTTGATGAATCTCGTTGAGGGAAGGGAGCTCGTCCGCGAAGCGGTCAATGCTTGGTTAGATCTTAAATGCGGAAATTCAGTTCCGCGTGAAATGGTCGACCATATGGGAGAGCTGAGGTTTGGGCTCTCAAAGTGAATATCGCTAATATATAGTCCCTCTGTTGCCGTATTGAACCGCCCCGGGTTTGCTGGAGACTATTTAGTTTGAGTTACGCGGCCACGGGACGTTTGTCCAGATTGGCGTAATAGTTTGCCTCAAGCTCAGCCGGCGGGATGTTGCCGATAGGGCCAAGAAGCCTGCGGTGATTGAACCAATCCACCCATTTGAGGGTAGCGAATTCGACGGCATCAAAGGACTTCCACGGCCCTGATCTATGAATAACTTCAGCTTTATAAAGCCCGTTGATAGTCTCTGCGAGGGCATTGT